>Ga0114932_10004386_pt1 | contig 13229 bp, 13 predicted proteins | sample 2SBtaG_2_FD_87286 | JGI IMG/M metagenome (GOLD analysis project Ga0114932, IMG submission 87286) | Deep subsurface microbial communities from Kolumbo volcano to uncover new lineages of life (NeLLi) - 2SBTROV12_ACTIVE470 metaG | ecosystem: Environmental > Aquatic > Marine > Volcanic ...
CTTGAGAAGAAGTTAAATGTTAATAATTATTTAGATAAATTAAAAGACAAGAATAAAAATGTTAAAACTTTATTAGCTCAAGAACTTAATAAACAAAAAATAAAATTATTACCTGGATTAGTATCAGCCATTACAACAAGAACCATTGAAGATAGTATGCTTGCGATTGATGGTAAAATTAATAATGCTTTTAAAATGACTTTAAGCGGTCATCCAGCTTTAGTAGGTTTAGGAGATATAGATTGGAAATCCATTAAAAATAATAAAAATTATGCAGCATTAATTGGTGAAAAAAAATGGAAAGAATATACTGATAAAAAAGAATTAGAGTTAGCAGAATTACAATTAGATATTCCTGTAAGACTTAAACCATCACTTATCTTAGAAAATGTTGAAGCTTTAAAAGAAGCAGTTGGACCAGAGAAAACTCAAGAAATTGTCGAACAAGCTGAAGTTAATTTAATTTCAAAAACAGCTAAAGATAAACAAGAAAGTGTTTTATTAGAACTAGCAGATAATGAAACAAAGACACACGCATTTACTGAAGCGCTTTTAAGAATTAATAAATATAAAAATGACAAACAGTATGCTTCTGATATGCCTTCCATTGCTGATCTTCATGATGGTTATGAAAACGGTTTATATAATAAAGCGATGTATAATATGCTTATTAATGCAGTACGTGGTGAAGAACAATTATCTGATGAAGAAATACATGATCTTGTAACCGTAGCTTTTTATTCTGCCGATAGCATTGAACGTATGGATGATATTAAAAATGCCGTACTATTAGATGAAACGATTTTAAGAAAATTAGGTTTAAAGGATCTTACTCAATTCACAGCTTTAGTGGATAGTGCTAAAAAAGATTTTCCAGCTTTTCAAAATAAAAAAGCCTATGGCAAATTGCTTGATGCAAATTTAAAAAACTTAACAAATGCTAGGACTGCAAGACAATTTAAGTTTGCACGAAATTTAGAAAGTAGAAAAGTTATAATTAAACAAGCATATCTTCAAAGAGTATTAGATGGATTGTCACCAAAGAATGCTTATTTAGAAACATTGCTAAACGAAATGGGAATAGATGCTATTCCAAATATTAAAACTGCTTTGCCTGGTTTTTTAAGAGATATAAATTTAAAAGAAGCGATTACAAAAAATCCAGACACTTTTTGGGAACAGGCTCATCAAACAGCTTTTGATTTATTGAATGGTTATACAGATGATCAAGGCAATAAAATTAAAGGTCATGGCAATATAAAGAAATTCAAACAAGATTTAGCTCAATTAGATTTTATGCACGAAATTTTCCAAGTGAGAATGACAGTTGCTCCAGGAAATAAAACTCAAAAATTAGACTTTGCAACAACTGAAGGTCAATCAATGGATGAAGCTTTAAAAGAAATATTTAACTTAGATCAATAATGGCAGAAGAAAATAACTTATTAGAAAATGTTTATTTACCTACAATCACTAAACAAGAATTAGAAGGCAGTAAAGCTTTTGAAGTGGTTAAGAAAAATAACGGAGATGTTAATTCATTAATTACAGATGAAAAATCAAAAGAAGTAGCACCACCAGATGAGTTTAATTTTTCGACTTTTGATGAAGTTGAAAATTTTAAAGCAAAGCATTTAACTAAAGAAAACATGAAAATGTTTGCAGATGGTGTAGGTGAATTTACTTATGATTTAGGATCAGATGCTTTAAGAAGTTTAGTAGTCGCTGGTGTTAATGGAATAGATTTTGGAACGCAGTTTCTTCCTGTCATTGATAAGCTTGTTCAATATTCACCAATGAATGCTGGAACAGGATTTCAAGATTTAACGGATGATAAACAAGTTATGGATTATGCTATGAACATTAGTAATAATCTGGGTGAGTTTAGAGAATTTGTAAAAAACTTTGATCCGTCAGAAAAAGATAACAAAAAGAAAGATGGTAATTTTGTAACCGAGATGTTGGGAATTATTGCTCAGGATATGGCTTATTCTATTCCAATTTACAAAAAATTAAAAAGTTTAGGTATTAATAATACAGCAGCTTTAGTTATTGGTGGTGGTTTAGGTGGAGCGATTGGAATTGAAGATGAAATCTTTGGTGGTACAAGTACCTTCCTTCAGCATTATCGTGAAAGTGATATTAAAAAAATAAAAGATTTTTTAGGTGTTCTACCAAATACGACTTACGATCAAATCGCAGATGAAGTGGTACAAACTTTTGAATATGGCGCTTTTAGTTATGCCATACCACAACTGATTAAAGCTTTTCAATTTATGAAAACTTATGTGCCTGCATATGCCACCTATGCCGCAACTACACTTGATGGTAAAACAGATGCAGTAGCAGACACAGAAAAAAAAACTTTAAAAATTCAGACTGACGAGGAAGGTAAACCTTTGGTTCAAGAGATGAATATCTTGAAACCTCTTGTTACCGCAGCACAAAAACTTCCAATTTTTAAATCAGCAGTCGTAAGTGCTGTTGAGAAAATTCCAAACAAAGGATCAGGCAATCAGATTTTAGGACAAATTAAAAATATTCCTGGTGTTAAAGAAACAGAATTAAAATGGATTGGTCTGGATGATTATTTAAAAGATAAGAAATCCGTTACCAAACAAGAAATATCAGAGTTTGTTCAAAACAATAGAATTGATGTGAATGAAGTTAAGTTTGGTGGTGGAAGTGAAGTGCTTTTACAAGATTTAACAAATAAAAGATTAAAATTTGAAGAGAAATGGTTTGAAAATCAAAAAAAAATATTGGACACGAAAGATTTTCCTAAATATCCAAAATTTGACAAAGAAGCTTATATAAACAGAAATATTAATTACGATGGTATAGAAGTTTTTAATACAGCTGATAATACATATACAATGGTTCCTTTTGGTCAGTTCGATAGTTATTTTGGAGCAGATGTTTCAGAAGGAAGAATAATAGCAGATAAAATATTTAAAGGTCCAGAAAATCAAAAATTTACAATATCTGACATAGAATTAGAAAAGTTTAAAATAGAGGATGAAGTAAGAAAATGGAGAGCAAAAGGAAGCAAACCTAAATTTGAACAATACACCGAGCCTGGTGGAAAAGATTATACAGAATTAGTTTTTTCAGCTAAAACTGCAATAAAGCCTTCTGGTAAATATAGAATGCCTTTTCAAACTCTTGATGCAAATGCTGTAGGAGTGCCACAAAAAGGAGAGATTGGCTACAAACCTAATATGGCTTTGATGCAATGGAAAAGTCCGCATTTTGGAGTAGAGAACGAAATCGCTCATGTCAGATTTAAAACCAGAGATTTAAATGGTAAGAAAGTTTTAACTGTTGAAGAGATGCAATCCGATTTATTAATTTCAGCAAAAAGAGATCCTAAAGTTGCTGATTTTCCATTTAAACAGAATTGGCATGAATTAGTTATAAAACGATTAATCCGTTATGGAGCCGATAATGGTTTTGATGCGGTTGCTATTCCTAAAGGTTCTGTTGCGGCTAAAAGATATGGACAAGATATAGCTCATATTAAAAACTTAAAAATGATTGTAGAAAAATATCCAAAAGGCAAAACATTTATGGATATTGACGGAAAAACAACTTTAAATAATTTAAAAGATACTTTTATATTTAAAATTACTGGATTAGATGAAAAATTAAATAGTAGAATACTTCATCAAAAACAAAACAATGAAGTTTATGATATTTTAAAACAATATAAAGTATCTGATAAAATTAAAAATACAGTAGATGATATTTTAGCAGGTAAAAAACAAATTGAACCTATGAGCAATACTTTTGAATTTTCAACAATACCAGTACCAGGAAAAGTGGTTGGATCTGGAAAAGGCAAACACGAATTATACGACAAAGCCATTCCTAGCTTCATGAAAAAATACGGTAAGAAATGGAATGCTAGAGTTTATGATGATGTTTGGGATGGATCTAAAGAGGCAGTATCAAGAACACCAGGAGCAGAAGATTTACATAGTCCAGGTTTTGACAGAAAAATTCCATTAACGATAATAGAAATTACTCCAGCAATGAAAAAAGCAGTTCAAGAAGGCGGACAATCCTTATTTGAAATTCTAGGTTTTGCTACAGGTGCAGGAGTTGGAGCTAAAGCAGTATCGGACAATATCCAAAACAATACTATTTCAAATTAAACAAAAATTAACTAAAAAAAGAATATCCTCAAATATTTCTTTTTTTAAAATCAAAAATGACAGCAGTAATTAAAAGTTTTTTAAATAAAATATATAAACCAAAACCAAAACCGAAAGAGTTTCCTCCAGGTACAAAGTTTAGTAAATCTGAAGCTAGAAGTTTATTAGAAGAAGCTCAGACTAAAGTTGAAGAAATTAAACTTGGAAAAAAGAAACCTTTAAAGATTGATGATTTTACCGATGAGTTAGTGATTGATACTTCAAAAGTAGCACCAACTTTAACTCCAGATAAAGTACAGATTAAAACAAAAGTCAAAGCTCCTAAAATAAATCAAAAGCACGTTGATGAGTTTATTGATGAGGAAAGAAAATTATTAAGTGAAACACAACCTCTTCCTATAAAGGAAAGTGAATTTTTTAATGTCAATACCATACAAGCTTCAGACGATATTATAAGAGCTATCGAAAGAATTGCTAAACAAGATAAAGCTAAAATTAAAGAAAGAACTAGAGGAACGGTTACTTGGAAAGAAACAGATGAACTGGCAACTATAATGAATTTTAATAATGAAACATTAGCTGCCAATCTTTTAAAACTTCGACCAGGCAAACCTTTAAACGCAACCGAGATAAAAGCTGCAAGAAGATTATTAATAGATCAAGCAAAGAAATTAGATACCTTAGCAAAACAACTTGTATCAGAAACTGGTAATGATGTTGTTGCTTTAGAATTTGCTCGAACTCATGCAATGTTAACACAGCTTTTTAGAGTTTATTCTGGAGCAAAAACAGAAATTGCACGAGCATTAAATATTTTAAAAGAACCAGTTAAAGAACCTGGATCTTTTACCAATTTGAATTTAGATCGATTAAACCGTGAAAACATTTTAATGAATTTAGGCGGTAAGGATCAAATGAAAGTTTTAGCTGAAATGTATTTATCTACACCAAAACTTGCAGATAAAATTACTTATGCTCAAAAAAGCTGGGGAGCAAAAACATCGGATGCTGCCGTTGAAATATTTTTAAACAATATTTTATTTGGCATCATGACACACGTTAGGAACGTAGGTGGAAACTGGATTTTTAAATCCATGCAAAAACTTGAGCGAAGATATGCTTCATTTCGGCATGGTGGAAAACAAGTTGATGGAATTGCAGAATTTGAAGCTGATGCTTTAGCCTTTGGTGAACACATGGCAGCAACGGCTATGTGGAGTGCTTTTGGAAAAGGTTTAAAAAGATTAAGTTTAAAAAGACCGCTTGAAGCTTATAAAAAGTTTCCTGGCTTTGATAGTCAAATAGCTGGAACTAAATTTGAAGCTCCGCCAAATGCTTTTTCTGGTGAAGCCTTCGGAATGAAAGATGGACTTTGGAAAAAGTTTGTGGATGGATTAGGAATATTCGTTACTGGAGATCGATTACCTTATCGTTGGCTACAAACTGGAGATAATTTTTTTAAAAATAAAGCTTACACAAGTGAAATTTATGCTCATGCTTTTAGAGAAACACTTAAACAAATTAAAACTGGAGCATTACCTAAAAATAAAGGAGCAGATTATCTAGCAACTTTAATTGCAAATCCTCCAGCAAATATTACAAAGATTGCTTACGAAGCAGCATTAGAAAGAACTTTCCAAACACCATTATCTAAAAGAGGTGATGTGGTTGGTGATATTACTAATTTAGCCATGGGTTTAAAAAAAGTTAAAGGATTAAATCCTCTAACTATTTTAACCAGTCAGTATTTTACCTTTTTAAGAACACCAGCAAACATTGCTGGAGCAGCAATGCAAAGGTTACCTGTTACAAAAAGATTACTTAGAAGTTATAAAGCCGAAATTGATGCTGGTGGTGCTAGAAAACAAATAGCAGAAGCCAAAGCTGCGATGGGTTGGGGTTTTATGATTACCTTTGTGCCATTAGGTTATTTTGGAATATTTCATGGTTCAGATGTAAATGAACGAGGAAGAAAAGGTTATCCATTAAGAGAAGCTGGAAATTTTCAACCAAAATCTTTTAGGTTTCATAATTTTTTAAACAAAACAGTACAAGATCTAACAGGATTAAAAGGATCAAAATTACAATTAAGTTTTAATGGATTTGAACCAGCCGTTTTAATTGCATCTGTTTGCGCAGATCTAGGAGTGTTGTTTAGAAATTTACAAGAAGATCATAACGATTGGGGAGATATTCAAGATTTAATGACAGGATATGCTTTATCAATTGCAGATAATATTGGTAACTCAACTTTCATGCAAGGTGCTGCAAGATTAATTGATGCTATTGCAATGATGCGAATGGGGAATACAGGTTGGGGTGTAGCTGAAAGAGAAGCTAAAAAATTAGTATCTGGATTAGTTCCATATACAACTTTTTTAAATCAATTTAACGATTTAGGTCAAGCCAAAAAGGAAACTGAAAAATGGGGTTTAAGAAATGTTGATGACTTTGCCAAATTAAATTTAGAGTTTAAATCAATCGTTCAAAAGAATATTCCTGGTTTTGAAAACAATTTAAGATTAAAAACCGATTGGTTAGGTGATGAAGTTCAAAAGTTTGGAATGATCACAGATATTGAAGAACATCCAATCAATAAAGAAGCAAGAAAAATTAATTATAATCCAACAAAGGTAAGGAAAAAAATAAGTGTTTCTGTTGATATTCTTCCAACGCATTCTACCAATGTTTTTGTTGAATTAACTGAAGCTGAATTTGCAGCTTTAAGTTATGCCACAGGAAAAATGACTAAAAAATATTTAAACACATTAATAAATTCTGATCATTATAAAAAACAAAAAATTATAGCAGTTAAATTAGCTTTGTTTGATGAAACGGTAAGTGAAGCTAAAACTGAAGTAAAGGATTTATTTAAAGAAACATCTATGTGGAGCAATATTGAAAAGCGAGCAAAAAAACTAGCAATCAAACAAATAAGGAGTGAACAACAAGGATATAAAATAAAATGACCATATCAACTACTACAATAAAGAATAGCTACTCAGGCAATTCATCTACTGATGCTTTTGCTTATACTTTCAAAATATCTGATCAAGACCATATGCAGGTTATTATCAGATCATCAACAGGTACTGAGACTGTTAAATCTCTGAGTACACATTACACAGTTTCAGGTGTAGGAAATTCATCTGGTGGAACAGTTACTTTCACTAGCGGTAATATTCCTGCTACTGGAGAAACTGTAATATTAAGAAGAAATACTACTCAAACTCAAGGATTAGATTTAATTGAAAACGATCCTTTACCTGCGGATAATTTAGAAACCGCTTTTGATAAAAATTTATCTATCTCTCAAGAATTACAAGAACAAATAAATCGTTCATTTAAAGTTAGTCGTACATCAACAATTACAACATCTGAAATTTTAGATAGTGCTTCAGATCGAGCTTCCAAAACTTTAGGCTTTGATAGTTCTGGCGATTTAACAACGGTAGCAGATTTCCTTCCTTCAGGTGGAGATAGTGTTCAATTAACTTATTCAACAACTACGACAGACAGCGATCCTGGTTCTGGATATATAAGATTTAACAACACAACATTAGCATCTGCTACTATCGCCTATGTAGATGATGCTGATGCAGCTGGATTAGATATTTCTGCTTGGGTGCAAAGCTTTGATGATGTTACAGGCAATGCAACAAACAGAGGAAGAATAAGACTTACAAAATCAAACTCTACAAGTGTTTGGCACGTTTGGAAAATTTCAGGCGGAGTTACAGATGCTTCTGGTTATACCAAATTAGCTTTAACTTATATTGATGGTGCTGGAAGTTTATCAGCTGATGATAAAGTATTTTTATCTTTTACAGCATCTGGTGAAGATGGAGCCATACCAGGTTACTATTATAAATTTGATAGCGGAACTTCAGATGCAGATCCAGGTTCAGGCGAAATAGCTTTCAATAATGGAACGTATGCTTCGGTTACAGCAATTTATATTGATGATGCGGATGCAAACGGAGTAACAACTCAAGCAGACACGATAACATGGGATGATTCGAGTTCTACAATTAAAGGAATTTTACACATTGTCGATATTAACGACAGCACGACTTATGCAAGATTTAAAATTACTGGAGCGTCAACCGATGCCTCTGGTTACAACAAGTTAGCGGTAGCTCATTTAGCTTCCAACAATACTTTTTCAGCAGCAGACGAACTTTCAGTTCACTTTACTCAAAGTGGTTATAAAGGCGATACTGGATCAACTGGTGCAACAGGTTCTACAGGATCAACTGGCTCAACAGGAGCAAGTGGAACGAACTCTCAACTCTCAATGACTTGGGAAAGCACAACGAGTGATGCGGATCCAGGCGCAGGAAAAATAGCTTGGAACCACGCAACAATAGCAAGTGCAACAGTTTTATATGTAGATGACGCTGACGATGCTTCAGCAGATATTACTTCCTATGTTCAAAGTTGGGATGATGTCACAAACACTACAGCAAAAGGAATTGTAACCATAACTAAAGAAGGAACAGCATCTACGTATGCAATCTTTAAAGTTTCTGGTTCAATAACGGATGCCTCTGGGTACAGCAAAGTTCCAGTTACGCACGTTGTCAGTTCAGGTTCATTTTCTGATGGCGATGGTGTAGGCGTTCATTTTCAATATAGTGGATCAGATGGAGCGATGACTAGCTTTACCGTTGCTGGTACATCAGGTTCTTCACAAACAATAACCAACGGTAATACATTAACAATAGCGGCTGGTGCGAATATTACGACTACAGGAAGTTCTACAGATACAGTTACGATAGCTTGTACTTTAGATGATCCGACAGCTCTAGCAATCGCATTAGGATAATAGGAGAAAAATAAATGGCAAATACTTTTAAAGTAGTAACATTTGCAGCAGAACCAGCTTCAGCAGGTACACCTTATAAAATGTACACAGTTGCTGGCAGTACGACAACAGTTGTACTTGGTTTGATACTTACTAACATTCACTCTTCAGCAGTTACTGTTGAAGTAGAATTGGTTAGTGATACAGCAAACAGAGGTGGCGCAAACAATGTTACAAACGGAACATCCTTTTTAGTAAAAGATGTTTCAATTCCAGCAGGAAGTTCATTAGAACTTTTATCTGGTGGAAAAGTTGTTTTAGAAGCAACAGACGAAATTAAAATAGATTGTTCAGTAACTGATAAAGTTTCAGGTACGCTTTCTATAATGGAAATCACATAATAATTAGGAGAATAAATAAATGGCTTATATAGGCAAACAGCCTGCAAAGGCAGCTTTAACAGCAAGTGATATTTCTGACGGAATAATATCAGAAGCTAAAATGGCTGATGATGCAATCAGTTTAACAGAATTAAAAGCTGGTACGGATGGAGAACTTATTACTTGGGATGCAAGTGGTAATCCAGCGGCAGTAGCGGCTGGTACGTCTGGACATTTTTTAAAATCACAAGGCGCTGGTAGTGTTCCAGTATTTGCGGCAGCTTCATCTGGTCTTACAAAACTTGCATCAACAACAACAGCAGATGCTTCTAGTGCGGCAATCACTTTTTCTAGCACTTACATAACTACAACATACGATTTATATTTATTATCAGGTTGGTGTATTCCAGCAGATGATGGTGGATATTTATTAATGAGAGTTCAATCAAGCGGCTCAGATGATAGTACAACAAATGGTTATGGATATGAAAATGTTAATATGGGAGGAGATAATCATCATAGTACAAATCAAGAAACTTATATCAGATTAAGAAGTAATGGAACGTATGGTGGAACAAATGCTGGAGAAGGTTGGTATTTAAACTGCTGGATTAATAATCCATTAAGTTCTTCTTATCCAACAATGATTAATGGTACTGCAAATGTAGTTCAACAAGATGGAAATCACGAAGGAACTGTTTTTTCTGGTGCTAGATACGCATCAGCAAATAATGGAATTACTGTTTATTGGGATACTGGAAATCACGATACTGGAAGTACCTTAACTTTATATGGAGTAACTAAATAATGCCAAGATATAAATTAGTAGATGGAGTTAAAGTTCAGTTTACACCTGAAGAAGAAACTCAAAGAGATACTGAAGAAGCAGAAGCATTAGCAGAAAAACAAGCTACTGCACACAAAGCACCTAGACAAAAAGAATATGGTTCTATTGGAGATCAACTAGACGAAATATTTAAAGATATAGATGCTTGGAAAACAAGAATACAAACAATTAAGGATAAATATCCAAAGGAATAATTTATGGCATATATAGGAAAAGAACCAATAGTAGGAAACTTTCAAAAGTGTGATGCAATTTCCGTTGTTAACGGACAAGCTGCCTACACATTGCAGGTAGGTAGTACGAATGTATCACCAGAAAGTGTTAATCACATGATTGTGTCGTTGAATGGAGTTATTCAATCACCGACAACAGCATACACAGTTTCAGGTGCAACTTTAACCTTCGCTTCAAATTTAGCGACAGGCGATGTTATAGATTTTGTAATCTTGCTTGGAAATGTTTTAGATGTTGGAACACCAACAGACAACACAGTAGCAACTGCAAAAATTCAAGATGATGCTGTCACATTAGCCAAGATGGCTGCTGGAACAGATGGTCAAATTATTACTTATGATGCTTCTGGAAATCCAACTGCTGTAGGACCAGGAACAGACGGACAAGTTTTAACATCAACAGGAGCAGGATCGCCTCCAGCTTTTGAAGCTGTATCTGCTGGATTTACAGCAGGAGCAGTAACCGCAACGACATCAGGCAGTAATATAGATTTTACTTCAATACCATCTACGGCAACTATTATTCACGTCATTTTAGATAATGTAGGAACTAATGGTGACGATCAATTAATGTTTCAAATAGGAGATAGTGGTGGAATAGAAACTTCTAGTTATATTGGTGCTTGGGGTAGATTTTCAGGAACATCTTTAACAGGTGGAACAACAACTGATGGAATTGATATTAGAAAAGGATCGCCAAGCACATATGTTGTGAGTGGTGTAATTTCTCTTTATCTATGTGATCCAGCAAACAACGCTTGGATTATGTCATCTCAGACAGTAGTTAATAATACTGCTGATGGTAACGTACAATTCGATCAACGAGCAGTAGGTTATAAATCTTTATCAGGAACATTAACGCAAGTAAGACTTGATACAGATGGCTCAAACACATTTAGCGCTGGGGAAGCAAGAATAAGGTACATATCATAATGCAAAAAAAAGTAATTAACGTACAAACTGGAGAAGAAATAATGGTTGATTTAACTGCTGAAGAAATAGCAGCTAAAGAAGCTAAAGAAGTTGCAGCACAAAAAGTTAGAGATGATGAAGCTGCTGCTAAAACTACATTAGATGCAAACAGAGCATCAGGTAAAGCAAAACTAAAAGCTGGAGAAGCATTAAATGATGCAGAACTTTCAGCATTATTTGGAGATTAATAAATGGCAATAACAACATTAAATTTAAGAGCATTAAACAGATCAGACACAGCGAGTTCTGGACAAGTCGTAACAGCAACATCGGCAACAGCTATGGATTTTCAAGCGGCTGTTGGTGGAAAAATTGGTCAGGTCGTTCACGTTGTAAAAAATGATAGCTTTTCTACTTCTACTGGTGAAACTTGGACAGATGTAACAGGATTATCCGTTACTATAACTCCATCTGCTTCATCAAGTAAAATATTGGTTCATGCGGCAATTATAAATACTGGAGCTGATTGGCACGCTTGGAAAATTGTAGATGGTTCTGGCTCAGATATTGCAGATTTTATCGGAGACGCAAATGGTTCAAGAGGAAGAACAACAAGTGGTGGAGTATATCATCAACGAGTTGATCATTCTTTTAGTACACCTGCCATATGTTTAGATGCACCTTCATCTACTGACGCACAAACGTATAAAGTTCAAGTCTGGGGCAATGGTTCTGGTACAGCGAGTTATATTAATCGTAGTAAAAACTATACTGATAATGATTATGATCCGACTGGTATATCCACAATTTGCGCTATGGAGGTCTTAGCTTAATGATAGATATAATTTCAGCAATATTAGCAATTAATCCTGATGCAAAAGCATCGGTTAATGCAGAAGATTTTGATCAAATAACTTGGTACGATGGAACTGCTCCTATTTCAAAAGCAGACATTCAAACTAAACAAGCAGAACTTCAAGCTGACTATGATGCAAAAGAATATCAAAGAAAAAGAGAAAAAGAATATCCAGCTATTGAAGATCAATTAGATGATATTTATCACAATGGTATTGATGGTTGGAAAACAACTATTAAAGCTACAAAAGATAAATATCCAAAATAATAATTAACAAGAGGTACAATTATGAAATTCTTTATTCAAGAATGGATTTTATTATTTAAAGATGTTGCAAAAGCTTTAGGCAACCTTTGGAGAAAACATTGTCCAATGTGTATTTGCAAACATGGCAAGGAAAAAGAATAGTGTTGCAGCCATAGGTTTAGGCTATCGCCTATCCTCTCATGAAAAGCTATGTGCAGAAAGAATGAAGCAGCTTTTAAAGTCGATAGATGAACTTAAGAAAAATGTAGCCAGTCTCAACGATAGTATGTCTAAAGGAAAAGGCGCTGTAGCAGTTCTTATGGCTTTAGGTGCTTTGCTTATTGGAGTGCTAGGATATTTAAACATCAAGTGAAGTATTACAACAAAGGTATTGCTGCACATTTAATAGCAATGCTTGAGTTGCTAGATGATGATCATTTGATTTTCACTAATACGAATGGTGTCGGTCCGATAGACATCGTTACCGTCAATATTAAAACAGGCGAAGTAGATTTCTACGATGCCAAATCAGATAGAGAACGCTCTCATAAAAAAAGAGCATTTACTGAAATTCAGAAACGTCTAGGTGTTAAACACATCTACGTCAATCTAAGAAAAAAAACTTTTAGATATAAGGAGATTAAAAAATAATATGCAACTATCAAAGAATTTTAGTTTAGCAGAACTGACTAAAAGCCAGACTGCTGAACGCATGGGGTTAGACAATAATCCTGATGAAGGTCAAGTAGAGAATTTAAGATTACTTTGCGAAAGAGTATTACAGCCAGTTA
>Ga0114932_10004387_pt1 | contig 13228 bp, 8 predicted proteins | sample 2SBtaG_2_FD_87286 | JGI IMG/M metagenome (GOLD analysis project Ga0114932, IMG submission 87286) | Deep subsurface microbial communities from Kolumbo volcano to uncover new lineages of life (NeLLi) - 2SBTROV12_ACTIVE470 metaG | ecosystem: Environmental > Aquatic > Marine > Volcanic ...
TCACCGGCCTGATTCGCAAGCACAGCGGCACCCCGTGAGGGTGTGAGTTCGGGTTCGGGTTCGGGTTCGGGTGGCCCGGACCCGGGTTATCGCTCAGTCAGCGACTTCCAATCGGGCCTGCAGGCAGGCCCATCTCTGGTTTCGACGACGGGCTCGCTGGCGACGTAACCGACGACCGCGACAATCGGCGCACGCAGGGACCCCACGAGGCTGGCGGCGGCGGCCAGGGATGTGCGCGTGACATGCTGGCGATCGGTCGACGCGCGGGCGATGAACGCGACGGGCAAGTCAGGCGGATAACCGAGCTCGAGGAGGTGGCCGGTCCAGCGCGGCATGGTCTTGACGCCCATCAGCACGACCACGGTTCGCTTGGCGTCCCACGGCGGCAGGGTCATGGGCTTTTCGCCGTCGCGCGGATGACAGGAAACAACACAAAACGAGTCCGCCACGCCGCGACGTGTGACCGGAATGCCGGCGAGCAACGGCGCTGCGGTGGCGCTGGACACGCCGGGGACGACCTCGCAACGAACACCGTTTTGCTGCAGGTGCCAGACCTCTTCGCCGCCGCGGCCGAGCACGAATGGATCGCCGCCCTTGAGCCGAATGATGGTCTGGGGTTGGCGGGCGAGCTCGACGAGCAGCTCGTTGATCATCGCTTGCTGCATCTTGTGGCGGCCCGCTCGTTTTCCGACGTCGTAGAGGTCGACATCGAGATCGCGATAGAGGCGCGCGTCGACGAGGTCATCGTGCACGACAACATCGGCCCGTTGCAGGAGTCGGTGGCCGCGCAACGTGATGAGATCGGCGTCTCCCGGACCGGCGCCGACGAGGTAGACGGTCCCCGGCAACGAGCCGGAGCTTCCAGCGGCGGAATCAGCGTCGGGGGGCGGGTGGTCGTTCGGGGCCATGGCGGGATCCTGCAACATTGGGGCGCTGTGTCGAAGGGCTGACAAGAAAGCGCCGAGCTTCGGCAAATTTGTAACAAAGCCATGGCGCTGGGCGCGTAAGTCGCTACATTGCGCGGCATGAAACGTTCTCGCCTCTTCGGCAACCCTGATTTTCCACACCGCTTGTCGGTCGCCGTGCTCCTGTGCGCAGGTTTCGCCGCTGTTTTCGCCATCTCCGGATGCTCCGACGACAAAGACGACGACACGAAAGACGATCCCGCTGACACCGCCGGCAACGAGACCGACACCAAGATCAGCGGGGACGGCTCATCGACCGGCGACGCGGCCGGCACGACCCTCGACATCCCCAAGGGCAAACACATCGGCGTCGACCTCGCCAAGCATCTGCCCAAGCTCGCGGGAACGGGCGCCTATGCCCGCAAATACGAGAAAAAAGACGCCTTCGTCGGCAGCGCGGCACAAGCGCGCGATGGCGACTGGGTGATCGGCAATGAACATGTGCGTTTCGCCGTCCAGGGCCCCGATCGCCATATCGGTGTGTGTCCGTGGGGCGGCAACCTCATCGACGGGTCGGCCAAGCGCGCAGATGGCACCTGGTCGGATGACGAGATGGGCGAGCAGTGCTTGCTCTACAACCTCGGTCGCACCATGCGCGGCACGGATATCGAGGTGCTCGCGGACGGCAGCAAGGGCGTGGCGGTCCTCGCGGTCACCGGCAAAGACGAGCTGCTCGATTTCATCAACCTGCCGTCGATGATCGCCAACTTCCCCGGCTTCGGAGACGCCGATCTGCCGCTGGACCCCGACGCCAAGGTGCCGCTCACGATCACCCGCTACTTCATCCTCGGCGCCAACGAAAAGGCCCTGCGGGTCGTCACCGGCTTGCGAAACGACGGCGACAAAGACGTCATCATCGGCACCGGCGAGCTCATCGACAGCGGCGGCGAGGTCGAGTTCTTCAACCCCGCAAGCAGCAACAAGGGTTTTGGTTCGGGCGGATTTGGCGCCCAGCAGCTCGACTTCATCGCGTTTCACTCGCCCCGCGGCGGCCACCTGTACGCGCCTCCCCCCATCAAGTTCGGGCCCGGAGCCGGCTACCTCGCGGTCGGCGGCGCGGCCGGCATCCTGACCGGCGGCAACAACCTGCTCACGCTGCTGCTCGGCGGCAAAGCGGTGTTCGAAAAGAGCCAGGCGGCCCTGAAGATCAAGTCCAAGTCGACGGTCGTCAAGACCCACCTTGTCTCGGTCAGCACCGGCATCCTCGATTCGATGACCGCGCCGATCTGGAAAGCCCGCGGCAAGAAGCTCGTCACACTCAGCGGCAAAGCGGTCGACGCGAGCGGCAAACCGGTGGTCGGTGCGCGCATCTCGGCGCTCCGAAAGGGCGCCACCCAGACGCAGACAGTGTCCGGCAAGGACGGCTCATTCTCGATGACCATCTTCGACGCAACGAGCTGGTCGGTGCTCGCCTGGCACGCCGGCTATGGACTCAGCAAGTCGATCAAGCTCGCCGCTGCCAAGTTCGGCAAGGATGGGGGGAACGGCAAGGTCGACGCGGGCCCGGTGACCTTCGGCAACTCGGGGATGCTCAACGTCAAGGTGACCGGCTCGGACGGCAAGGCCAGCCCCGCAAAACTGACGGTGTACTGCGCCAAGGAATGCCCCGAAATCCCCCAGACGGTGCGCGACGCGGGCGGCGACAAGCCCGGCTCTGGGGTGTTGCTGGCCCGCTTTATCGGCGTCGAAGGCAAGCTTGATCAGCCGCTACCCGTCGGCGACTACCGCATCGTTGTCACGCGTGGACCGACCCGCTCGATCTGGCCCGACGCAACGTCCGGCGGTAAGGCCGTGACGATCGCTGCGGGTAAATCGGTCGCCATCGACGCTGTGGTGCGCGACGCCATCGATACGTCCGGGTGGCTGTCCGGCGACTTTCACGTGCACTCGGTCAACTCGCCCGACGCGGCCGTCGAAAACCGCCGCCGCGTGCGCACCTTCCTGGCCGAAGGCGTCGACGTTCTCGTGCCCACCGACCACGACTACGTGACCGACATGAAGCCGCACATCGCCGCCGAAAAGGCCGACAAACTCCTCGCCACGCTGCCCGGCGTCGAGCTGACGACGTTCGATTACGGTCACTTCAACGCGTTTCCGCTCAAGGTCGACAGCAAAGATCTCAACGGTGCGGCCGTCGATTGGGCCGGCGGTGATGGCCCCGGCATGGACCCGCCCGCGATCGTCGAGGCGCTCAAGAAAAAGGGCGCTTACGGCGTCCCCGTCGTCCAGATCAACCACCCAAACAGCTACCTGGGCACGCTGCAGGTCGACATCCTCGGCGGCATCTCGCTGCGGCCGCGCGAAGGCTTCCGCGTCACCGACAAAGCCACCGATCCCAAGACCGGCGACACCGGCATGTACACCGACAAGTTCACCGCGATCGAGATCCTGACCGGCCACCGCGGCGGCGGGTTTGGTGGTGACAGCTTTGGTACGCGCATCAATTGGTGGTTCACGCTGCTCTCCCGCGGCGTCAAGTGGACCGGCACCGCGACCTCGGATACGCACCGCACGTTGAGCAGCCAATCGGGCGGGTCGCGCACCTACGTCTTTGTCGGCAAGGGCAAGGACACGCCCGCGACGTTTGACGCCAAGGAATTCGGCGCCCAGGTCAACGCCGGTCGGGCGGTCGGCAGCGACGGCCCGTTCGTGGTGATGAAGGCGACTTCGGGCAAAGACAGCGCCGCGATCGGCGAGACGCTTGCCCACAACGGCGCGACGGTGGATCTGGGCGGCACCGTGACCGTGACCGTGAGCGTGCAGGCGCCCGCGTGGATGGACCTCAGCCGCGTGGAGCTCTTCGTCAACGCGACCAAGACGTACGCGCCGGTGGGCGAGGACATCAACGAAATTCCCAAGCCACATGCCGTGCACACCTTCGACCTCACCAAGCTCAAGCCGGTTGCGGGCAAGGACCCCAAGACCAAGCGTTGGCAGCTCGACGCGGTGTTCACGCTCAAGGGGCTGAAGAAGGACGCCTGGGTGGTGGCCATGGTTCACGGCGACAAGGCGATGCCCAAGGCGCTCTACGGCGGCCGTACGGTCAAACCGCTGGCGTTCACCAACCCGATCTACCTCGACGCGGATGGCGGCGGCTACAACAACACACCGCTGCAGAAGAAGGTGCAGCCCAAGATCAAGAAGCCGGCACCGCCCCCGCCCGGCAAACCGACCGCGGCGATGTGGCGCGAGGTCATCGAAGCGATCGGCGGCCACAAGCACTGATGGGCGGCATGTCAGCTGCGCGTGGCGTCAATGCGGGCCCGCTTGGACGAGCGTGGGTAGATCGCGCGGCAATCCACCCGTGGGCACCACGAGCGCCTTGGCGTGATGCCAATCGTTCAGCTCGACGAGCCAATCCGCGCCACAAGGCAGCGCAGTCGCACACGAGCGCATCCGGTACATCCCCGGGTTGAGCACACCGGGCGGCTCCTGCCCATCGGCCTCGAACGCCGCGAGCGCGGCCAGCTGCAGCTTGCGCATCTTGATGATGGCCGCATCGGAAGCGCCGAGGTTCTCCTGGCTTCGGTCGACGATCGAGCCCATGCTCGACAAGATCGCGACATCCTGCAGGCGCACGCCGGGGATTCCCGTCTTGTTGCGGGTCCGCTTGGCATGCAGATCCATGTGAAAATCGGTCTCGGCACAGACCTGCGGCCACCAGTTCGCGAAAAAGCGCCCCTTCTGCGCCGGCTTCATCGGCCCGATGCCCTTGGACAATACGCCCGGCTCGTCAGCCAACTCGGCCGGGGGCCTACCGCTGAGGGACAACGCCTCCGTCGGATGCCAGCGCACCTCGAGGTTGAGCGTGTGTTCGTCGTCGATCGGCACGTAGATTGAAACGTTGACGCGCCCGCGCGGGTTGGCCGGAAACATCCCGTAGAAGGGGTGCAAAAAGTGCGCGGTCCGCCAGTAGCGGTGGCCGTTCTCCTCGCCGCGCTCGGCGCCATAGGTCAGCCCGTGAGGCGCATCGACAACGTGCAGCTTCGCGTTGGGCTGGTCATGCCAGACGCCATACCTGGGCGAGTCGTCGCGGTTGAGACGGCCATGCAGAAAGTGCACGTGGGTCGAGTCGAGCTCGGATTCCAGCGCCTGCAGCCAGTTGAAAAGCATCACCTGCTTTTGATTGTGCAGCCGCTGGTTGTCCGGCACCGCGGCCCACTCGAAATCCGGCACACCAGGAGGATCATCCTGCCGGTCGCCCATGTAGATCCAGGTCAACCCACCGAAATCGACCGCCTTATAGGTGACGATCTTAACCCGCTCCTTGAGGCGGCTGCCATCGGGCTCGTTGGGCGTCTCGCGGCAGTTGCCTTGTCGATCAAAAGCCCAGCCGTGATAGGGGCAACGAATCACGCCGTCTTCGCAGCGCCCAAAGTAGAAGCTGGCCTGCCGATGCGGGCAACGCTCCTGCGAAAAGACCGGCGTCCCGTCGCTGTCGCGCCACGCGAGCAAGTCTTCGCCGAGAATCCGCACACGCACCGCCTGGCCGTTGGCTTCGGTCTCCCAGCAGTAGTTGACGGGGATCCAATAGCGCCGCATGAGACGGCCCATGGGCGTCTGCGGGCCGACGCGGCACAAACGGTCATTTTCGCTGTGGGTCAGCATCGTGCCCTCGGGGGACCGGGGGATTGGGACGATTGGCGAAACGATGTTGCCACCAAGACGCACCGATGTCCCCAGGGACTCGCGCACAGCATGCACCACGCCTGGGATCTCGCAGTCCATGGCAGGCGGCTGGCGGCGAGCATCCCGCGAGGCGACCGCGACCTGGCCGCTCAACTGCGGCGGTCGGCAACGGCGCCCGCGCTGCTGATCGGCGAGGGGGCCAACCGACTCAACGCAGGCGAGAAGCGGCAGCGCTTCAACGAGGCGCGGGGCGAGGCGTGCGAGGCGGCGGTGGCGGTGGAGCTGGCCGCGTCGCCTGGTCTGGTGCCTGCCGTCGAAGCCGAGCCGCTGCTGGCGGCGGCCGACAAGGTCACGGCCATGCTCACGGGCCTGCTTCGCAAGCACAGCGGCACCCCGCGCACAGACAGATTGATCTCGGACGGTTTTCGGGGGTCACGCGGCGGCACTGCGACGGTTTTGGCGCGATGTGGACCGACGATGCAGGATGTGGACCGACGATGCAGAGTGTCCTGGGTGGGCGGCGATCATCGTTTGGTCCACGAACCGACGCGCAGCCGCGAGGGACGCAAGGCGCAAATGCGCCGCGCGCTGTGAGAAGGTGGCGAAAAATGACACTTTCTCGGTACCAGGGGCCGGGCGCCGGCCCCGCAACGAAACAACTTCCGAGACCATCGCGGAGTCCGAATGGACGCAACGATGATCGAGGCCCTTGGATGCGACCAAACCGACTCCGGCAGGCAAGTCTCAGATCGTTACCTGTAGCCGCAGTTATCGCACTGTTGTGTGCGCCTGAGCGCGCCTCGGCGTCACCCGTCGCCCCCGCTCCCGCCGCCGCCAGCCCCACAACCCAGTGGCACGTCGCCGAAGATCCGGGCAAGCAACCCTCCGGCAAAACGCCGTATCGCGCCGTCGCCCGCCCGCCCGGTTACGAGGTCCGCAGCTTCGCCGCCGGTCGCGACAACGCGCCACTGACCCGTCAACGCATCGAACACGCCCAGCCGCGCAGCCTGCCCGACGCCCTGCGCGAGGTGCCCGGCGTCTTCGTCCAGGAAACCAATCGAGGCGCCGGCATCCCGATCCTCCGCGGCCTCGTCGGCCCGTCCAACCTCAACCTCATCGACGGCATCCGCTGGCAGACATCGACCTATCGCACCGGGCCCAACCAATACCTCGCGCTCATCGACCCATTCGCGATCCGCCGCGTCAACGTCGTGCGCGGCCCCTCGGCAGTTCGTTACGGCAACGGCGCGATCGGCGGCGTGGTCAACACGCTCATCGTCCGCCCGCCCGACGGTCGCTGGAACCCGGGCTGGTCGTTGGCAGGCGCGCTCAACGGTGCCAGCGCGGACGGGAGCTACGGTGTCGGCGGCCACGCGAGCTACGGCAGCCGCGCCGTCGACGTGCTTGCGGGCGCCGGATACCGAAGCTTTGGCGATCTCACGGTCGGCGGCGGCGACGTGCTGAAGAGGTCGGGCTACTCGGCGGCCAACCTGCGCCTCAAGCTCAAGGTCCGCGCCTCGGACACCACCCGAATCATCGCTAGCGGCCTGTACGGACGCATCGACGACGCCACCCGCACCGAATCGGCCGGCAAGGGCCACGTCCGCGTCTACGACAACACCGATCACTTCAGCATCCTGCAGCTGATCCGCAAGACGCCGTTTGTCGACAACGGCCTGCGCCACCTGCGCATCGCCTTGAGCCACCATCGCCTCGGCGAAACCGTCAGCCGCGACCGCTGCAAGACCAGCAACGGCATCGTCAACAACCTCGCGGGCTGCCTCGCGTCCGACGACGACCAGATCCGATACCGGCAACAAAACCGGGACGAGGTCGACACGCTCGGCCTCGCGATCCGCTCCCGCTGGGCGTTCTTCGAGGGCGATCGCCTGGCCATCGATGCCGGTGCCGACGCGTACCGCGACGACGTCAAGTCAACCGCCGAACGCACCGTGGCCGGCGTGACCAACGCGCGCACCGGAACCTTCGCGGGCCAGGCCGACTACCTCGACGCAGGCGCTTTCGTCTACGGCACCCTCGACGTGCTCGATCTCGGCGCCACGCTGGGCGACGTCTCGCTCGGCGGCGGCGTCCGCTTCGCCCACACCCGCGCCGGCGCGAGCGGCAACCCCGATCTCGGCGACGTCGACTACGCGGTGAGCGGCATGGTCACATCCGCCGGCATCAAGCTGGCGCTGCCCGACGCGCACACCATCTACGTCAACGCGATGGAAGGCCTGCGCGCGCCCAACCTCCAGGAGACGGTGTCCGTCGGCAACACCGGCAGCAAGTTCGAGCTGCCCAACCCCGACCTCAAACCCGAGCGCGCCCGCACCGTCGAGGCTGGGATGCGCTATCGGCTCGGCACTTTGGGCCTGAGCATGGTGGGCTGGCGAACGTGGCTCCAACACAGCATCGACGAGCAGCCCTCGACCTACAAGAACCAGGGCGAATTCGACAGCCGCCCCGTCGTCCTGCGCGTCAACGCCGGCAGCGCGCTCTATTCGGGCGCCGAAGCCACGATCGGCTGGCGATACAAGGGCCTGCTCGTCAACGGCGGGTGGACGTGGACCCAGGGCGACGTGACGTTTGCGGACGGCAGCACTTCGCCAGCGCGCCGCGTCCCGCCGAGGTTTGGGCAGGCGTCGATCGGCTGGCTCGCATCCAAGCAAGGGCTGTTGGTCGAGGGCGTCTTCGCCGGCGCGTTCCGCCAAGATCGCCTGCACGCCAGCGACCGCAAAGACGTGCGCATCTGCGAGACGTCGTACCTCTCCGGTCAGCTGCAAAAGGACTGCTCGGGGACGCCGCCGTGGTGGACCCTCGGCCTGCGTGCGTCGTGGACCATCAACCCCAACGCGCGCATTCGTGTCGCGGCGACCAACCTGCTTGACCGACTCTACCGAACCCACGGGTCCGGTTTCCCCGCCCCCGGCCGCGAGGTCCGCGTAACCCTCGAAGGGCGAATGTAGGCAGGCGGACGGGCGGGATCGGAGGCGAGCAAGCCCCCCAACTATCAAGGCGGCGGCACAAAACCGGGCACCACGACAAACTCGTGATGCCACTGCACGCGATCGGCGAAGACCGTCGCCGTCGCGATGTGCACCCGCAGCAAACCCGCCCAGATCGCCGGCACCGTCATCGACGGAAACTTCATGTCCTTGGTTTGGACGTTCGTCACGATGTGATAGTGACCGGCCAGGCTTGCAGCGATGACACCGGGATGTTTGTCCGCCAGGGCGCCCACCTTGACCATATCCGCCGACGTCAGCGCGCCGGGCGACATCGCCACCGGGATATGCGACGCCAGCAACACCGAGGCCTTGCGCGGCGCCTTCAGCCCGGCCAGGTGCGCTTGGAGCCACGGCCACGTGCCGCCCGGATAGTCGTGAAGCTCCCCCTGCTCGCCAAACGGGCCGATCTTCTTGCGCGGGTTCAGGTCGGGCACGACGACGTGCACGCCATCGACGTCAAACGCGAGGTTTTCCAGGATCGTGCTCTGCTTGAGCCCCGGGTGATACGTCGGCGTCGCAGCCCGCGCCATGCCGGGAAACTGCTGCTGGAGCTTCGCGTAGACCGGTCCAAAGACGTCATCAAATTGCTTTTCGTCACCGGCAAACATCACGTTGTCGCCGTTGATCGGCACGTACGGCACCGTCAGCTTGTCGAGGGCCACGCGGGCATGCTCGAGCCCGCCGCTCCACCCGAGGTCTCCGAGTACGAGTACCATGCGCAATGCCTTCTTCTTGGCGTTGGCGTTGAGCCAGTCCACGGCGCCGACGAGCCGCTTCATCTTCTCACCGGTGTAGTTGCCACCGGTGATGTGCGGATCGCCGATCGCCGCGATGACCACGGTCGCCAGCGGTGGTCCAGCGTCTTTGTCGAGTCCGCCGTCGTCGTTCTTGTTGCTGAGCGCGTCGGCTTGCGGCGCGGGGCTTGTACCGGCGTCTGCCACGGCCGCATCCGCACCGAAGCCAGCGTCCTTGAGCGCGAGGTCGCCGTCGTCGTCCTGGCCAGCGGTCGGGGCCTCGTCGCCGGGTGTTGGGACAGGATTTACGGCGCAACCCGCGGCGGCCGTCACAATGGCAAAGGCGATGGCTGCCAATCTCAACAGGCCCAACCTCAACAGGCCCAACCTCAACAGGCCCAACCTCAACAGGCCCAACCTCAACAGGCCCAACCTCAACAGGCCCAACCTCAACAGGCCCAACCTCGACAAACAGCGCGAATACGGGGAATTCATGGCCGCATTATGCCTCAATCCGAGGCGAATGCGCGCGTTTGGGTGGGGCTATTGAAGCGGTGCGTTCATGGCGCGCGCGTAATCGGCGTCGCGCAAAGCGGCGAGGACTTCCCGCAGCACCGGGGTCGGCACCTCGGAGAAGTTGAGGCGCTCGGGCACCGCGAAGAAGTTGAAGCCTTCGTCGATCCAGCTGCGGAACAAATCTTCGGAAAACCAGCCCTTCTCGATGGCTTGGTTGTAGTAGGGCGTGCCCGGCAGGTAGAGCAGGTTGGACCACGACGCGGCCCCGATCAGCCCGCGTTCGACCCAGTGGCGGATCTGTGCGACGTCGGACATCAGCTCCGCGACGGTCTGGCCGGGAAAGCCGGTCATCATGTACAGGTGCACTTTCAAGCCGACCTTCGCCAGGTGCGTCCACAGCGCTTCGACCTGCTCGACGGAGTACTTCTTGAACAGCTTCTTGTCGTCAAAGCGCGGCGAGAACGTCTCGACGCTGATGGTCACCAGGTCGGTGCCGGCGGCGACATGCACGTCGATAAACGGCTCGTCGGGGACCTTGCCCTTCATGTAGACCGGCAGGAACGTCGAGTTGGGGTGGGTCAACACGAAGGGTTCGTCGACCTCGGACCGGTAGTCCGCGAGATCGCGCAGGAAATCGCGGTCTGCTTGGTGCAGGCAGAAGTTCTCCGAGATGTTGTAGAAGATGCGGACGCCGCGTTCGTAGGCCCAGCGGATGTCTTGCATCATGCGCTGGCTGCCGACCGGGCGCATGTCCGAGTTGAAGTGACTGCCGCAGAATCGGCACGCCAGCGGGCAGCCGCGGGTTGGCATCAGCGGGAACGAGTAGAAGCTCGTCGCGTTGCGCTTGTAGAGGTGGTCTTTGGGTGACGCGTCGATGACGACTTCGTTGTAGCGAAACGATCCGTCCCCTTTGAAGAGCACCAAATCCGTCGCGAACGAGCCGCCGAGCCGCGCTTCAGGCCACGCCTTGGGGTGATGACCTTTGTTCGTTTCGCGCGTGAAGACGCCGGGGATCTTGGTCGGATCGGCGCCGTTGAGCCGGCCGGTGAGCGCGTCGAGCAAGCGCAGGATGGTCTGCTCGCCCTCGCCCTGGACGAGATAATCGACGGCGTCGTTTTCCAGGTGCCACTGCGGCATGAGCGACGCGTGGCGACCGCCGACGATGATGGTCTTGTCCGGCAGCGTCTTGCGCACGAGGGAGACGGCGTGATCGGTGGCGGGAAAGTCGCACGTGAACATCGACGTCAGCAGCACGACGTCGGGGTCAACTTCGCCCAGCCACTCGGCGACCGCGTTGTCCTTGGTGCCCTTGTAGAGCAGGTTGGGGTTGAAGTCGTGCAGCTGATCGCCGTGCTCGCAGGCGATGTCGTAAAAATGCAGGTCTTCGTAGCGGCCGTCGCGGAGCGCGCCGAGGATGGCCATGCCCGTTGTGGAGACGTTGAACGAGTGCAGCGCATCACGCGCGGCCCGGGGGATCAGCTGGCCCGGTTGCAGGAACGCGATCCGCGGCTGACGTGGCAATCTTCCCATACCGGTCCATCATGGTCCTGCCAGCCCGAGACGGTCAACGAAAACGCCCCCGAAAGTGACGACTGCTCACGACGGCGGCGTGCGTACCGGCAGGAGACAAACGTGACGATTCGGCAGCTCCAAACCACAGCCACCATCGACTGTGACGTGCTCGTCGTGGGCGCGGGCGGGGCGGGGACAGCGGCCGCCATCGCCGCGGCGCGCACCGGGTCCAAGGTCCTGCTCGTCGAGCGCTTCGGCGCAGCGGGCGGGGCTTTTTCGATGGGCCTGGCGCTGACACCGGTCGGTTACGAGCCCTTCAAGTACTGGACCGAAGACACCGACCCCGACGGCTGGGCCGTGCAAGGCATCGCCCGCAAGCTCTACGACGTGATGCTCGCCGAAGAGGCCGTCGTCAAACCCGTGTGGGACATCGAAACCTACAAGTGGGTATGCGATCGCATGCTGGCCGAAGCGGGCGTCGGCGTGCTCTTCCACGCGCAATTTGTCGCCGCAACAACCGCCGGCACCGGCCCGGACACCCGCGTCACCGGCGCCGTCATCAGCACCCTCCAAGGCCCCGTCGACGTGCGCGCCAAGCTGACCATCGACGCATCCGGCGACGCCGAAGTGGCCGCGAGCGCCGGCGCCGCGTTCGACATGGGCCGGCAAGAGGACGGCCGCAGCCAACCGATGATGCTGTCGACCATCTTTGGCAACGTGCGCCTGTACGACGACGCGATGAGCTACCCCGAGATGATGGCCCACAGCCGCATGACCGTGACGCCGCTCGTCGAAAAAGCCCGCGCCGCCGGCGACATCCCGCCCGTCTTCACCGGCATCATGTTCCCGCGTGTGGTCAAAGGAGGCGTGCTCCGCGACCAGGTCTGGGTGCGCATGGTCCAGTCCTGGGGCGACCCCATCGATCCACAATCGGCCAGCGACGCCGAAGCCGCCTGCCGCGCCGACGTCTTCAAGCTCCACGCCTGGCTGCGCGAGTCCGTGCCCGGTTTTGAAAACTGCGCGCTGCTGCAAACGGGCGCCCGCGTCTGGCCGCGCGAATCACGACGCATCAGGGGCACAGCGCAGCTCACCGAAAACGACGTCCGCACCGACGTCCGCTACGACGACGGCATCGCCCGCGGCACGTGTTTTATCGAAGCGCACTCGGCCACGCCCGGCGACAGCGGCCAGGAGAAAGGCCTGTCGTGGAAATCCGCCAACTCGCTCATCTTCCACGACGTCGACTACAGCATCCGCTACGGCTGCCTGGTCCCCGAAGCCACCCAAGGCCTGCTGGTAGCCGGCAGATGCCTCAGCGCTGACCACCTCGCCCACGCCTCCGCGCGGATGCAGGCCACCGCCATGGCGCTCGGAGAAGCCGCCGGACTCGCCGCCGGATGGTGTGTGGAGGACGGAATGGAGCCGCGCGACGTGAACACCGCCGAGCTCAGGCAGCGGTTGGTCGATGGCGGCGCACGGGTCTAAGAAAAGGGATCGTCTTGGCAGCTGCTTGTCGCTGCGACGGCCGGTAATCAGCGCGTCACCCGTCGCAAGCGTAACGATGCGCCGCGGGTCGATCCCCTTGCCTTTGTCGGTGAGGCCATCGTGGAGCAACGTGCGGTTTCCGAACACGGCCAGGCTGCGCTTGACGACGTTGGCGTAGTAGGCGGTGTAGCCCAGGGCCGCTCGGGAGCCGACGAACAGCACGTCCGACCCCACAATGGCCGCATCGGTGAAGCTAGATGTGCGCGGCGAGAATGGCGATCCGCTCTTCCGCTCCCGCTCCCGCTCCCGCTCCCGGCTCAGCGCTTCTGATGCCGCTTGGCCAGGCCAACCAGCATCGCTGCCATCCGGTCGAGGA
>Ga0114932_10004389_pt1 | contig 13224 bp, 13 predicted proteins | sample 2SBtaG_2_FD_87286 | JGI IMG/M metagenome (GOLD analysis project Ga0114932, IMG submission 87286) | Deep subsurface microbial communities from Kolumbo volcano to uncover new lineages of life (NeLLi) - 2SBTROV12_ACTIVE470 metaG | ecosystem: Environmental > Aquatic > Marine > Volcanic ...
CGAATACGGCGCCGATGCGGTGCGCTTCACACTGACGGCGATGGCTGCGATGGGGCGGGATCTGAAGCTCAGCACCTCCCGCATTCAGGGCTATCGCAATTTCGGCACCAAGCTCTGGAATGCCGCCCGGTTTGCCGAGATGAACGAATGCAAACCGATTGAAGGCTTTGACCCGACCAGCGTGACGCAGACCGTCAACAAATGGATTGTCGGCGAAACCGCGCGGGTGCGCGAGGCGGTGGATGCAGCCCTCGCGCAATACCGGTTCAATGATGCCGCCAGCGCCCTTTATTCGCATGTCTGGGGCAAGGTCTGCGACTGGTATCTGGAGCTCGCCAAGCCGCTGTTTCTGGGCGATGATGCTGCGGCGCAGGTTGAAACCCGCGCGACCATGGCCTGGACGATCGATCAATGCCTGATCCTGCTCCACCCGATCATGCCGTTCATCACCGAACAGCTTTGGAGCGACATTGCCGAGCGCCCGAAAATGCTGGTGCATGCCGACTGGCCTGAATACGGCACGTCGGATTACGTGGATACGGCGGCGGATCGCGAAATGAACTGGGTGATCGCGCTGATCGAGCAGGTCCGCTCGGTCCGGGCGGCGATGCATGTGCCCGCAGGCGCGCGGATCGAAATGATCCGGCTGGAACTCGACGCGGCCGGGCGCGGGGCACTTGACCGCAATTTGGCGATGGTCCGGAAACTGGCGCGGATCGAAAACCTGAGCGAGGCGACCGAAGCACCCAAAGGGGCCGTCACGTTGGCAGTCGAAGGCGGCACGTTCTGCCTGCCACTTGCGGAAGTCATTGATATTGAAACGGAAAAAGCGAGATTGCAAAAGGCGCTCGACAAGCTGGCGAAAGAGGAAAACAGCCTTGCCGGCAAGTTGGCCAACGAAAAATTCCTGACCAACGCGCCCGCAGAAGTGGTGCAGGCCCAGCGCGAAAGACTGGCGGCGATCACCGAGGAATCCGGAACCCTCAGATCCGCACAGGACCGTATTTCGCAGCTCGCCGGGTAATCTCGCCGGATTCCAGTTGGGCAAAATATCCCCGCCGGAGGCAAGAATCAAAAAAAATGCGTGGGATCTGGATATTTCCACCAATTGGAAAGACGATCTTAGGGAAACTCTAACCAAATCGCGAAATCCTGACCGCGCGGTACAGGCGGGGACGCCGATGACCGCCCAAGTGGACGGCACCCCATTCCGAACGGAGTGGGGTGTTGCCCCGCGCCGGGCCCCGCTGGTTCCGCCGGTACCACGTGAAAGTGGCGATCTTGCGCGGGATGGCGCGGTTTGCGTGATCGCGGACTTGCAGCCAACGGGGATTTCGGCTTTGACTCGTCTCATGACCGGCCCCAGATTCACCGACCTGGCTGCAAGCCTGCCCGCGACCGTTCCCTTTGTCGGGCCCGAAACCCAAGAGCGGGCGCGGGGCGCACCGTTTGCCGCGCGCATCGGTGCCAATGAAAACGTGTTCGGGCCGTCCCCGCGCGCCGTCATCGCGATGAAGCGCGCGGCGTCCGAAATCTGGCGCTATGGGGACCCGGAAAACCACGATCTCAAAACGGCGCTGGCGGCGCATCACGCGATTCCCGCCGAAAACATCGTGGTCGGCGAAGGCATCGACGCGCTGCTGGGCTATCTGGTGCGGCTGTTGGTTTCGCCGGGCGACCGGATCGTCACCTCGAACGGCGCCTATCCGACCTTCAATTTTCACGTTGCGGGTTATGGCGGCGAACTGGTCACGGTGCCGTACAGGGGCGATCACGAAGACCCGGTTGCGCTGATTGAAAAGGCGGGCGCGGTCGATGCGAAACTGATCTATCTCGCCAATCCCGACAATCCGATGGGGACCCGGCATTCCGCAAGCGTGGTGGCGGCGATGATCAACGCCGTGCCCGACGGATCGCTGCTGGTGCTGGACGAGGCCTATCTTGAGTTCGCCCCGGATGACACCGCCCCCGAATTTGACGTGACCGCTGCGAGAGTCATCCGTTTCCGCACCTTTTCAAAGGCTTACGGAATGGCCGGGGCGCGAGTCGGCTATGGCATCGGCGCGCTCGAACTGATCGCGTCTTTCAACAAGATCCGCAACCATTTCGGGATGAACCGGATGTCGCTGGCGGGTGCGCAGGCGGCGCTGGCTGATGGAGCGCATCTTGCCGATACACTGACAAAGGTCGCGGCGGCGCGGGAGCGGATCAAAACGATTGCCGCCGACAGCGGATTGCAGGTCGTCCCTTCGGCCACGAATTTCGTGGCCGTCGATTGTGGCGCGGACGGTGAATTTGCCCGTCGTGTGCTGGGCGGGCTGATCGAACGTGGCCTGTTCGTGCGCATGCCGTTCGTGGCGCCGCAGGACCGCTGCATCCGGGTCACGATCGGGACCGAGGCCGACCTCGATTTGCTGGCATCGGCGTTGCCGCAGGCGCTGGAGGCAGCCCGCGCATGAGCGGATATCCCCGCGATATGGTCGGATATGGCGCCACCCCGCCCAAGGCCGACTGGCCCGAAGGCGCAAGGATTGCGGTCAATTTCGTCGTCAATTACGAAGAAGGCGGCGAGAACAACATCCTGCATGGTGACGCCGCGTCCGAGGCGTTCCTGAGCGAGATCGTCGGGGCCGAACCATGGCCCGGCCAGCGCCACATGAACATGGAGTCGATCTATGAATTCGGTGCGCGGGCCGGGTTTTGGCGCCTGCACCGCATGTTTGCAGGCCGCATGCTGCCCGTCACGGTATTTGGCGTGGCGACGGCATTGCAAAGAAACCCATCAGCGGTCGCGGCCATGAAAGAAGCCGGTTGGGAAATCGCCAGCCACGGGCTGAAGTGGATCGACTACCGGAACGTACAAGCCAATATCGAAAGCGACCATATCGCCGAGGCGATCCGCCTGCACACGGCGGTAACGGGTGAGCCGCCCAAAGGTTTTTACCAGGGCCGCAATTCGGAAAACACGCGGGCGCTGACCATGGCCGCGGGATTTGAATATTCCGCAGACTCCTATGCCAACGAAGTTCCGTATTATGTCGCGGGGCCGAATGGGCCATTTCTGATCGTGCCCTACACACTTGATGCCAATGACATGCGTTTCGCCTCGCCACAGGGGTTCAACTCTGGCGATCAGTTCTTTGCCTATCTGCGCGACAGTTTCGATGTGCTTTATGCCGAAGGCGGGCGCATGCTGTCGGTTGGCCTGCATTGCCGCCTTGTCGGTCGCCCGGGCCGCGCGGCGGCGCTGGCGCGATTTCTGGACTATGTTCATGGCCACAGGGATGTCTGGGTCGCAACAAGGCTGGATATCGCGCGGCACTGGCGCAAGCGCTGGCCACAGGGCTAAAAAGGGTTTATCTGGGCGCGACCCGGAAAGTGAAATCATGCCCGATCCCATCTATGCAACACCCCAGGCCGGACTGCCCGCACAAACCGACCTGATGACCCATCGCGCGGTTTTTACCGAGGCCTATGCCGTCATTCCACGCGGCGTGATGCGCGACATCGTGACCAGCAACCTGCCGGACTGGCAGGGCGCGCGGGCGTGGATACTGGCGCGACCGCTTTCGGGCTTTGCTGAAACTTTCGTGCAACTGATCGTCGAACTTGCACCGGACGGTGGTTCGGACACCCCGGAACCCGACCCCGCGGCGCAAGGAGTGCTGTTCGTGACGCAGGGGACGCTTGAACTTTCGATCGAGGGCAACCGGCACAAGCTGGATGCCGGAGGATACGCCTATATTCCACCGGGAACCGACTGGGCATTGCGAAATCATGGGGCGGGCAACGCGGTATTCCACTGGATTCGCAAGGAATACCACTTCGTGGAAGGGATTGAGCCGCCGGACGTCCTGATCACCTCTGATCAGGCGGTGACGCCGGTCGCGATGCCCGGCACCGACGATGCCTGGGCCACGACCCGGTTCGTCGATCCCGACGACATGCGCCATGACATGCACGTGAACATCGTCACGTTTCAACCCGGCGGTGTGATCCCGTTCGAGGAAACCCATGTCATGGAGCACGGGATATACGTTCTTGAAGGCAAGGCGGTCTACAAGCTGAACTGCGATTGGGTCGAGGTCGAAGCCGGCGATTTCCTGTGGCTGCGGGCGTTTTGCCCACAGGCATGTTATGCTGGCGGGCCGGGGCCGTTTCGCTATCTGCTTTACAAGGACGTGAACCGGCATCCTGAACTGACGCTGCGATGATCCTGCAGGCCGAACCGCTGAATGCCGCGGCATTTTCCCCGTTCGGTGCGGTGATCGGGGCGGATCCGGCAACAGCCATTGAAATCAACGAGGGTTTTACGACCCGCTTTCACCGTCTGGCGGCGGCCGATTGTGACGGCAAGACGATCCTGTCGATCTTTCGCGGTCGCGTTCGCCCTTTGCAGGTTTTGATGCTGGAAAGACACCCGCTGGGCTCGCAGGCGTTCATGCCGCTTGGCGGCCATCCCTGGTTGACGGTCGTTGCATTGTCGCCCGAACCCGCCGCCTGCCGGCTGTTCGCGTGCCGCGGCGATCAGGGGCTGCAAATTGCAAAGGGCGTCTGGCACCATCCGCTACTGGTACTGGAAGGGGCGCAGGACTTTCTGGTGGTCGACCGGGACAGCGACGGCGACAATCTTGAAGAGGTGTTTTTTGAAAACCCCGTATCCCTGGCGGTTTGATCCGGTGCCACGGACGATGGTTCAGAAATTATCCTTGCGTCGCCGGATTTCGCCAAAGACCTCGGCATCGGGCGCACCCGGCATCCCGACGGCGGCCTTGACCTCTGGCAGGTCCGCGCGCAGGAACGGATTGGTGGCCATCTCAAGCGCCATGTTCGGCCCCATCGTATCCTCGCCGCGCGCGCGCAATTCAGAAATCCGCCGGACGCGTTCGATCAGTGCCGGATTTTCCGGCTCGACCGAAAGCGCGAACTTGGCGTTGCCGGCGGTGTATTCGTGGCCCGAATAGACCCGCGTTTGCGGTGGCAATGCCATGAATTGGCCCAGCGTTGCCCACATCATTTCGGCATTCCCTTCAAACAGCCGCCCGCACCCCATGACCATCAGGCTGTCGCCGCTGAACAAGGCGTCGGCATCGGCAAGATAATAGGCGACATGCCCCTTCGTGTGACCCCAGGCTTCAAACACCTGCACGGTCTGGCTGCCAATGTGAAGGACGTCGCCCGCGGCAACCGCGTGCGTCAGATCCGGCAACCGGTGTTGGTCTGCCGCGGCGCCAATCACCGCAGGATCGCCATTCCTGAGCCCCGCCAGCGCGTCGATATGGTCCGGGTGGTGGTGGGTGATCAGCACCTGATCCAGTGACCAGCCCCTTTCGGCCAGGCACCGGTTGATCGGTGCCACCTCGGGCGCGTCGATCAGGGCGGTTGCGCCGGTGCCGGTATCGTGCAGCAGATAGGCGTAATTGTCGGAAAGACAGGGAATGGTCACAATATCCAGAGGCATGGCAATTTCACCGGGATCAAACTAGGTTCAACGCGGGATTCTCACCGATCAGGGGTCGGGATGCAATGCACTTGGACGTCGTGGACCTGAAGGCCTTTTATGACCGGACCAGCCTGGGGCGGACGGCACAGCGGGCCTTGCGCGGGCGGGTGCGCGAATTGTGGCCCCAGACCAAGGGCCTGAACGTTGGCGGGTTCGGCTACGCGCCCCCGGTGCTGGCGCCGTTTCAGTCCGAGGCAAAGCGGATGATTTCACTGATGCCCGGTCCGCAAGGGGTGTTGCCATGGCCCGACGGCGCGGCGAATGTCTCGGTTCTTTGCGACGAGACCCGATGGCCTCTGGAGACCGGATTTCTGGACCGTCTGGTCGTGCTGCATGGCCTTGAGACCACCGATCAACAGGTCGCTCTGCTGGATGAGATCTGGCGGGTTCTGGCGCCGGGTGGGCGGGTCCTGTTTGTCGTGCCCAACCGGTCGGGGCTTTGGTCACGGCGCGATGTCACGCCTTTCGGTTATGGTCGCCCCTATAGTTTGCGGCAGATCGAGGCGCAGATCAGGCGGCATCGGTTCCTGCCCGAACGCCATCTGGCCGCGCTGTTTTCCCCGCCGAGCCAGAAACGTTTCTGGCTGAAAATCGGCCCGGTCTGGGAGCGGTTTGGCCGCAGGGTCAGTTCACATCTTGCGGGCGGCGTGCTGCTGGTAGAGGCGAGCAAGCAGATTTATGCGCCCAAGGCCAAAGGTCTGGGCGAAAAGGTAAAACGACCGTTCGGGATGCTGGAAGGGATCGCAAGGCCAAACCCGGAGCCGGTGTCCGGTCGCAGCTCATAGCGGCGCGACTGCCAAGAAATACCCCGGCAAACACCATTTGATGCGGATCACACCGCAACGCAGATGGCCGGGCACCGGGCCGCGTGAATGGATCACGCACTAGCCGGATTGCGGTCTTGCCAAGGGGCTGTCGAACGTCGCGCCGCGAACGCCCCGGCCAATGCGAAATTCGGCGATTTCGAACGTGGTGCTACAATTTTTGCTCAAGCGTCTGGAATAATTCGGTTTTTGAAGTCCAACGCCCCGGTTCGCAAACTCGCATTCGGCGTAACCCTTTGACAATCACCAAATTTTTTTCATCCACAGGCCCTGCCAAAGCGGTTGCCAGCCTTCATGTCCTCTGCTATCACCGCGCCGGTTTCAGCGTTTATGCCCGGCATAGGCGCTGTCTTTGTAGCCGGGCCGGTCTAGCGCCGTTTCGGACAACCGGAAATCGGAAGGGTTGCGGGTGACCGAAACAGCATCAATCTCCACGGGTATTGCTGCGCGTTATGCAACGGCGGTTTTTGAGTTGGCCAAGGAAAACGGACAGTTACCCGCCCTTGAACAAGACACCGGCAAACTTGGCGAAACGCTGGAGGCCAGCGCGGATTTCGCCTCGTTGATCACCTCGCCGGTCTATTCCCGCGACGAGATGGCAAAAGCAGTGGCGGCGGTCGCCGCCAAGCTGAAGCTCAGCGCCACAATGTCCAACACGCTGGGCCTGATGGCGGAAAACCGGCGCCTGTTTGTTCTTCCCAACCTGATCGACCGTATCGCTGCCCTGATCGCCGCGGAAAAAGGTGAGATGAGCGCGGAAATTTCATCCGCCAAAAAGCTGACCAAGGCGCAGGAAACCAAGCTTGCCGCCGCGCTGAAAAAAGCGGTTGGCAAAGACGTGAAAATCCATGCAACCGTCGATGAAACGCTCATCGGCGGTCTTGTCGTTAAAGTGGGATCGCGGATGATCGACAGCTCGATCGCCGCGAAACTCTCGAATCTTCAAAACGCTATGAAAGAGGTCGGATAATGGGCATCCAAGCCGCAGAGATTTCTGCAATCCTCAAGGACCAGATCAAGAATTTCGGTCAGGAGGCAGAAGTTGCCGAGGTCGGCAGTGTGCTGTCCGTGGGCGACGGGATCGCACGGGTTCACGGGCTGGACAACATTCAGGCCGGTGAAATGGTGGAATTCCCCGGCGGCATTCGCGGCATGGCGCTCAATCTGGAGGTCGATAACGTCGGGGTTGTCATCTTCGGTTCCGACAGAGACATCAAGGAAGGCGATACCGTCAAACGCACGAACGCCATCGTGGACGTTCCGGTCGGCGATGAGCTGCTGGGCCGCGTGGTCGACGGTCTGGGCAACCCGATCGACGGCAAGGGTCCGATCAAGACGAAAAAGCGTTCGCAGGCCGACGTAAAGGCCCCCGGCATCATCCCGCGCAAGTCGGTGCATGAACCGATGGCGACCGGTCTGAAATCGGTGGACGCGCTGATCCCGATCGGGCGTGGGCAGCGCGAACTGATCATCGGTGACCGACAGACCGGCAAAACCGCCGTGGCGCTTGATGCGATCCTGAACCAGAAATCGTATAACGAGGCTGCGGGCGACGACGAGGGCAAGAAGCTCTATTGTGTCTATGTCGCCGTCGGCCAGAAACGCTCGACCGTCGCGCAGCTTGTCAAAAAGCTCGAGGAAAGCGGCGCACTGGATTATTCCATCGTTGTTGCCGCCACCGCGTCGGACCCCGCACCGATGCAGTTTCTGGCGCCGTACTCGGCGACCTCGATGGCCGAGCATTTCCGCGACAACGGCCGCCATGCGCTGATCATCTATGATGACCTCAGCAAACAGGCCGTGTCCTATCGGCAGATGTCGCTGCTGCTGCGGCGCCCGCCGGGACGCGAGGCCTATCCGGGTGACGTGTTCTATCTGCACTCGCGCCTGTTGGAACGTGCGGCAAAGCTGAACGAAGACAACGGTTCCGGATCGATCACGGCCCTGCCGATCATCGAGACGCAGGGCGGGGACGTTTCGGCGTTCATTCCGACCAACGTGATCTCGATCACGGACGGCCAGATCTTCCTTGAGACCGAACTGTTCTATCAGGGAATTCGCCCCGCGGTGAACACCGGTCTGTCGGTGTCGCGCGTCGGCTCTTCGGCGCAGACGGATGCGATGAAATCGGTTGCCGGTTCGATCAAGCTGGAACTGGCGCAATACCGCGAAATGGCGGCGTTCGCGCAGTTTGGTTCGGACCTTGATGCCGCGACACAGGCATTGCTCAACCGTGGCGCGCGCCTGACCGAGCTATTGAAACAGCCGCAATATACCCCGCTGACCAATGCGGAACAGGTGATCGTGATCTACGCCGGCACCAAGGGCTATCTGGACAAAATCCAAGTTGGCGAGGTTGGCCGTTTCGAGGCCGGGCTTTTGAACCATGTCCGCCAGAACCATGCCGATTTGCTGGCCGACATCACCAACAATGACCGCAAGGTCAAAGGTGACCTGGAAGACGACGTGAAGTCCGTGGTTGAAGGCTTTGCCAAGGACTTCAATTGAACGTGGCCTTAAGGAAACGGGAGATTTGCTGACATGGCAAACCTCAAGGACCTGAAGACAAGGATCGAGAGTGTCAAAAGCACTCGGAAGATCACCAAGGCCATGCAGATGGTGGCGGCGGCCAAACTGCGCCGGGCGCAAGAGGCGGCCGAGGCGGGGCGTCCCTATGGCGAACGCATGGCTGCGGTCATGACCAATCTTGCCAGCGGCGCGGCGGGTTCGGAGACCGCGCCGAAACTGCTGGCCGGAACCGGCAGCGATCAGGTGCACCTGTTGATCGTGGCGACCGCCGAGCGGGGGCTTTGCGGCGGGTTCAATTCGTCCATCGCAAAGCTAGCACGCGCGCACGCGCAAGCGTTGCTTGCCAAAGGCAAAACCGTGAAGGTCGTGACCGTGGGCAAGAAAGGTCGCGAGCAACTGAAACGCGATTTTTCGGAAATGTTCATCGACCACGTGGACCTGAGCGACGTGAAACGCATCGGTTACGGCAATGCCAAGGGGATCGCCCACGATATTCTGGCCCGCTTCGAAGCAGGCGAATTCGACGTGGCCACGATTTTCTACAACGTCTTTCAGTCGGTCATTGCGCAGGTGCCGACGTCCAGGCAACTGATCCCGGCGGAAGTCGACGAAAACGCGGGCGAGAGCGGCGCGTTTTACGAATACGAACCCGACGAAGAGGAAATCCTTGCGCAATTGCTGCCAACCGCGATGACCACGCAGATATTCACGGCACTTCTGGAAAACGGCGCGTCCGAACAGGGTGCGCGCATGTCGGCGATGGACAATGCCACGCGCAACGCCGGTGAAATGATCGACAAGCTGACCATCCAATACAACCGCTCGCGGCAAGCGGCGATCACCAACGAACTCATCGAGATTATCTCGGGCGCAGAAGCGCTTTAGGACCGGAGACAGATAAATGGCAAAAGCTGAAGGCAAGATAACCCAGGTGATCGGTGCGGTCGTTGACGTTCAGTTCGACGACGAGCTGCCCGAGATTCTGAACGCGCTGGAAACCGACAATAACGGCCAGCGGCTGGTTCTGGAGGTCGCACAGCACCTTGGCGAAAACACGGTTCGCACCATCGCGATGGACAGTTCCGAGGGGCTGGTGCGCGGCGCGAAAGTCACCGACCTTGGCGGCCCGATTTCGGTTCCCGTCGGCACGGCGACGCTGGGGCGCATCATTAACGTGATCGGCGACCCGGTCGACGAAAAGGGCCCCGTGACCACCAAGGAACGCCGACCGATCCACGCGGATGCACCGGATTTTGCCGACCAGTCGACGGCGTCCGAGATTCTGGTAACCGGCATCAAGGTCGTGGACCTTCTGGCGCCTTATACCAAGGGCGGGAAAATCGGGCTCTTTGGCGGTGCCGGTGTCGGCAAGACGGTTCTGATCATGGAACTGATCAACAACATCGCGAAAGTGCATTCGGGCCTGTCGGTTTTCGCCGGCGTTGGCGAGCGGACGCGCGAAGGCAACGACCTTTACCACGAGATGATCGAAAGCGGCGTGATCGTTCCCGACAATCTGGAAGAAAGCAAAATCGCGCTGGTCTATGGTCAGATGAACGAGCCTCCGGGGGCACGGATGCGGGTCGCGCTGTCGGGGCTGACCCTGGCAGAGCAGTTCCGCGACGAGACCGGAGCGGACGTTCTGTTTTTCGTCGACAATATCTTTCGCTTCACACAGGCCGGTTCGGAATGTTCGGCGCTATTGGGTCGTATCCCGTCTGCTGTGGGCTATCAGCCGACACTGGCCACCGACATGGGCGCGATGCAGGAACGGATCACATCGACCAAATCCGGCTCGATCACGTCCGTGCAAGCGGTTTACGTGCCAGCCGACGACCTGACCGACCCCGCGCCTGCAACGTCGTTCGCGCACCTTGATGCCACGACCGTTCTGGACCGGGCGATCTCCGAACTTGGGATCTATCCGGCGGTGGACCCGCTTGGATCGACCTCGCGGATCATGGACCCGTCAATTGTGGGCGAGGAACATTACAACGTTGCCTTTGACGTTCAGGGCATCCTGCAACGCTATAAATCGCTGCAGGACATCATCGCCATTCTGGGCATGGACGAACTGAGCGAGGAAGACAAGCTGACCGTGGCCCGCGCGCGGAAAATCCAGCGATTCCTGTCGCAACCCTTTGATGTTGCGCAGGTCTTTACTGGTTCGCCGGGCGTACAGGTGCCGCTCGAAGACACGATCTCATCGTTCAAGGCGGTGGTTGCGGGTGAATATGATCACCTGCCCGAAGCCGCGTTCTACATGGTCGGCGGCATCGACGAAGTGGTCGCCAAGGCCGAACGCATGGCAGCCGAGGCCGCCTAATCACGGAGGCCGCGATGGCCAACATGCAGTTTGATCTGGTCTCGCCCGAGCGGATGCTGGCCTCGTTCGAGGCCACCGAGGTCGAAATTCCGGGGGCCGAAGGCGACTTCACCGCCATGCCCGACCATCAGGCGCTGGTCACGTCCATGCGCCCGGGGGTGCTGAAAGCCACGGGTGCAGATACCGCGGAATTCGTGGTTTCCGGCGGTTTCGTCGAGGTTTCGGCCACCAGCGTTTCGGTACTGGCGGAAATCGCGGTGCCGCGCGGCGAAATCAATCGCGAAACCCTTGATGCCATGATCGCCGAAGCGGAAAGCGCGGCGGCCGAAGCGACGCCCGAAATGAAGGATTCGGCGGATAAACAGGTGGCGGATATCCGGGAATTGGCGACGATTCTATCGCTCTGAGGCACGCCTTGCACCAAAACAATAGGCCCCGTCGAAAGATGGGGCTTTTTCTTTGGTTCGTTCCGTTTTAATTGGACTTTACCATCAATATCTGCGGCCAGGATATATGCGGAGACTCAGAAATCATCTGATTGGCGTCGATCAGGGCAGCGTCTTGGTCTTCTCGGATTTCGAGAATGCCGGCGAGATGTGGACCGGCAAGGGCACCCGGAAACGGCGCGTGGCCGTGCGTTTTTCGGCGGCATTCAAGACCCGACCCGCCGTCCATGTGTCAATCGACATGTTTGATATGGACCAGAAGACCAATCAACGCGCTGATATATCAGCGGAAAATATATCACTGGACGGGTTTGACATCGTTTTTCAGACATGGGGCGACACCAAGATTGCCCGCGTTCGTGCCGCATGGCTGGCGATTGGCGAAGTCTTGGGCGACGATGAATGGGATGTGGAGTGAGCCTGGCAAATAAATACCGACGGCCCGCACACCCGAACGACATTACATGGCGGCTATCGGCCCTAAATCCGGCGCTTGCGACCAACCGGGGGCGCAAGCCCGCCGTGCATCATTGGGCCCCGTCACTTGCGCCTGCTCACCGCACCACGGCCCGTCGACAGTTGGCTCTGTCGGCGTCGGGGGCAAGGTCTGCCAAGAAGCCTGAGCCGTTCAATGCACCAGGGTCCGTCTTTCGGTCCGTTAGTAAAGGGTCAGTTTGGTCGACCCGGGCACGGCCGTTTGCCCGGTGCCCATGTCTGTGGTGTTGCGAGATCTTTGGGCGGCGCTAGTTCGCGAAAACGTCCCGCGATGAGTTGAATTCTTTTTGCATGACAAAAACATGCCCGTTTCGCAATCGGGCCGTGTCCAGAACCTCCCATCCCTTGGTGAAATAGTTTCCGGGTGCTTGCGCCAAAAGATAGGCACATGTATCGCCGCCCGCCGCCAGATAGCTTTCGACGTGATCCAACAACGCACGCGCGACGCCGGCATCACGGTGGTCGGGATCGACGATCAGGTTGGACACCCACGGGCTGAGATGGGCGTGGGTTGCAAGCCCTTCGCGTTCCAGCATCCAGACCATACCGACGGGTGCGCCATCGGCCAGCGCCACGAACACCTCGTCAACCGGATCGGATTCGATGCGGCGAAACTCGGCAACCCAATCTTCAAAGGCAAAGCCGCTTTGCCCGCCCCATTCGCGGTCGCACCAGTACAGACATTGGTTCAGCGCGTCGGGCGCCTGATTAAGGGGGCAGATTTCGAGCATCGGATCCGCGCAGCAGATTTTCGGACCAGATCACGCTAGCACGGCTGGGTCATGCTCGGTAAGATTGCAGGGAAAATCGGCCCGAACTGTTGCAGGGATGCCAAATGGCGCGCGGAGAACCGGAATTCATGCATCTGGCGGACGGCCGCGCCTTCACCGTCAGGGTGACACCGAATGCCGCCCGGAGCAGCATAAAGGCCGATCCGACCGGGCGCGCCGACCTTCTGGTCACGGTCACGAAAACCCCCGAAGGCGGCAAGGCCAACGCGGCGGTCGTGGTGGTGCTGGCCAAGGCGATCGGTGTTGCGAAATCGCGGTTGTGCCTGAAACGTGGTGCAACGGCACGGATCAAGCAGTTTGCGGTGGCTTC
>Ga0114932_10004391_pt1 | contig 13218 bp, 10 predicted proteins | sample 2SBtaG_2_FD_87286 | JGI IMG/M metagenome (GOLD analysis project Ga0114932, IMG submission 87286) | Deep subsurface microbial communities from Kolumbo volcano to uncover new lineages of life (NeLLi) - 2SBTROV12_ACTIVE470 metaG | ecosystem: Environmental > Aquatic > Marine > Volcanic ...
TCCTACCTGTTTAAGCCATCTAGATACAGTTGCTTCCGTTACGGATTCTCCTAAAGAAGGTACTATAATTTGATTCGACATATCTAGCTAAATACCTTTTCTATTATTTCCTTTTGCTGTGCAAGATGTTTTTTTAAATAGCCTGTAGCAGGTGATGCTGCTGCTTTTCTTCCTATATAATCAACTTTTTTGTTTACTGCCTTTATATAATTTAAGCTCCACTCAATGTAGTTTCTAGCACTGTTCCAGGCTCCCATATTTTGCGGTTCTTCCTGACACCAATAAAATTTGGAATTTTTATTAAATCTTTTTAGTTCTTTAGCAAGTGTTTTTACAGGAAATGGATATAATTGTTCAATCCTAATTATAAAAACTGAGTCATTTTTTATTTTTTCTCTTGCCGCAATAAGATCAAAGTAAATTTTTCCTGAGCATAAAATGACTTTTTTTATTTTTTTATCTTCTTTAAGTTCAATTAATCCATATTTCTTCAAATCTGCATGATCGTTTAAAACTCTGTGAAATGAGTTTCCTTTAGTAAAATCCTCAATATTTGAAACACACCTTTTATTCCTCAGTAAAGATTTTGGTGTCATAATTACTAAAGGTTTTCTAAAAGCTCTATGTATTTGCCTTCGTAATACGTGAAAATAATTTGCTGGTGTAGTGCAATTTACAACTTGAATATTTTCCTGGGCACACAATTGCAGAAATCTTTCTAAACGGGCAGAAGAATGTTCTGGTCCTTGTCCTTCATAGCCATGGGGAAGCAACATTACTAAACCACTAGCTCTTGTCCATTTTCTTTCACCTGGTGTAATAAATTGATCAATTACAACTTGAGCACCATTTGCAAAATCACCAAATTGTGCCTCCCAAATAACTAGTGTTGTTGGTTCAGATAAAGAGTATCCATATTCAAAGCCAAGCACTGCCAATTCTGAAAGCAAACTATCAATTACCTCATATCTTTTTTGCTTCTTTGAAATATTATTTAGGGGAGTGTAGTAAGAACTATCATTTTGATCTCTAAGTACTGAATGGCGTTGACTAAAAGTGCCACGCCCAGAATCTTGACCAGAAAGTCTAACTGGAAACCCCTCATCTAATAAAGTGGCAAAAGCTAGCTGTTCAGCTGTTGCCCAATCAAAACCTTTACCAGTTTCAAACATTTTTTTCTTTTTTTCAAAAATTTTAATTATGGTTGGGTGCGCTTTGAAATTTTCAGGTATAAAAAATAATTTTTCTCCTATTTTTTTAATTTTATCCAAAGAAAGACCTGTTTTACCTCTTTTATCTTTTCCTTTTTCTGGTTTAAATCTTGACCATACACCTTCATACCATTCTAATTTAGGCTTATATTCTTTTGCAGTTTTAAATTGATTTTCTAAAAGATTTTTAAAGTCTAACTTCATTTTATTATATTCGTCTTCACTAATTGTTCCATTTTTAATTAATTTTTTTGCATAAACGTTTAAAGTCGTTGGATGTTTTTTAATCTTCTTGTACATAATAGGCTGAGTAAAAGATGGCTCATCACCTTCATTGTGACCAAATCTTCTATAACAAATCATATCAATTACAACATCCCTATTAAATTTTTGCCTAAAGTCCATAGCAATTCTTGCACAATGAACTACTGCCTCTGGATCATCACCATTTACATGTAGTATTGGAGCTTCAACCATTTTTGCCAAGTCTGAAGGATAAGGAGATGATCTTGCAAATTTAGGACTAGTAGTAAATCCAATTTGATTATTAACTATAATATGAATAGTGCCTCCAGTATTATGTCCTGGCAATCCGGACATAGCAAAACATTCGGCAACCACACCTTGTCCTGCAAAAGCTGCATCTCCATGAATTAAAATTGGAATAACTTGTTGCCTATTCTTGTCTTTATGAAAAAACTGCTTAGCTCTAGATTGGCCAAGTACAACTGGATTTACCGCTTCAAGATGTGAAGGGTTATCAGAGAGGGAAATGTGTACTAAATTATTATCAAACTCTCTATTTGATGATGCTCCCAGGTGATATTTTACATCTCCAGTTGAGTCTTTACTCGACAAAACAGTTTCTCCTGAAAATTCATTAAACATTCTTTTATAAGATTTTTGCAATACATTTGCTAAAACATTTAATCTACCCCTATGAGGCATGCCAATTTTTATTTCTTTAACTCCTAATTGCCCTCCACGCTTAATTAATTGCTCAAGGGCTGGAATTAAAGCTTCTCCACCGTCTATTCCAAATCTTTTAGTTCCTAAAAATTTTATTGCTAAAAATTTTTCAAATCCTTCTGCTTGGATTAATTTATTAAGAATTGCTTTTTTACCATTAGTTGTAAAATTTATTTGATTATCCTTTTTTTCCATCCTTTCTCTAAACCATTTTTTTTCATGTGGATCAGAAATATGCATATATTCAGCTCCAATTGTTGAACAATAGGTTTTCCTAAGAAATGAAAGCATTTCATTAACTGAAGCATAATTACGATCTAAATAACCATTTAAATAAATTTTCTTATCATAATCTTCTTTTTTAAAACCATGATCTTCTGGGTGTAGTTCATGAAGATAGTTACTCTCCATCATGCCTAGCGGATCTAGTTTTGCAATTAAATGGCCTCTTATTCTATATGCTCTAATAAATGCAATAGCTTTTACAGACTGTTCTTTTTCTTTCTCAGAGTCTTGTTCTAAAATAGTATGCGTGTTTGATAATATTTTTTCTTTTTCAGCAAAATCAAATTTAGATTTATTATTTTTAAAATTAACAATTTTTTTAGGTGACCAACTTGGCCCTAATATTTCTTTTTTTATCACTTCTTGATTTTCGTCAAGTCCATCAAAAAATTGCGTCCAACTTTGTGGAACAGATTTTGGATCATTAATATATTTTAAGTAAAGTTCTTTAATAAAAGGAGAATTGACGCCTTGTAAAAATGAAGTTTTCTCAAAAATATTGTTGTTTTTTTGTGATGTCATTAATAGTAAAAAATATAATTACCATTATAAAATTGATAAAACTAACTTGCAAGTTTCTCATGTAAAGTTTTACCAATTTCTGCTGGTGACTCCGCGATTAAAATGCCACATGATTTCATTTTTTCTATTTTATCCCCTGCGTTTCCCTTACCACCTGAAATAATTGCTCCAGCGTGTCCCATTCTTCTCCCGGGTGGGGCTGTTACACCAGCTATGAACCCTACGATAGGTTTTTTTATTTTTGATGACTTTATAAATTCTGCCGCTTCTTCCTCTGAAGAGCCTCCAATTTCACCGATCATTATTATTGATTTTGTATCTGGATCCTTTAAAAAAAGATCTAAGCAATCAATAAAATTTGTTCCAATAATAGGATCTCCTCCAATGCCTATAACTGTTGATTGGCCGAAATTTTTAAAACTTGTTTGAGCAACAGCTTCATAAGTAAGTGTACCAGAGCGAGATACAATTCCACACGAACCTTTTTGATGAATGTTTCCTGGCATAATACCAATTTTGCATTCGCCTGGAGTAATAACGCCTGGACAGTTTGGGCCTATTAAACGAGATTTTGATTTAGAAAGTTTTTCTTTTACCTCAATCATATCTAAGACGGGAATACCTTCCGTTATGCAAACGATTAAGGGAATTTCATTTTCTATTGCTTCAATTATTGCTAATTTTGCAAATTTTGCTGGCACATATATCATGGTTGCGTTGGCTTTAGTTTTTTTTACAGCTTCACCCACCGTATTAAATACTGGTTTTCCCAAATGAATTTGCCCACCTTTTTTTGGAGTTACTCCACCAACTAAATTTGTGCCATAAGCTATTGCCTGCTCAGAATGAAAAGTGCCATGAGCACCTGTAAAACCTTGGCAAATAACTCTTGTATTTTTATTAATTAAAATAGACATTATTATTTTATCGCCTCTACAATTTTTTTAGCTGCATCTGCTAAATTTTCCGCTGATATAATTTTTAAATTCGATTTATTTAAAATTTCTTTTCCTAATTCAACATTAGTACCAGCTAATCTAACTACTAATGGAATCGATAAATTAATTTCCTTAGCTGCATCAACTACACCTTGGGCTAAAACATCACATCTCATAATACCACCAAAAATATTAATTAAAATTCCTTTTACATTTTTATCTGACAATATTATTTTAAAGGCTTCGGAAACTTTTTCCTTGGACGCTCCTCCTCCTACATCTAGAAAATTTGCTGGTTCAGAACCATATAATTTAATAATATCCATTGTTGCCATTGCTAAGCCTGCACCATTAACCATACAACCAATTTTACCATTTAATTTTATGTATGATAAACCATACTTACTTGCTTCTGTTTCAATCGGATCTTCTTCATTAAGATCTTTTAAAATTTCAATATCAGGATTTCTGTACAAAGCGTTATCATCAAAATTCATTTTAGCATCTAGACACAATATTTTTTTTTCTTTAGTTAAAATTAATGGATTAATTTCAATAAGATTTGCATCTTTTTTTAATAAAATATTATAAAGTGATTGAACAAGATCAAAGGCAGGCTTTTGAGATTTTGAAGGTAAGTCAAAAGGACTTAAAATTTTTTTTACATTTTCATCACTAACTGATTTTAATAAATTCATTTTAATAGTAATAATTTTTTCTGGATTATTTTTTGCAACTTTTTCTATATCAACGCCTCCCTCTGCACTAGAAATAAAAGCAACTTTTGAACTTTCCCTATCAATTAGACAAGATAGATAAAACTCTTGTGCGATATTACAACTCTCTTCGATATATAGCTTTTTTATTATTTTACCCGATGGTCCAGTTTGATGAGTAATTAATTTTTTCCCATACATATTTTTAGCTTCATTTTTTAGCTCATCATAACTATTTACTATTTTAATTCCGCCAGCTTTTCCTCTGCCACCAGCATGAATTTGGGCTTTGAGTACAAGTTGTTTCGATTTTAATTTTTGAATTTCACTTTTTTTAATTTCTTTAATATCAGAAATTGCAATTCCATTTAAAACTGGGGCACCAAAATCTTTAAGTATTTTTTTTGCTTGATATTCGTGTATATTCATAGTGTTTTTTATACTTTTTTTCTAAATTCTATTTCATTCAAATTAAAATTCACATTTGCTTATATTATACTCTAAAAATAATTCATTAATTTTGCTTAGAACTATGCAATCATTTTTATTTATTAATTCTTGAAAAAAATACATTTCAATTTTATTTTTTCCTATAAAAAAAATACTTTTTATTCTATCTTTTTTTATTCTATCAAAAAAAAATTTTTTATAATCTTTATAATAAGTATTTTCTTTATCTGGTATGCTTAAATCGTCATACCATTTATTAGGAGATGCAAACTTATTATTTATTAAGCTATTAAAAAATTGATAATCCGTAATAATAATTTTTTCTTCGCTTTTGTTTAATAAAATGTTTTTAGTTTCTAATAAAAGATTAATTTCTTTTGAGGGCTCTTTGGGAAAGTGTGGTGTAATCCAATTCAAACCTTTTAATCTTTTGTCTAATAATTTAGCTTTTACTGATAACGAAAGATCTACATCTGCCAGTTCAATAAATTTTCTGTTTTCGTTAAACCTAATATGGTATTTTATAGTTGTAAAAACAAATATTGCTAAAATCATATATACTAGATATTTTTTATTAAAATATTTTAAAACATAACAATGAGAATAAGCTGCGGTAACAGGAATGAGAAAATAAATTAATATTTGATTTTTTGTTAATAATTGACAGTAAATAAGTATAATTATTGAAAAAAGAAAAAGTATCGAAATGATAAGTTCATTTTTTAAATTATTGTTTTTTTTCTTACTTTTTACCAGAAAATAAGTACTTATAATTAAAGGAATTGCAGCAAGATAAATAAACTTAAATTGACCAATAAGATTTTTATAATCAACATCCAGTTTATTAATTCTTTCGTTTCCTAAACTAAGTGGATAATAAATATATTGAACTAAAAAATTTTTCAAAGGTATTTCATTAACGAAAAAAAAACTGGAAACTAAAAATAAAGAAAAAAAAATTCCAATAAACAAACTAATTATAATATTTTTATCTACTTTTTTTTCTATGAAAAAAAAAATAATAATAAAAATAGCAAATAATACTGAAAAATAAGGTGACGGTATTTGTTTTGAAAAAAAAGATAAAGTTAGTAAAACTGGTATTAAAAACCAAAAGAAATTTTTTTTTGATAAAATTGCCATTGACATTGAGAAAACAGCTAAAATACAAAATATTACTGAATGGTGATCAATAAATGGAGTGCCTATTGATGGATAGGCTAATATTGCTATACCTAAAGAATATAAAAAAGATAAATTTTTTTTTAAACCAATACTTATAAAAAAATAGTAAGAAAATATGGTTAATATCATATTTATTGTAGAAGCGTGAAAAACATAGCTTTGCCAACTCACTCCAAATGCCATAAAGAAAAACGATTGAAGGTAATCTAAAAATGGTCCAGTAATTAACCAATAGTCTTTAAATGGATGATTTCCATAAATTATATTAAATGCTGCATCAAATATTAAAAAACTATCAATAGGAAAAGCTCCTTTATTGGCAATATACTGATTAAAAAAAATTGAAAATATTACAAGAATTGTGACGTGAATTTGAATTTTTTTTCTAAAAAAAATATTATAAATAAAATTTTTTTTCATTTTGCTTTTAAAGTAAACTTTTATAATTATAATGATTAAGGATCAATGATTAAAATTCTTAAAAAAAAATATAATACAATATTAGTTTTTATTTTACCATTAATTTTGTTTTTTATAGGTTTTTTAATTTATAAAGATTATGGAATTTCTCTTGATGAAGAGATAACCAGAAATAACGGTCTTGTTTCAATTAAATATATTGTTGATCTTTTTTTTCCACAGTATGCTTATAATTTTGAATTAATTCAAAATGTACCTGATCTTAAAGATTATAGTGATAAGCAGTATGGTGCCTTTTTTGAAATTATAGTTATTTCAATTATAGAAATATTATTCGACGTAAAAAATTTTTCAGAGATATATTATTATCGGCATCTAGCTAATCATTGCTTATTCATATCAGCAGTTACATGTTTTTACTTCCTTTGTCAGAATCTTTTTAAAAATAAAGTATATGCTTTTTTTGGAACTTTAATTTTATACACTTCACCAAGAATATTTGCCGAAAGCTTTTATAACAGTAAAGATTTAGCCTTTTTGTCATTTTTTATTTTTTTGATTTATTTCTCAATAAAATTGATAAAAAAAATCAATTATACTAACGCGTTTTTATTATCTATATTTGCCGCACTTGCAATTAATTCGAGAATTATATCTGTTTATGTTGGGATATTAGTAATTTTATTTTTTTTCATTGAATTTTTAATGAAAAATAAATTTGATAAGAAAAAAATCAAAATATTAATATTTTTTTTATTTTTTAAAGTTTTGTTTCTATATTTTACTTGGCCTTTTTTATGGGAAAATCCTGTTGAAAATTTTATATATACACTTTCTACTTTTTCGCGTTTCATTCGTTGGGGTGGGCATGTATTTTATTTAGGTGAATTTCATAACGTTTTTTATCTTCCTTCACATTATCTCTTGGTAAGTTTTCTTGCAACAACTCCAATATTAATATCTTTGCTAATTTTTTGTGGGGTTCTTCAACTTCTTTTTCGATTTTTTAGAAGATTAATTAATATAAATACTAAAAATCTATATAACGATATTTGGAGAAGTGAAAATGAAAAGATATTTTTATTTTTGTTTTTTGTAATATTTATTCCAATTTTTTCAATTTTTTTATTTGATTCTGTTATTTATAATGGTTGGCGCCACCTATTTTTTCTCTATCCATTGTCAATATTATTTTTAATTTATTTTATAAATCTTGTTTCATTAAAGTTTAGAAATAAAAAAATGGTGAAATATTTAAATATTATTCTTATAATAATTTCTTTAAACAATATTTATAATCTAGTTAATCTTCATCCATTCCAATATATATATTTTAATTCAATTTTTGAAAAAAATGCCAATAAGCTATTTGAAATAGATTATTGGGGTGTATCAAATAAACATTCTTTAGAAATAATATTGAAAAATAATTTAAAGAAAGATAAAATTAAAATTGGCGTAGCTAGTTTTACAGACTTGAATTTAAGCAGAAAAATTCTTGATCAAAAAAGTAAAGATAGACTTATAATTTCTGGACAAGATTTTTCTAATGCTGATTTTATATTTAATAATAATAATTTTGAAGTAAATCCTAATTTAGATAATAAGTACCTAATACCTAAAAATTTTAAAAAATATATTGAATTTAAAAAAGGTAAAATTTTAATTAATGAGTTTTATGTAAAAGAGTGATAAATAATTACTATGAAATTATTTATTTATAAATCTTTAATTATATTTTTTTTAGTAGTTTTATTATTTAAATTTACTATAGGTAGTCTTGTGAAAAATTACGAAAAAAAAATTGATACTTATTTTAGCGAAGAAAATATTATTGTTATTAAACAAAAGATAAGAAATGAAATGAAAAATGCTATCGAAAAAGAAAATTATTTAACTCCAGAAGACTCTAAACTTATAAATAATTTTTTAAAAAAACTACAAAGTGAAATTTTTATTCAAAAATAAATATTTGATAATATATAAATGGATTACCCAGGTATAGAGTTAGAAAATTTTGACAAAGCTGTAATTTGGAGAAAATATATTTACCTACTTATAAAAAAGTATATCAGCAATAATACACTTGAAGTAGGAGCTGGAATTGGAAGTTTTACAAAAAATTACCAAAAAAAAATAAAAAATGTAACACTTTCAGAAACAGATAAATCAAATTTTAATTTATTATTAGAAAAGTTTAAGAATAAAAATAATATTAAAATAATTAATTCTTTGACGAAACAAATCAATGACAGTTTTAATACAATTTTGTATCTTAATGTGTTGGAGCATATTGAGGAGGATACTGAAGAAATTAATCAAGCTTTAAAAAAACTTAAGACCAATGGATACCTGATAATTCTTGTACCTGCACATAATGAACTTTATAGCAAATTTGATAAAGCCATTGGGCATATCAAAAGATATAAAACAGATTTTTTTAAATCATTAAAACTAGATAATGCTGAAGTTGTAGAATTGTATTATTTGGATTGTCTGGGTTATTTTTTGTATTATCTAAACAAAATGTTTTTCAAAGAAGAAACATATCCAACAAAACTAAAAATTTTTATATGGGATAAGCTGTTTACACCATTTTCTGTTATTTTAGATAAATTCTCTAATTATAAATTTGGTAAGAATGCTTTGTGTGTAATAAAAAAAAATTAAAACTTTAATCTTTTGTCAATTTTTATTGCAGCATCAAATAATTCTCGAACTGAAGTAACTGATAGTTCAAAGTTTTTCTTTTCTTCCTGATCCAGCGGTAATTCAATTATTTTTTCAACTCCCTTATCGCCAATAATAGCTGGAACACCCGCATATAAATTTTCAACACCATATTCTCCATTTAAATAAGCTGCGCAAGGTAAAGTTTTTTTTAAATTTTTTAAGTAAGACTCCGCCATTTCAATTCCTGAGGCTGCTGGCGCGTAAAAAGCTGAACCTTTTTCTAATAATTTAACTATTTCTGCTCCACCTTTTCTAGTTCTTTCTATAATTGATAATAATTTTTCTTCGCTAATTATATCTTTTAACTTTTTTTCATTTACAGTTGTATGATTTAACATAGGGCACATTGTGTCCCCGTGTCCACCGAGCACTAGTGTACTTATTTTATCTATTGGTATTTTTAGTTCTTGAGAAAGAAAATATTTAAATCTTGATGAATCTAAAATACCTGCCATACCTACTACTTTGTTTTTTGGTAATTCAGAATACTTTTGTAGTGCCATAACTATAACGTCTAACGGATTAGTAATACAAATAACAAAGGCATTTGGTGAAGTATTTTTAATTCCTTCTGCAACTTGCTTTATTATTTTTAAATTAGTTTCTAACAAATCATCTCTTGTCATTCCTGGTTTTCTTGGAATGCCTGCGGTGACTATAATTACATCTGAATTTTTTGTATCAAGGTAATTATTTGTACCTATAAGATTAATATTATGTCCATCAACACCCGTTGATTGCGCTATATCTAAAGCTTTACCTTTTGCTAAACCTTCGGCTACATCAAAAAGCACAACGTCTGCCAACTCTTTTATGCTTATAAGATGTGCTAATGTACCACCGATTTGACCCGCTCCTATGAGTGAAATTTTTTTCTTCATATTTTTTATTTCATTGTTGGCATAGTAAATTCAGGATCTAATCTAGGCCCTGAGGGCCATCTAGAAGTTATAGTTTTTAATTTTGTATAAAATCTAACCCCTTCCGTTCCATGCATATGCTGATCACCAAATAGAGATCTTTTCCAACCACCAAAACTGTGAAATGCCATTGGAACTGGTATTGGAATGTTAATACCAACCATGCCAACTTTTATTTTATTTGCATAAGTTCTTCCAGCATCTCCATCACGTGTATAAATACTTGTTCCATTTCCAAATTCATGATCATTCACAAGTTTAACTGCTGACTCAAAATCATTAACTCTTACAATAGAAAGCACTGGACCAAAAATTTCCTCCTTATAAATTTTCATACTTGGTTTTACGTGATCAAAAAGACAACCTCCAATGTAAAAGCCTTTTTCAAAACCTTGAAGCTTTATATTTCTACCATCTACAATCAGCTTAGCGCCTTCTTTTACGCCTAGATCTACATAGCCCTTAACTTTTTCTAAGTGTTCTTTTGTAACCAGAGGTCCCATTTCTGAGTCATTATCTAAACCTGGGCCAACTTTCAGTGCTTCAACTTTTTTTGAAATCTTTGATACTAGCTTATCTCCTATATTTCCTACGGCTACTGCAACTGATTGTGCCATGCATCTTTCTCCAGCTGAACCGTATGCTGCACCCATTAAACCATTTACAGCTTGATCAAGGTCACAATCAGGCATCACTACACAGTGATTTTTTGCGCCACCTAAAGCTTGCACTCTTTTTTCATTTTTTGCAGCATTTTCATATATATATTTTGCTACTGGTGTTGAGCCAACAAAACTTATAGCTGCTACATCTTTATTTATCAGTAAGGCATCAACCACTTCTTTGTCTCCATTTACTACATTAAAAACTCCATCTGGTAATCCAGCTTCTTTAAATAATTCTGCTAACTTAATTGAGCACGACGGATTTTTTTCTGATGGCTTTAATATAAAAGTATTGCCGCAAGCAATAGAAATTGGAAACATCCACATTGGAACCATTGCGGGGAAATTAAATGGGGTTACTCCAGCACACACTCCTAAAGCTTGTCTAGTTGACCAACTATCTACATCTGTTCCTACATTTTCAGTAAATTCACCTTTAAGTAAATGTGGTATACCACATGCAAATTCAACTACTTCTAATCCTCTAGTTAAAGATCCTTTTGCATCATCGTAGACTTTTCCATGTTCCGTAACAATTAACTTAGTTAATTCATCAGAATTTTTTTCTATGAGCTCTTTAAATTTAAAAAGAACTCTAGCTCTAATAACTGGTGGTTTATTTGACCATTCTATAAATGCGTTTTTTGCTTTTTCTACCGCTAAATCTACTTCTACTTTAGATGCTAAATTTACCTCAGATTTTACTTCACCTGTGGCTGGATTAAAAACTTTTCCAGTTTTTTTTGAAGAACCTAAAAAAGCCTTCCCATTAATAAAATGTTTTATTACGCTCATAATCTATGAAAATGGTTTAATTAAGCTTCTAGTTTGTTGCAAGCATTTTTTTAAGTGAGCCTATTGCTTTTGCGGGATTTAACCCTTTTGGGCAAGAATTAGTACAGTTCATAATTGTATGGCAGCCATAAAGTTTTAGTTTTTCTGACACAGCCTTTAATCTTTCTTTTCTTTCCTCATCACGACTATCACTAATCCAACGGTAAGCTTGAAGTAAAACAGCAGGGCCTAAATATTTTTCTCCATTCCACCAATAACTTGGGCAGGAGGTTGAACAGCAAGCACACATAATACATTCATAAAGACCGTCAAGTTTTTTTCTATTTTCTTTTGATTGATTAATTTCAATTTTTTTAGATTTATTATCTTTTGTTTTAAGCCATGGTTGAATTGATTCATATTGGCGATATAAAGTACTTAAATCTGCTACTAAATCTTTAATTACTTTTAAATGTGGAAGTGGATATATATTAATCTCTCCATTAATATCCTTATGAGATTTCATACATGAAAGTGTATTAACACCATCTATATTCATTGCGCATGAACCACAAACACCATGCGCACAAGAACGTCTGTATGTTAGAGATGGATCTATTTCATTTTTAATTTTATTCAAAATATCAAGAACTTTATTTCCACAATTTGTTAAATCAACTTCAAAAGTATCAATAGTTGGATTTCCTTTTTTTTCTGGATCCCATCTGTAAACATGAACTTTTTTAATATTTTTTGACCCTGTTCTATCTTTAAAATAAATACCTTTTAAAACTTTTGAATTTTTAGGAAGATTAAATTGTACCATTAATAAACTCTTTCTTTTGGAGGAAATGATTGAACATCGTTACTCATAGTAGACAAAGTTACTGGTCGATAGCTAATTTTAACTTCTTTGCCGTTAAGCCAACTTAGCGTATGTTTCATAAAATTTATATCATCTCTTTTTGGAAAATCTTCTCTTGCATGTGCTCCTCTACTTTCTTTTCTAGAATGGGCGGATTGCATTGTAGTTATGGCTTGTCTAATAAGATTATCAAATTCTAAAGTTTCCATTAAGTCCGTATTAAATATTAACGATTTATCTTTAACAGATATTGATTCCATCGCATCAAGTGGTTTTTTTATTTCATCAACACCTTCTTTAAGAGTTTTTTCTGTTCTAAATACTGCGCATTTAGATTGCATTGTTTTTTGCATTGCTAATCTTAGTTCTGAAGTTTGATTTTGGCCATTGCCATTTCTAAGCTTATCAAATCTATCAAGACATTTATCAGTTTCACTTGAAGGAATTTTTTCATGTTTAGTGTTTGGTTTGACTAATTCTACTGCTCTTTGCGCAGCTGATCTTCCAAAAACTACCAGGTCAATAAGTGAATTAGATCCAAGTCTATTGGCGCCGTGAACTGACA
>Ga0114932_10004393_pt1 | contig 13213 bp, 10 predicted proteins | sample 2SBtaG_2_FD_87286 | JGI IMG/M metagenome (GOLD analysis project Ga0114932, IMG submission 87286) | Deep subsurface microbial communities from Kolumbo volcano to uncover new lineages of life (NeLLi) - 2SBTROV12_ACTIVE470 metaG | ecosystem: Environmental > Aquatic > Marine > Volcanic ...
GCCGCAGGTGCCGCAGAAACTGCGGGTCACGCCGGGTGAGGAAGAAAATTGCGCCGGCTCTCCGGAAGTGTACCTGAAGGCGTCCTCGGCCCAGCCGACGAAGGTCGCCATGGCCGCGCCGGTATTGCGCCGGCAGCTTTGGCAATGGCAATGGCCGGCCCAAATGGGTGTTCCCAATGCTGCCAATCTGATCGCGCCGCAAAGGCATCTCGCGGAATGGGTGGCGTCGTTCTCGCTCATGGTGGTGCGGGCCTTTCCTCCCAATTCGTTGCGTCGTACGTATACGGCAATTAGCCTACACCATGACCACAATCAGGTCGCAAAAGGAATTTCATGGGAGATCAGCCATGCCGTTGTCGGAATACAAAATAGCCTTGGTGACCGGTGGCTCCAGTGGGGTTGGCGCGTCCTGTGTGCGGGCTTTGCGTGACCGGGACGTCGATGTCATCGCCCTGGCCCGGCGCGCCGATCGGCTGGCCGAATTGGCGGCGGAAACCGGTTGCCGGACGCTGGTTTTGGATTTAACGGACACGGACGCCATTTACAGCAAACTTCCAGACCTTGAGGCCGGCATTCTGGTCAACAACGCCGGTATCGGGCGCGGCCACGAAGGCTTTCTGCATTCGTCCCCCGACGACATCGACCAAATGATCGAATTGAACGTCAGTGCCGCCTTCCATGTGGCCCGGGCCGTTAGCGAAGGCATGGTGGCGCGGAAAAGCGGCCATATTGTGCAAATCGGCTCTATTGCAGCGCTTTATCCCCTGGGCTTTCCCGTTTACGGCGCGACGAAGGGTGCCGTCCATATGTTCTCGCAACATTTCCGCACAGAATTGTCGGGCTCCGGGGTGCGCCACACGGAGGTCTGTCCCGGCCGCATTGATACGGATTTTTTTGAGACAGCCTTTAAGACCGAACAAGAACGTCGCGATTTCTTGTCCGGATATCAGGCGTTGACGCCGGAAGATGTGGCCGCGGCAGTACTGTTCGCCTTGGACGCACCGTGGCACGTGAACGTGTCGCACATTGAATTAACGCCCACGGAACAGACGCCGGGCGGTGCCATGATCGAGCAGGCCCGTGGGAACTGACTGCAGGATTAACCGCGGAAGTAAATGGGGAACAAGTTGGGGAAGCTGATGAAAACCAAGAAATTCGGCAATACGTCGTTGGACGCCTCGGCCGTCGTCTTCGGCGGCGGCTTTGTCGGCGGCATCATCATCGATGCCGATGACGAGACGCGGCGCCAGGCTATCCGCATGGCATTGGACGGCGGCATCAACTGGATCGACACGGCATCCATGTATGGCCAGGGCAAATCGGAAGCGGCACTTGGCTGGTTGTTGCGGGAGGTCGATGATGACCCCATCGTGTCGACCAAGGTCAATCTGGATACGGGCCGCCTTGATGACATCGTCGGCCAGTTTGAACGCAGTATGGAACAGAGCCTGACCCGATTGAGCCGCGATTCCGTCGACGTCCTGCACCTCCACAATCGCCTGACGCGCCGCACCCAGGACCGCGACATGGCCATGGAGCATGTTTTGAAACCGGGCGGCGCCTTGGATGCCCTGGAGGCCATGCAAGCGAAAGGCCTGACCCGGTATATCGGAATCACGGCGCTGGGCGACGCGGCCTGTTGTCAGCAAATCGTCGAGACCGGCCGCGTCCAGTCGGCGCAAGTCTACTACAACATGATCAACCCCAGTGCGGCGTGCGGCCCCGGTCATGACTTCCCGGGACAGGATTTCTCAGGCCTGCTGGCAGCCTGCCAAAAACATGGCGTCGGTACCATGGGCATCCGCGTGTTCGCCGCCGGCATCCTGGCGACCGACGTGCGCCATGGCCGCGAGGTCATCATCACTGATGAGACGGATGTGGCCAGCGAAGAACAGCGGGCCCGCGAGGCGTTTGCCAAATTGGGCATCGATGAGGATGGCAACACGCCTTATGGGACCCGGGCGCAAACGGCGTTGCGCTACAATCTTGCCGAGCCGACGCTGGATTGCACGGTCGTCGGATTGGCCCAGTTGAGCCATCTTGAGGAAGTGCTGGGTGCGGCTGAGGCCGGACCCTTGCCGGCGGATGCCATCGCCCGGCTGGGCTGAGGGATTAGGCGGGAACGTCGCCCAGCACGGTGGTGCGGCGCATGACGCGCCGCTCGGTGGCCGTGTCGTAAGGCGTCGATTTGTGCAAAAGGCGGCGGTTGTCCCAGATCACCACGTCGCCGGTCCGGTATGTGTGGGCATAGACGAACTCAGGCCGGACGGCGCGATCGTTCAACTCATCAATGAACCGGCGGCCATCCGCGTAGTCCATGCCTTCGATGTATTCCGCATGGTCGCCCAGAAAGAGGCTCTTGCGACCCGTTAGCGGATGGATCCGCGTCACCGGCTGGGCGACAGGTGGGATCGCCGACTTTTGCGCCTCGGTCAACGGATCGTGGGCATGGCGCCGGTTTCTGGAGAAATCCAGGCTATGCACAGACCGCAGGTTTGAGATCTGCCGTTTGGTTGCCTCGTCCAAGGCGTTATAGGCGGCTTCCATACAGCAAAAATGGGTTTCGCCGCCGACGGCCGGCACCTCGTCGGCGACCATGATGGTCGCTTGGCCCGTGCGGTCGCGCCAGGACCCGTCCGTGTGCCAGTACAATGTCCCCTGGTCCGGGTGGGCGCCGGAAGGATTGCCGTCATCGTCCAGGTTGGTCAGGAAATAGATCTCCGGGTAATCGTCGCGCTGGTACTGGTCCATCACATGGATCTGCACCTCGCCGAAGCGGCGGCCCAGGTCGACTTGATCAGGCATCGAGAGCTCGTGATCGCGAATGACGACCAGGCCAAAATCGATAAAGGCCTGGCTGATAGGACCAAAGGTCTCATCGGAAAATCCGTCCGCCAGATCGAGGCCGGTGATCTCGGCGCCGAAATGGGGGTTCAGTCGGTTCAAGTTGAGGACCATGGCATACCCGTACATCATTACGCCTTGAAATGCGACGCCAATAGGTAATGCTATGGGCGCCATTCAGGGTAGGAACCTCGCATCATGAAGATCGAACGCCTTAAAGCGCATGTCCTTCATTGTGATGTGGAGCAGCCGTTCCAATCGTCCTTTTCCACCTTCCACGGCCGCTGGGCGTGTTTGGTGGAAATTATCTGCGATGATGGCACGGTCGGCTGGGGCGAATGCCTGGGCCCGGCGAAGCCCAATGCGGCTCTGGTCGCCGCCATGGCACCGGTGATCATTGGCCGCGATCCGCTGGACATCGAACCCATCTGGTCGAGGCTCTACAATGAGTTTCGCGACCAGGGTCAGCACGGCATCACCATGACGGCACAGAGCGGCATCGACATCGCGCTTTGGGACATCGCCGGCAAGCATTTCGGCATGCCTGTGCACCGCTTGGCGGGCGGCGCCTACCGCACCGAAGTGCCGGCTTACGCCACCGGCGGTTTCCGCCCGGTCGGTCAAGATCATCATGCCTGGGTGACGGCTGAGGCGGCGCGTTATGTGTCCGAAGGATTCAAGGCGGTAAAGATCAAGATCGGCTATGATGTGCGCGAGGACGCGAACCTGATTGCCGCCGTCAGAGACGCCATCGGCTCCGACACGGTGTTGATGGTCGACGCCAACCACGGATATGACGCCATCGAGGCCATCCAGCTGGGCAACAAGGTGGCGCACTTGGATATCGATTGGTTCGAAGAGCCCGTGCAGCCCGAATTACTGGCCGCCTATGGGCAGGTCCGAGCCCGCCAGCCGATCCCCGTTGCCGGCGGCGAGACTTGGCATGGGCGTAAGGCCTTCACCGACGCCATCCGGACCGGGACCGTCGATATCCTGCAGCCCGACGTTTGCGCCTGCGGCGGCATCACGGAAATGCGCAAAATCGTTGCCCTGGCCGAGACTGACGGGGTGCGCATGCAGCCGCACGTCTGGGGCACCGCCGTCGCCATTGCTGCGTCTTTGCATGTGCTCGCGACATTGCCGCCGGCGCCCATGAGCCATAGGAACCGGCCGCCCTGGCTGGAGTTCGATCAGACGGAACATGCCTATCGGCTGGCCATCGCCACGGAAGAGATCGTGCAACAGGGCGGAACCGTCCAAGTGCCGGACGGCCCCGGATTGGGGATCGAAATAGATCGCAACGTGCTGGCGGAATTCACTGCCGATCCCGACTGACAGTGCCACGGGCGGTGAGTGGAGGAGGGCGCAGCCCGTCTTCAGCATGGAGAAAGCGATTGTTCGGCATATGTCGCTTGGTATTTAATGGTATGCGATTGGTCTGAGTTCCACGGGGGCGATCTCAGCTTGCGATTGCTTTCAACTCGCGAATCTATAAGGCTCGAGAAGCCGTGAGGGGTGGAATGTTGAACCAGCCAGAAACCTATCTTGAAGCCCGTGTCCGGGTGCTTGAACACATCGTTGAGGGCGGCATTCTGTCCGAGACCCTGGACCTTCTATGCCGCGTAACCGAGGGGACGGGTTCCGGGATGCGATGCAGCGTCCTGCGCATCGACGAACAGACGAATAGTGTTGATTTGACGGTTGCGCCGAGTTTTCCGAATACTTTCAAGGATGCTGTTGACGGGCTTCACTTGGGGAACGGTGCGGTCTCGCCATTCACCGGCGATCAAGTGATCGTGGAAGATGTCGACGCTCATCCCAACTGGCAATCTTATCGTCAACTCGCCAAGGATGCCGGTTTCCGCGCCTGCTGGTCGCAATCCATTCATTCAAGAAGCAATGAGGTTCTGGGCAAATTTTCCATGTATTTCGATCAGGTTCGCCAACCCTCGGATGACGAATTGCGGCTTCTTCAGTCACAGGCGGATCTTGCCGGATTGGCGATCGAACGCGACCACAAGGAAGCGCAGTTACGTGAATCAGAGATGACAAACCGTGCCCTGCTTGAGGGATCGCCGGTCTGCAACAAGATCATCGATCTTGATTCGCGGCTGGTCTATATGAGCGCCGCCGGTGTGAAGATGCTTAAAATCCCTGACGTGCGGACCCATTACGGCAGCGTCTATCCGCCCGATTTTTATGATGAGCCGTTGCGCGCGCCTTTGACCGAACACTTGGAACGCGCCAAGGCGGGTGAAACGTCCAGCGTCGAATGCCCGCTTGTGAGCTCGGAAGGCGATGAGGTGTGGCTACACACGACCTTCGTTCCTGTCTGCAACGACGCGGGCAACGTTCAATATGTCATTGCGTCATCCGTGGACATCACCGAGCGCAAGCAGGCCGAGGTTGACGCCTATGATGCAAAATCCGAAGCGGTGAAGGCCAATCAATCGAAATCCGAGTTTCTTGCCAACATGAGCCATGATCTGCGGACCCCTCTGAACGCCATCATCGGCTTCACTGAAATGATGGAGAAAAACATATTCGGACCACTCGGCGACGCCCGTTATGAGGATTATGCCAAGGAAATTCGCAACAGCGGCAATCTCTTGGTCAGCCTCATCAACGATATTCTCGATATCTCCAAGATTGAGGCCGGACAATACGAACTGAGCGAAGACACCTTGGATGTCCCATCGATCATCAAGACTTCCGCCAATATGGTATCGACGCTGGTCAAGGCGGGAGGCCTGCGCCTCGACACGGACCTGGAGCCCAATCTTCCCCTGCTGCGTGGTGACGCGCGCTCGATCATCCAAATTCTGAACAATCTCCTTTCAAATGCCGTCAAGTTCACCCCGCCGGAGGGCACGATTACGATCTCCGCCACGTGTGGCGACGGTGCCATAAGCGTCACCGTGGCCGATGGCGGCGTCGGAATGTCGAAATCGGACATCGAGAAGGCGATGAAACCGTTTCAGCAAGCCGACAGCAACATCGCCAGATCGCAAGAGGGTACAGGGTTGGAGCTTCACCTCTGCCAAAATCTCATGAAGCTGCATGGTGGCGACATAACGCTGCAAAGCACGCTCGGCGAAGGTACGATCGCGACTGCCTGTTTCCCGCCGGATAGAACGCTGGTTTCGTAGATTGTATTCCGGGCCATGCGGTCAATGGCCTTCATGACCTGCCAAATTCGATCGTCAATTGGAACCGCAAATTAAATCAAGTCCAATCGAGCATGCCATTCGGCGATGCTCTCGTCGGGATATTCATCAAAGGATTTATCCTGGGCGGCGAGGCAGGGCTGCACCCAGCCCACCTTGCTGGCCAACATGAGGTGCGTGCGCTCAGGCGGAATGGGCAACTCCGTATCAATGATAGAGGCATGCGGATGCACGAGATCCGGCCATCGGGAATCCCACAGCCAGAGCGCGCTGCCGCAGGTACCGCAGAACTTGCGCTCCGCCTCACTCTCGGCCACCTGGCCGGTCCGATCGGTAATTTTCGCTCGGTAGGTCCGGATGTTCTCTTCGCCCACAACTTCCAGGGTTTTGAATATGGCGCTTAGATTGATCGCATATCCGCCGGACCCGGCCGTCTTGCGGCAGATGGAACAATAACAAAGGTTGAATGGGTAGGGGTGTGGAGACTCGACGGTGAATTTCACCGCACCACAGTGGCACGATCCCTCGAACTGCATTTCATTCTCCTCATTGGCGATGATAACCCAAAGAGTGTCGGGACAATACCAGCCGGCAGCATCCGCCGAACCAAAATATCAAGCACGTGTCTTCGCTCAATGCAAATCCGGCCCCGGACGGTCGCCGTCTTCCAGGGAGGCGAAGGCGCCGTTCTGGTAGGTTCCTGCCGCCCCATCATCCCATCAGGCACGCGTTTCTGTCGGGCATGCCATAGATTCTGTCGAAATGAACATCGTTTCGACTTAGCCCGATAGAGGCCGGAATTGAGTCGAATTTTGAAATATTTCGAAACACATATATTAAATCATTTGATATATATAAATATATGTCTTAATAACTAGTCTGTGAGAGATACCTCCAACACGTGGGAATCGATCAGTTGAGGGTAAATGGGGTGAGTTCTCGAAATGTGTAGAACTGAATATCAATTCGATCAGGACAAGTGATAGGCCGGTCTTTGCACCATCGGCGCCAGCGTGCAGTTGCATGCGTTCTTAGGAAATGAGGGTACTGAAATGAACATCGCAAAATTTTCTCTTCGCAAATCAATCGGATCCGTTACAGCGCTGCTTGCCGTTGTTGCCGCCCTGGTAACGGGCGGAACCGGTTATTTGATGTCGCGTGCGTCATTGGAGTCCGCGGAGACAGAAAAACTTGAAGCATTGGCGGCGTCACGCAAAAATGCACTCGGAGATTATCTGAAATCCATTGATCAAGACCTTCGCTCAATGGCCGCGAACGTGAACACGCGCCATATGCTGAAATCGTTCAAATCAGGTTGGGAAGCCATGGGTCCCGATGCCGGGAAGAAACTGCAACGGCTCTATATCGCGGACAACCCCCATCCCACCGGTAAGAAGGAAAATTTGGACGCCGCTAACGACGGTTCACTCTACAGCCGTATGCACGGTCAATTCCACCCAAGCGTCCGGACGTTTTTAAGGGAACGGGACTACTACGATATTTTCCTGTTCGATCCGCAAGGTAACCTTGTCTACACGGTGTTCAAGGAACTCGATTACGCGACGAATTTGTCGTCCGGCAAATACAAGGCCACGGGCCTTGGCAAGGTGTTCCAAGCGGCCCGCGACAATAAGAAGCAGAATTTCATCGTTTATGACGACTTCGCCCCCTATGCGCCAAGTCACGGCGCGGCGGCGAGTTTCATCGCCTCTCCCGTGTTGGATCCCGACGGGTCATTTCTGGGGGTCCTCGCCTTTCAGATGCCAATAGCCAGATTGAACAACGTCATGCAGCAGAAGGCCGGCATGGGTGAAAGCGGCGAAACCTATATCGTCGGCTCGGATTTCCTCATGCGCAGCGATTCGCGGTTCAGCAAAGACAGAGCGATCCTCAAAACCAAGGTCGAAACGGAGACCGTCAAGCAAGCACTCAGCGGCAAAACCGGATATGACGTCGTGCCTGATTATCGTGGGATTCCGGTTTACTCGGCCTACGAACCGATTAATTTTCACGGCACACGCTGGGCGGTGTTGGCCGAGATCGATGAAGCCGAGGTATTGCAACCGGTCGCGCAATTGCGCAACTGGATCATGATATTGGTGGTAACGGTTGGCGCCGCCAGTGCCGTGATCGGTATCTGGTTCGGTCGTGCCATTTCCGGCCCGCTGACCGAGGCCGTCAATGCGATGACCGAATTGGCGAACGGCAATCTGGATGTCGAGATTGTCGTCATGGAACGGACCAATTCCATCGGTCGCATCTCGCAGGCCCTTGGCAACTTCCGAGACAAACTCATTGCGAACCGGGATATGGAAGCGCAACAGGCCAAGGACCGCGAAGAGAAGGAAAAACGCGCGGAATTCATTACCGAAAAGACCGCGGAATTTGACAAGGGCATCTCCGAAATTATCGGCTCGGTCGGTGCCGCCTCATCGCAAATGGAGACAACGGCAACGACCATGTCGAATGCCGCCAATGACGCCGGAGAAAAATGCAGCTCGGTCGCCGCGGCTTCCGAACAAGCCTCGTCAAATGTTCAAACTGTCGCCACCGCCGCAGAAGAATTGTCGGTAACGATCAAGGAAATCGGGCAACAAGTTGATAAGGCAAGCGGTATTTCCAGCAGTGCCGTCTCCGAGACATCAATCGCCTCGGAGAAGGTTAAGGGATTGGCCGAATCCGCGCAAAAGATTGGTGATGTGCTCAATCTGATCACGGATATCGCCGAGCAAACCAATCTGCTTGCGCTCAACGCTACGATTGAAGCGGCGCGGGCCGGGGACGCCGGCAAGGGATTTGCCGTCGTTGCCAGCGAAGTCAAAAACCTGGCGAACCAAACAGCCAAGGCGACTGACGAAATCGGCGGCCAAATCTCCGATATCCAAAGCGCCACCCAGGAAACCGTTACGGCGATCCAAGGCATCGGAGATGTCGTCAATCAAGTCAGCGAAATCTCGGCGTCGATCGCAGCGGCGATCGAGGAACAGGGTGCCGCCACCCAGGAAATCGCCCGAAACGTCGAACAGGCGGCGACGGGAACCCATGAGGTTTCGAGCAACATCGTCGGGGTCAACCAGGCGACCCACGAGACCGGTGAAAAATCCAAGGAAGTTTTGGATGCGGCGGGGTTGCTGAACTCACAATCGAACGACTTGAAACATCACGTGGAACAGTTCCTCAACGACATCAAGGCCGCTTAACGGTCGGTACCCATGCCCCGCCCTCATCGAATTGAGGGTGGGCAGGGGCCGACGTTGATGTCCGTCACGGGCGACGATGAAGCGGATTTGCGAATATTTATTGCCGCTCGGTTTGCGTCAAAAACCATCATGGCTTCCGCCAGTTCGAAACGATAGTCCTGACCAGTTCCGCCTAGGGCAGATCCGGCTCTGGGCGGCCGCCGTCCTCCAGGGAAACAAAGGCCCCGCCTTGGTAGGTTTCCGCTGCGTCGTCGTCGGAATCCCGATCCCCGGCTTTCAGGATGTCCGCGGCATAATCTTCCGATTTATCTTCAGGACTGTAGCCCAGGCGCGTTGCGTTGGCGTTGTCCCACCAGGCTCGTGCGTTGTCGGACATGCCGTAGACGATGTCGAAGTGAATATCCGGATGCTCAAGTCCGATAGCGACCAACTGCGCCAGATCCCGGGGGCTGACCCAGATGGCTAGGCGGCGTACGTCAATGGGCGCGCGGTCGACGTTACCGATGCGAATCGCCATGACTTCAAGACCATACTTGTCCGAATAGAGCGCCCCAATGGCCTCGCCGAAGGCCTTGGAGACGCCGTAGCGGCTGTTGGGGCGTGGCGCCACGTCGACGCCGATGGTCTGATCTCGCCGGTAGAATCCGACGGCATGATTGGACGACGCGAAAATCACCCGTTTGACGCCGGCCAGGCGCGCTGCCTCAAAGAGGTTGCGGCAGCCAACGATATTGGCGGCGTGAATGGCCTCCCAGGTGTCCTCGGCCGGATTGCCACCAAGATGGATGATCCCGTCGACGCCCTCGGCCGCCCCGGCCAGGCCCTCCAGGTCGGCCAGATCACAGGGCACGAAGGTCTCGTTGTCGCTGAGATCGGTGATTTGCCGGACGTCGGAAAGCCGTAAGGCGTAATGGCCGCGCAGTTCGGGGCGTAGAAACGTGCCGACACCGCCGGCGGCGCCCGTCATCAAGATGGTTTTCATGGTGGTTTCCCCCGATTGAAACGTTCCGGACCTTCCCCGGTTACGCATACGATTGCAACCTTGCTTTCGCCAACTACAATGCCGCTACAGAAATCAGCTTCCGGCGACCTCTCGTTTCCATGGCCGGACCCAATGTCAGATTGGAGTCACCGTGAAACACGCCCGTGACCTCATTTTCGGGAAAATTCAGGCCCGTTTCTTTTATGGCTGGATGATCTTGGCGGTGGCCACCTTGGCCATGTTTGCCAGCGGACCCGGGCAATCCCACACCTTTTCCATCTTCGTCGACCTGATCGCCGAAGACCTGGGCATTTCGACCACCTCCATTGCGTCGGCCTACGCTTTCGCCACCCTGATCGCCGCCTTCGGGCTGACCCGAATGGGATATTTTGTCGACCGCTATGGTGCCCGCAAGGTGATGGTGGTGGTTGCCATCCTGCTGGGCTTCGCCTGCATGGGGTTCGGCGCGGCAGCCGGGGTGATCACCCTATCGTTGGGTTTCATGGGGCTGCGGTTCTTCGGCCAGGGCTCCATGATGTTGGGGGCGACAAATCTGGTCGCCCAATGGTTCAGCGCCAAGCGCGGTTTCGCCATGAGTATCCTGATGCTGGGTTTTTCCGCCTCCATGGCGATCCATCCGGCGCTCGGCCAATGGTTGATCGATCAGGTGGGCTGGCGCCAAGCCTGGATGTGGTTGGGCGTCATGACCTGGGTGATGATGGTGCCGCTTCTGTGGTTCTTCACCTATTCGAAACCCGAGATCATGGGCTTGCGGCCCGACGGCGCCCGGGCGCCGGCGGCGGGCGGCGAAGGCGCCAAGACGGCGGATACCATGCTCACCGGTCTCACGTTGCGCCGGGCCTTGCGGACGCCGGCCTTCTGGTTTGTCGGCGCTGGATTGTTCACCACGGCCATGCTGATCACGACGCTGTTTTTCTATCAGGTCTCGATCTTTGATCGCCAGGGCCTGCCGCCGGGCCTGGCGGCCAACATGTTCGCCGTCTCAGCCCTGATCATGGCGTTCACCATGCCGGCCATCGGCCGGGCGCTCGACCGCACCAATCCGAAGTTTATCTTCTCCAAGACCCTGATCTTGCTGGCCGTCTGTCTGGTCGGCATCACCTTTGTCGAGGATACCGCCGGCGCCATCGTCTACGCGCTGGTTTTCGGCGTTCTGACCGGCGCCAACATGACCCTGTTCGGTTTCCTATGGGCCTATTATTTCGGGCGCAAGCACTTGGGCTCGATCCAAGGGGTTGGCCAGGCAACGGGCATTGTCGGCGCGTCGCTGGGGCCGCTGCCTTTGGGCATCGCCTTCGATCACTTCGGCACCTACACGGACGCCCTGCACTTGTTGGCGGTGTTGCCTGTTGCCTGCGCGGTCCTGGCGTTGTTTCTTGTCCGTCCGGAACATCACGCAGAGGAGACGACATGAAAGCCATCGAATTTGCCGAGTACGGCGCACCGCATGAGGTGTGCCACTGCGTTGAGATCGATGATGCGCCGGAGCCGGGTCCCGGCGAGGTCATGGTTTCCGTGGAGGCGGCCGCCATCAATCCGGCCGACCTGTTGATTTTCGAAGGCCGCTACCCGGGCCCCACGCCGCCGGCCCGCCAGGGTGTGGAAGGTGCGGGCCGCGTCACGGCCGTGGGTGAAGGCGTGACCGATTTCACCGTCGGCGACCGGGCCATGTTGCTCAGCCGCGACAATTGGGTCGAGCGCCAGACCGTACCCGTCGGCCAGGCGGTGAAGCTGCCCGAGGGCTTGGACATTTTGCAGGCCGCCCAGATCAAGGCCAACCCGCCGTCGGCCCTGCTGATGCTGCGCGACTATGAAGACCTGAACCCGGGCGACTGGGTGATCCAGAACGCGGCAAATTCAGCCGTCGGCCAGCATTTGATCCGCCTCGCCAAATCGCAAGGCATCAAGACCGTCAACGTGGTGCGGCGCCGGACTCTGGTTGAGCCGCTGATGGCCATCGGCGCCGATTTGGTGGTCCTGGAAGGCGATGATCTGGGCGAACGGGTTCGGGCCGAAATCGGTGATGGGCGGCTGCCCCTGGCCATCGATGCGGTCGGCGGCGCGTCGTGCATGCACATGGCGGATTGCCTGAGCGACGGCGGCACGGTGGTGAATTACGGGTTCCTGTCCGGTGATCCGTGCATGTTGACGCCGTCGCACACCATCGTGCATCAGATTTCCCTGGTTGGCTTCTGGCTGGTGAAGAACTTGTTCGCCGGCCCCAGGGAGGACATTGAGAGAACCTACGCGGAAGTTGCCCAGCTGTTCATCGATGGCGTCCTGCATTCGCCGGTGGAAGCGACCTACACCTTGGATCAGGTGGCGGATGCCCTGGAACATGCCGGGCGCGAAAGCCGCGACGGCAAAATTGTTTTTACACCGAACGGATCTATCCCATGAGCAAACTTGAAAACCGCCGCGTCGTCCTCAACGCCCGGCCGAAGGGCGTGCCGGGGCCGGAATTTTTCAGCCTCGATACGGCGCCGGCGCCGGAACCGGGCGACGGCGAGTTCCTGATCGAAAACAAGTTTCTGTCCGTCGATCCGGCGATGCGCGGCTGGGTCAATGATGCGCCGAATTATTCGCCACCAGTGCCTGTGGGTGACGTCATGCGGGCCTTGGCGGTCGGCGAGGTGATCGAATCGAATCATCCGGATTTCACCGTCGGTGAGATCGTGTCGGGGCTGTTCGGCTGGCAGCGCTTTGCGGTCAGCGCCGGCGGCAATGTCATGACCCGGATGACCGGGATCGATCAGTCGCCGTCCTATGCGCTGGGCATTCTCGGTCTCAACGGCATCACCGCCTATTGCGGTCTGCTGTACCAGGGTGAGCCGAAGGAAGGGGAGACGGTGGTGGTTTCCACCGCCGCCGGCTCGGTCGGCTCCTGCGTCGGCCAGATCGCCAGGATCAAGGGCTGTCGGACTGTGGGAATCACCGGCGGGCCGGAGAAGGTCGCGCAGTGCCTGGACGAGTTCGGCTATGGCGCGGCCATCGACTAC
>Ga0114932_10004396_pt1 | contig 13209 bp, 12 predicted proteins | sample 2SBtaG_2_FD_87286 | JGI IMG/M metagenome (GOLD analysis project Ga0114932, IMG submission 87286) | Deep subsurface microbial communities from Kolumbo volcano to uncover new lineages of life (NeLLi) - 2SBTROV12_ACTIVE470 metaG | ecosystem: Environmental > Aquatic > Marine > Volcanic ...
AACCGCGACCACATCGGGGAGATCATTTTCAATCGTGCGAGTAACTAGATCCACACTATCTTTTGAAACATGAGAGGTTCCAATGAGTTTGATGGAACCTACGTGGGTTCCAGAAGTCATAGGGTTGATTGTACGTTCGATGGCTTACATGTATCGAATTTGTAGATCCATTTAAATACTACAGAGATCAACGTGAAAGAGTATGTCCGATGAGGTTCGTTTATGTCCACCAACAGAACGCGAATGTACTTTATGCGGGAGGGTGGATGAATGGAGTGAAAAGACTAGTAATTGGGAAATTGGAGAGGTAGATGGTAAAGAGATGGTAGGTGAGAGGTTCTGTATGCATGAATGGGACATAACAGGGACTCACAAATCAATCATAGAAGTAGTATAATGTCGACGGGGTATGCAACAGTTCCAAGAGAATTATCTGAAGAAATAGCATGTAAGATTGTTGAAGAGCGCCTCGCTGCTTGTGTGAATATAATAGAGTGTAATTCAATGTATGAGTGGGGTGGCGAAATTCAAAATGTGGAAGAATCCATACTTATAATTAAAACTTCAAATGAAATGTTTGAAGAAATGGTTTCGAGAATAAAGAGTTTGATCCCTTATGAAATTCCATGTATCGAGAGGTTTGATGAAGATTGGACCGATGAAATGTTTAAAAAATGGAGAGATGGGTTTGTAAACGGGAGAAAAAAAGAAATTTAATCTGTTTTTAAAGAAGAGAGAACCTCTAGTAACCCCGATGCAGAAGGTAAAGTAGTCACATTATTTGCCATCTTTCGGACAGAGGGGGAGGCATTTGAAACTGCATACGAATTCCCGGTTGCAAGAAATAAAGGGATATCATTCTCAGAATCTCCGATGGAAACAAAATCCATTGGGTTGAGTCCGATTCGTTTGGAAATTGCACGCAGCCCGACCCCTTTATCCACACCAGATGGGCCAATATGATATGCGTAATTGCTATCTACTACGTTCAGATTGAATTGGCTAGCATATTTTTTGAGGAGATCTAAAGGGACACTGTGGGATGCTGCTATTTCTGTTTGTCTCCATCGATTTACCAGATCGGATCCCGGCCAGCCATAGTCGTGTCCGTCCCCACGAAACGCTTTGTCAAAATCATGGAGGGCGGAGAGATCATAGGTAGGAATGAGATCGTCATTATGAACTATGACCCCTCCATTCTCTGCAACAACCAATATATCTATGCCTATGTAATCGCAGAGTGCGATTGGGTAGGGTACTGCTTTTCCTGTTGCGACTACAATAGTGCCATCCCAATTTCTCAGAGCATCGAATATACGACCTTCAATAGAACGGTCTTCCCGAGACATTGTACCATCTATATCGATGGCAAGAGGAGGATTCATTGGTTGAGACTGACAATACAAAAAAATGAGCCTATCGATTGGAAAGTCTTGAGGAAAATCAAATCAAGTAGAAGAATTATATACCAGAGATAATATATAAGGTACAAATACCCCTGCTAAAAAAGAAAATAAAATCAGAAGGATTGAACCGAAGTTTGAAGAGGGGGTGTTGTTAACTATTTCAGAAATTGGAAATCTAAAGGAGCCCACCATTAGTGCAATTAGAACAGACATTGTCGTTGCACGATCTCGAGTTAAGGCAAGTTTTACAAATTTTGCAGAATTGATCAGTCCGATAGAGAATCCAAAACCAAACACAAAAAGAATCAGTGTTGATTTTAAGATAGTTTGATAATCTCCAGTGAATAATGCAGGTAAAGAAAATAAGAACTCATTTAGAGTTGTAAGCAAGAACTCGTAAAATCCGATAATATAAAGTAGAGCAGCCCCGGAAATTCCGGGGAGTAGCATGGCGAGACTAGCTAACACACCAGAGATAAAAATATAAAAAAATCCAGGGGAAGTTTGGATGACAGAAATGTTTCCAGATAAGAAAAAAGAAATCGAGAATGCAAGTATTGTTGATGCAATCCTAAAAATGGAATCCAATCTAACTTCATTATAAAGTAGGATTAGTGACATTACCAAAATGCCTAGGAAAAATGAATTTGCAGAAGCACGAAAATGTACAAATGCAAATGAAATAAAATTAGAAAGGATCACTATTGCGGTCAATATCCCAATTGATAAAGGTGCTAAAAATGGCAGATCCAATTCGCGGATAGAGTTCTGAAAATTTAATTTTGAAGAAGGATTTCGTGAATGGATCAAGTTAGATAAAAGTGATAGGTTAAATGCGGAGATGCTAGATAAAAGACGATCATATATACCGATTATAAGTGCAATTGTTCCTCCAGATAGTCCAGGGACTATATTTGCAGTTCCCATAAAAACTCCTTTCACATAGATATGAAGGGCTTCTTTCAGTGATTCTTTCATGATGTATTTTCCTTAGGCTTAATTGTGCCAATCTCACGGTCCCAAACGCAATTGCACAGTTCAAAGAAATCTTTTTCCAAGTCAATAGTGAGTTCGGGTCCGATACCATTTACAGAAGAATCAGGTACATGAACGGTCCCCGAATATGTTCCGAATTCGGTGGTAATATAATAAGGACCCACGGCGCGTACATCGACATTTGTATAACCGTCTTGAGGTCCAAGTTCATCATAGCCTATTGTGGAGTAAGGAACTACCATCGTGAATTTTCCAGAAGCATCAGAGGTAGTATGTTGGATATATCGAAATGTAGAATTGGTTGTGGGAACATGCATTGCTACTGCCCCAGATATAGGAGTATTTGGCGGGGCCGTGCCAGTAATGGTTGCACCAGGAACACGCTCAAAAATTTTAACCCAAGAAGAGGTGGTATGCACATAATAAGGGGAAATTTGAATTGCATTTGGCGTAGCATAAACTAACCTATAGTGCTTAAGTGCAGGGATTGGTTCTGTTGGAAATGTTCCAATTCCACCTATCTGAGAAGTGGGATTTTCTTGAGTGAAACTCTGAGCCTCTTCGATTGTTTCGAAAACTGGAAACATATCAGGATCCCCAGGCTGGGTTTGAGACAGTTTGTAGTATTCGGGGTTAAGTCCGGGTACGGTATCCCAATCAATGACAAGAGGTGTTGGGGCTATAGAACTTCCATGGTAGTGGTAAAGCCGAACCATTTGGGAGTTGTAATAAGAAGAGGGGTGAAGAATGTGACGTAGTCCATACCCCCCAGGAACTTGTTCAATCAAATAGTTTTGATAGTTCGTAACAGAAACTCCTTCTTTGAATGTTGCAGGGCCATGGAGTTTTGCTCCGGAAGATACTATTTGCCAATCTAAAACAATATATCGGACTCCAGATCCATCGTCAATAGTAGAAAGAATACTTTCAGATTCAGATTCACTTTGGGAAAGTAGATAATTTGCTGAAACTACTGCACCTTCCTGGAAGGGATTAGAAACCGGAATTCGTTCGGCCCTCAAGGTTATCCAATGTCCATAGTCCCACCATGACATTACACCATAGGCCCCATCGGGATATGCGAAATCACCTGTGGCATTTATTCCAAGATAGTTAGATTCTACAGTTCCATAATAATCAAGAGGATTGTTTGAACCACCATAGTTTCCTACTAGTGGGGTTTCTAGTTTCATCCATTGGAGCGCAGGGTCCCAGTTATATACTTCGCTAAGAGGGACATCCATGGAGATTTCGAAAGCTGTTGAAGTATGGATAGGACCATTATCATCAGATCCTATTTGCATAGGGATTGCCAAGGGGGCAAGTACAACAAGAAAAATTACGAGAATGACTCCAAATTGGTATGGCTTTATAGACCGAAGTTTATCTATATTAAATTGTTGGAAAATGCATTTTAACACATATGCGTTTAGAACCACAACAGGGATTGCTAGATAGTAATTGAACCTAGCTTGAGTGAAAGTTGAAACCCCAATTAGAAGGGACCAAATGAGCAGAAGTAAAATACCAGATTCGTATTTTTTTTCGTTTAAATAATCCTTCAAGATAAAAAATGGAGCAGCAAGTGCCAGGAAAAAAGCATAACCGTATTCTCGGCGGATTACATCGACCCGACTAATACCGAAAGCAGGATCTGCGAGTGATAAAAAAGAATTGGCTTCTTCAATGGTCCTAGTTCCTGCGGAAATATTAAAACCAAAAGTTCGGGTTATATTGTTATATAAAATTTCAAATACATAGGGTAAAATTAAATAGAGAATTAGAGCTGCAAATGATAGTAGAGCAAGAAGGGTAAGTGGATATCCCCATTTTGGGAGATTATTGTTAGAGAAAAATCTAGAGAGCCATGCAAGAAATGCACATCCTATCGCTATGGAGAGAGCCATTGAGGAGTGTAAAAGAGAAATGTTAGTAACTCTGAAATTTAATACAGACGTAAGTTCTTCAGGGTAAGGTATATTTACAAAAAAGAGAAGTGCCAATCCTACAAAAGCCATACTGACCACGCCGAGAAATGCAATATAATCGGGAGTATTTCCGGAGATATGATCCATATTCGATCTAACGAAAAAGAATATAGCGAAGATCCCTATTAGAAGTAACCCAGGGGGCCACACCAAAAGGTAAAGTAAAGTCGTCAGCCCTACCAGTCCCCCCCATATTAAAGACCTCTTTAATTTGGGAAAGTCCTTTAGTTCAACAAATTCCCACACGGGTTTGTCATCTAGAAAAACGGTGATTGCAATTAACAAGGTCAGTATTGCAATGGCTTGGAAAAATACCTCTGCGACATGATGATCTGAATAACCTGCTATGCTTCGCTGTAAAAATACCCCCGGTAATAAAGCCAGTAACAATGCGGCGAAGATACCTCCACTTTTTCCTCCAAAATGTTTGGCTATAAGATAAGTAGGGAATACAGTTAAAGAGCCAATGAGTGCAGGAGCGATGATGAGTACTGTTATGATTAACTCAGTGGATGGGCTTCCTACTCCGATAATTAGTGCAAATGTGGCTACAATTTGGTCATATAACGTTCCAAATTGACCTACTTGAGTCCCATAAGGGAAATTTGTCCAAGGGTCAAAGGGCATATTAAATGGCCAGTTATGAGTGGTATAAGTGACCATTCTGAGATGATACCAAGGATCGTTTCCAGCTAGATATATCTGATCACCCGTATAAGGGTGGTTGAAAAAATATAAAGAATACGCCCTCATTCGAATCCAAAGCATAAATAGAAAGATAAAAATGAGAGATATTTCGGCACACCATTTTTCAATGAAGTGTGCAAGTGAAGTTTGGGAGAGACTAGATGTAAGGCTGTTTTTCATTTGTGTGGAAATTTGGTTATGTCGGAAGAGCTTTTGCGGATAGGTAAAAAGTTGTTACGATATGTGGCGAGTGTGTATGGTTTATCAAGGAGAAGGGCCCCACTACGCCCATAAGGTGTTTGGGGACTCCATAAATTGTGAATATGAGCACTTTGAAGGGGGAAGAGTGGGCAATAGCATTGTTAGACGTGTAGAAACGGGTCTCAAGTTACGTAGAGGGTACGAAATAGTAGTTGCAGAGGGGTCTTCGGTGTTGCAAACAGTGCTTGTTTATAATAATATAAAAGATAGGAGATCCCAGGCAATATTTTTGATAGCAGATGAAACATTCCATACCTTGAATTATAGGAAAACTAGATATTTATGGAAAATGGCCAAACCGGTAACAAATAGAACGATAAACGGGTGCATTTCGGTGAGTGATCTTGCATATCAATGGTGTGAGCCATATATAGGCTCTTTACCATATGAAATTGTCCACCCACCCATTGAAAATGAAAAATATGGGCCACTATCGAGGTTAGAACCTCTATCGAACCAAGATGAATTTGTGGTGGTTTCTGTGGGAAATGCTAGGCCTTCGAAGAACTATCACCGATTATGTAAATCATTCGGGAGGTTTAGAGAGGATACAGATCCAAAATCGAAATTAATTTTAATAGGTTCGGGTCATGAAAATGAGAGTTATGCAATAGGAGAAGGCATAGAAACACCGGGGAAAGTATCTGTGAAAGAGTTGGTGCAGGTATTAGAGAGGGCAAGTGTGTATATTCAACCGTCCGTGGCAGATGCATTCCCAGTGGCTAGTTTAGAGGCGATGCTCTCTGCCACTCCAACTATTGTTACAGAGCAAGTGGGTACTAAAGAATTGGTTCCAAAAGATCAGGTGAGTTCGAGTACAGAAGATGGAATATACAATTGCATGGTCAATTGTCATGAGATGGGAGAGGTAGAAAGGATTGAAAGGGGAAAAGATCATAGACAATGTGTGTGGGGCCTAACTGAAAAAAATCAAGCAAAAGAGTTTAGAAATGCAATTGGGCGGTTAGTATAGAATAGTGAAATGGAACTAATCTCGGACAAAGGCATATACATTCCCATTCTCAAAAACGGAATATCCTGAACTTTCTAATTTGGACACCGCGGGTTGAATTAATCCAAATTCGTCATGAAATTCGATTATTATCAAAGGGCAGTGGCGTACGATGATGTCAAATTCGTGTTGGATTAAATCGAATTCGTCCCCTTCTATATCAAGGAGTAAGAGGAACTGATCTAGTTTGTATTGATCGATAATATGACCAAGGGTGATAGATTCTACTTGGATCGTATCGGGAGAATTTACATTAATACGACTTGATTCGAAGGGACCACTTGCATCGAATGTTACAAATCCGGGTGTAGGAGAATAGGCATGATTGAGTATTTCAAAGTCACAACCATTCAACATGCGATTAGAGTTCAGGGTGGGCAATATGAAGGGATTTGGTTCGATCACAATGTGTTTATTTTTAGGTTTTATTTTCTGTCCAACATAGCAAGATAGAAATCCGAGTCCACCTCCAAGTTCCACAACATCAAAATTTGGCAAGAGATGCTTTTCCAGTAGATAGAATTCGTTTTCTTCGAATTTATCAGAGACTAAATCGTACTTCAGAGAGTTGGTAATTCTATTATTTTTTACATTTAGTAAAATCCCTCTAGATTTGACTTTCCCCCCAGTTATAATTATCCAAATGCCTACTAAATGCGCTAGAATTTGGTATTCTAATACACCACGAATTGTTGCAATGATATTTTTCATAGGTCGACTTGATTCTGTATAAGTTTGTGGAATTCTTTTACATTGTTCGCACAAACGTCGTAGCAAGTAACGTTTGAAAGTGCATGTTCAATGATTTCTTTTTCTTTTTCAAATAGCATTGCAGAATCAAAATCCGTGTAATAAGCATAAAAATTGAGAGAATAGATTCGGAAAGGATCAATTAGTTCAGTAGTGGTCATGAGTAATTTTTGAACTGCGACTGAAGATGGAATTGATGAAATTTCATTTTTATTTGCAGATCGCAAAAGGAATACGTTGCTGATCGTTCCAGAGGTATCTATGAGGGAAGAAGGAACGTCTATTCGTTTGCTGAGTTCAAATTTAAATACGCTTTCAAGTCCAAATAACAGCAGCTGATGTTTTGCAACCCATTGTTTCCAGGCAGGGGGCGTGTACGAGATCGAAGTGCCTGTCAAAGTGTAAGGAGAAATGCCTACACGAGTGGGATATGAAAATGCTTGGCCATTTTTGGATATTACGGTTAGATCGTCGGACATAAATTTGATGTCGATTCCGTCAACTAGAGACAGGACAGTTGATGTTTTTCCAGTATCTCGCATTCCAGAAATTAAATAACAACTATCAGAAGTGGAGATACAACCAGAATGGACTAGAGTGTGCCCTTTTTGGATAAATTTAAATAACAGAATTGTATTGAACAAATTTGTCAAATCTCCAAATCTTTTGAAATCTTTTGTAAATGAAATTTTAGTAGTATTTTCAAGATCGGTTAATAGAAGTTTTACATTTAGAAAGGGAAGCCTGTAATCGATTGCAAGTTGGGATTCATTGTGTCCAACAAAGAAGATGCTACACCGATGCATTTCTGTTTCTGTAAAAGGCATAGAGATAGATTCCTCAGATACATCAATATCAAAGTTAAAAGAAGTAGGTGGGGAAGAGATACGGAAATAGTCAGGAATGGGAAGATCGACGTTCGATCGGATATGGATGATGTCGTGTATAGAGTAATAGTGAGGACTGCTCGAGGGTGGAGAAGACATGGTTGTTGTTACAATAGGTGGGATTAGGATATAGTTAGGTTATACGGTTTCTTTTTTAAGGGGAACGGAACAGAAAATATATCAAAACGCGGAAGTAAAGTGATGCAGAGTTAAGAGAAGGTAGTGGAGACAATATGTTATGTTAAATTGTGTAGTCGTAATCCCGACATTGAATGAAGAGAGCAAGATAGGAGAATTAATTCAAAGTTTGAATGACGATGAGTACCCAAACAAAGAAATTATTGTAGTAGATGGTGGTTCGAAGGATAAAACCGTGGAAATATCTGAAAAAAATGGTGCTATTGTCATTCTAGAAAAAGGTGAGAATAAATCATTGCCAATGGCTAGGAACCAGGGGGCAGAATATGCGATAAAAAGTGGAAATGTGGACGTGTTGTGTTTTATTGATGGGGATCTGGTTTTGAGTCACAATTTTGTTTCTAATGCAATGATCCATTTTAATGAAGACTCCGAGATGGTGGCGGTTAGAACGGTGGCAAATTCCATTAGAGATAGTGTATTAATGAAAGCATACTCACCAGTGGAAGATATAACAAAGTTGATCAAGAAAAATACTAATGCACCGCCCCCTCCTGCTCACTTCTATCGAAAGGACATTTTTGAATTGGCAGGTGGTTTCGAAGCGCTTGGATTTAGAGAGGATTGGACATTTTATAATAAAGTCAGAAAAATAGTAGAAGAAAAAGGAGGTAAAATTATTTTAGAGGAGAAATGCACTAGATATGGAAAATTTGATTCGATTAAAGAATTTTACAAGCAGCAGGAATGGTATGGAAGAACATTTTTCCCATATGTAGAATATGCGGGTTGGAAAAGTGGATTAAAAGATCTCTTTGTTTTAATGCCCATCGGGTACATAGCTAGCATTATTGTAAGTCTGGGTGCATTTTCTATCACCGGAAAATCGATTTTCCTGATAGTAGGGGTTCCATTTTGTATTAAAATGATAAAGATAATTTATAGAAGCGTAAAGTATCAATCTGCATATGTGTTTCCACATTTTTTGCTTAATTCGATTGGGAATTATTTTTTTATCAAAGGCATGATAAAATATATTATTGGAGATGATAGATTATCAAGAGGAGATGAATGAAAATTAATTTTCAGCTATAGTTTGAAGAACAATAGTGGGGTAACTAGATAATTCATTAGATTTAATTTCGAAACATTGAGTAGAGGAGAGTCCAGAAATTAGAATTTCTCGCATTTGTTCTATTTTTTGAACGAGGTCATATCCAAAGAAATATGCATAATAGTTTAATATGAAACTGCCAAGTAAGTTGTGAGTATCCAGATGTTGATTCATTGACTGGACTATAGCATGAGAAGTGGATATTGGAAATGCTTTGTTTTCAGAGCCTCCAACTATAAGGAATAAATAAGAACATGTAGATTTGTCTGTGGTGAGATGTACCGGCATTTCAAGGTTTTTGGATTTGTACAACCACGGGAATTTCCCAAATATCAAAGATATCAGAGGGATTCGTGCAAGTTTACTACTGAAGAGGGGCTTAACGGATAATTCAGGTACTGCATTATTTTCGAGTACATAAGGACCAGTACCAATTTTTCCAGGGTAAGAATACACATCACCGCCATTACTAATAATGGAGAGATCGTCGGACATAAAAAGACGTTTTTTGCCATCGATCAGAGAGAGTGTAGTGAAAGTTTTTCCAGTACTCCCCATGGCAGGGATTAAAATTGCACCGTCATCATAGGTCAAGCACCCAGAATGTAAGAAAGTACAATTTTTCTCAAGAAGTTTTAATTGGACAATAAGACCGACCAAAGTGTTCAAATGTTTTTTTGAACGAGTTACAAAACCATCGCTGACTTGAATCTCAGTGTTACCTTCAAGATTGCTAAGGGAAATTTTGAGATCAAGAGATTCATAATCTATGAAAAGAGTACCTTCTTCCTGCCAAACTGAGTAATCTTTTCGTTTTTTCTTAGAAGATCTAGGAACGTCGTGATCGAAATTGCATTGGCGTACAGTTAGATCAGGTTTGGGCACGGGTGGGCATGAGAAATAATTGGGAATTGGGAGCCCAACATTTGATTTAATAGTAACTAGATTATGGATCGAATAGTATTTTTCCATTTATTTAATCTCCTTTTAGTATGTATTACTCCATATCTCTCGGTGAAAACCTTTAGGATATCGCGAGGGTATGCACTTAAATCGTCTGAAACAGAACGAAAGTTTTTAGAAGTGAAATCGGTGAATAGTTTTCTTAGCCGGATCCAAATCATGGTTCTAATTGAAAAAGTCCAATTGAAGAAAAAGGGATTATAAGGAAGTGTGATTTTGGAATTGAAAAAATCAGGTTCGGAAATAGAAAAATTTTCATGAAAAATCTGATAATGAATTGCATTTGCTGTTTGTAAAAATAAAATAAGTGAATCGCCCCAGCCATTCTTGGATGCAATATCAAATAGAGAAGGAATAGAGATATTTTTTGACGAAAATAGAGCGGAAAGCTCTAGAACATTATGGAGACTTACCCTCATGTTTCCACGTTCATACAGCATGTGTGCAGACGTGATTAAGATTTCAAATTCAGCTGAAGCTACAGGAAAAGAGATCCCATAAAAAACTCGTTCTGTGGCCGATTTGATAACATCAATTGGGTCTAAGTAAATTACCCGCCTCCAGGCAATTTCTCCATGGAGATGTATATTCACAAGAATTCCATCAATGGTGGAGAGGCACAGGAGTTTGTGAGGATCGGGATCAATACTAACATCGTAAGAATTCTGTTCAAGTAATTCCCCTGCTTTCTCCAGATCGTCGACCAGAATATCTACATCCCCAATGGGTTTTGCAACAGCAGGAAGGGACTTTATCACAACGCAGTGGATTCCAGAATGTTTCAATTCATGAATTATTCGGGAAACTTCACTGAGAACGAAAGCATCATTGGATTGGGTAGACGCGAATGGGAGTTCGAACCCTTTGTTTCGCAGAATTGCAGAAAGGTGGTTTATTTTAATAAATTGTTCAGGAAGAGGTTCGGGCAGAGTAGAAGCTGACTTCCCATTCTCTTTGACTATAGAAGTGACTAATTTCTCACTAGGACGAAGAGGCATTCTGTTTGTTGTTTGGTTTAGCACCGTATAAGATCCTGTTGAAAGGGGAAGAGGATATAAGATATTATTTGGGAGTGCTAAAAATGGAGTTAACAGTGTCTATCATTTTTTTAATTCGGGCGAGGAAGCGGAAGAAATGAATTAGAGATATACCAAGTTTTTGTTCTACTAAAAATTGGAAAATATCAAGTGAATATGCATATGTTTGAATAAGAGTGGATGCATAGTTTTTGTGAGAAAGTGAACGTAAAATTTTTGAGAATCTAATATAGATAACGGTGGGTAGAGAGAACTGATGGGGAAGATTTTTGAAGAGTGATGATTCTGAATCAAAAGAAGTGCGTAGATCACTTTCTATTGAAGATATAAAATGAAGGAAATAATCGAATTCTCGTTTCCACTGGTATTCTTCTGCAATGGCATACATGGCGGGCAAATTGTTTAGCTGAGAGGGGTTGGATTCTTTTAAAGAGAGTATATGCAAAATATCAAATAAAGATATTCCATTATGTTTGAAAATGCAATGAGCTGCAGTTATTAAGAAATCATGAGGAAGGGAAGGGAAGGGAACCTTGATGTCGTCAATGGACTTTAGTTGGCTTTGGTCAATGATTGATTGAGAATCCAGATAATGCACTCGGCGCCAAGATAGATGATGATGTAAATCGAGTGAAACTCGCGTTCCTTTTATCGATTTAACATAAGTGCTCCGGTGAGGTTCTACATCGTCTTCAAGAGAATATCCGAGCCCATGTAGAACTGGGCGGAGGTTATTGGTGTTGTGAACTAGAATGTCTATGTCACTAACAGATTTTGGTAGTTCGGAGAATTTGATGATGACGAAGGGGATTTTATTTTCTTGCAATGCTAGAGAAACCGCTTTGAGTTCATCGACGATTGTAAGAAGTGAATTTCGCTCTTTTTCAGAGGACGTAGTTTCAAATCCATATTCAGAAAGTAAGAGTAACAGTGTATTTTTTGAGATATAATTCATCGCAAATTCTTCTTCAAAGTTTTGAAGATGGCGACATAACTGAGTGATTATATCAGTGACTTTTGTGGGCATATTATAGCAACCTCTTAAACTCGGTTACATATTGTTTTGCCACAGTGGCTAAATTATAATTGGTCGAGATTAATTCATGTGCAGAAGTCCCCATTTGAGAACATAAGTTTCCATCATCTAAAATTTGAATCAAATAATTTGAAAGGGAATTAATTTTTTCAGGAGGGATTAGAAATCCTGTGATACCATCCAATATCATGCTATTATGATGCGCGTCAATTCCAATAACGGGCCGCCCAGTTGACATCGCCTCTAGAGCTGGTTGATTCCAGCCATCGGAATCGGATAGATGGCAGAAGACAGAGCAATTTTGGTAATGTTGTACGAGAGTTTTTGCGGAAACATTCCCGTGGAAATGGACTCTAGATAAAATACCGTTTTTAGAGGCTTGTTGTTTTAGAGAAATATGTTGAGGTCCATCTCCAACGATATCTAGATGGACGTCGGGGACTTCAGAGAGAATGTCGGGGAATGCATCAAGGAGGGCATCGATTCCACGGCGCTGTATTAATCTACTGACAACCAATATTCGTGGTTCTTTGGGGAGAGGAGTACAAGGGAATAATTCCTGGTTTACACCGTAGGGAACAATTCCTATTTGGTCGAGGGGGAAATATTTCGAATAATATTGTTTTGCGGCGCCATTGACGGTGATGAGCCTATCGCAATGAGAAAGTGTTTTTTTAAATCGAGGCATGTATGCAATTGATTTTCCCAGTTTCCGTAGTAGATGAGATTTCAAAGGACCAGAAACTTCGTCTCTAAGGCGATAGTGAGGCAACTCACACATACCGATTACAAATGGAAAATCTAATTTATTTGCTAAGTGTGAGATTGGAGTGTGCTCGGGTTCATGGAAGTAAAAGTGAGTAAGGATTGTTTCTTTTTCGTCTTCCAGATATTTTGGCATGATTTTTTTTACTTCACTGAAAGAAGTTGCATG
>Ga0114932_10004397_pt1 | contig 13208 bp, 11 predicted proteins | sample 2SBtaG_2_FD_87286 | JGI IMG/M metagenome (GOLD analysis project Ga0114932, IMG submission 87286) | Deep subsurface microbial communities from Kolumbo volcano to uncover new lineages of life (NeLLi) - 2SBTROV12_ACTIVE470 metaG | ecosystem: Environmental > Aquatic > Marine > Volcanic ...
AACCCTAAATTGAAAACATTCTTTGAGCAGACGCATCCCGAATTATTAACCGTTGAGTATTGGCAAAATGCACAAGCCGATATTACCAACAAAGTGAGTAAGCATATTTACCCTTACCCGCCAGAGCAACGATTTAACCACATTGCAAAACAAAAGAGATTAATGTGAATATCAGTAAAATAGATTTAAATTTATTAGTATATCTCGACACCTTACTACGAGAATGCAATGTCACCCGTGCTGCGAATCAGCTAAGCATTACGCAACCCGCCATGAGTAATGGACTAAAGAGGCTGCGTAACTTATTTAATGACCCTATTTTGGTTAGAACCAGTGATGGCATGGTGCCTACGGAACGCGCCTTAGAGTTACAGCCCGTTATTCGCGGTATTTTAATGACGCTTGAAGAAACTCTTGCGCCAAATCGAGAATTTGAAGCGAGTCAAAGTAAACGTGTATTTAGGATCATGGCCAGTGACTACGCAGCAAGCACACTTGCGCCAAAACTTTTAACTAAATTACATGAAGAAGCCCCTGACACCACATTAGATATACTAACGCCAAGTGACGTAACCTTCCATGATGTCGAAAATGGAAAAGTAGACATGGCCATCAACCGTTTTGAAAATCTACCTCAGTCTTTTCACCATAAACGTATTTGGAAAGACAGTTTTTGCTGTCTAATAAAATCTGATAACCCAATTATCGATAAATTTAACCTAGATGCTTATTTAAAAGCACGCCATATTTGGGTAAGTAAAACAGGCTTTGGTGTGGGTGTTGGTATGGATCCAGAAGATGTACAAAAACTGGGTTGGGTTGATGAAGCCCTTGCACATTTTGGTAAGCACAGAAACATAGCTACTTTCACTCGTAACTATCATGTCGCTATTCATCTTGCAAAAGAACAAAACCTCATAGCCACATTACCTTCAAAAGCCGCCAATATTTATGAAGATGACTCTCAGCTTGCTATTTTGGAACCGCCATTCCCTATTCCGCCTTTTGAATTGGATATGATCTGGAGTCCGCTACTTCATCGTGATGCAAGCCATATTTGGCTGCGACAGAAAGTGGCAGAAGTGGCTGAAGAGTTAAAATAACCATAACCTTATGGAATTGAATAATAATACCTGCTTTTGCAGGTATTTTTTTCCTAAAAACATAACTTGTTACATTTAAACATGACAAAAAAAACAAACCTAAGGTAAAAAATATTTGACCTAAAATCCATTTTGACTTATTTTTAACCATGTTAAAAATACTTTACCTTAAGTCAAAAGGAACAAACATGACTAGACAACAAAAGTTTAAAGAATGGCTTGATAGCTGTAGCTTTCGAGAAGTGACATTACTCGTTGATTTGCTCGTTTGCGGGTACCTTTTATTTTATTATTTACGCGCAGTGTTATTAGCAAGTGATGAGCAATTGAGTGATATAACTTGGTTATCTGGGCTACTTGGTAATGTAATCATTTATAGTATCATTTTGATGATCGCCAGTTACATTCTCTTAGCACTTGCAAGTGACAAAGAGCTAGAGCAACCCATGGATGTACGCGAAAAACAGATCAACTTAATCGGCTACAAATACTCAGCCTGGATCTTACAAATAGGTTTAGGTATTGGTATTTTTCAATATCAAATTGAAGCTAACCCGTTTTTTGCAGATAAAATCAGTATGCCATTTTTACCACTACATATTATGGTAGTCGCCTTTATATTAGCTGAAATTGTTTTTTATGGTGTACAACTCATTAAAGGCCGTACAGGAGCGATTTATGACTGATCGCGTTATCACTAATTCGATTAGAACGTTGCGATTTTTAAACAATGAGATGACTCAAAAACAACTTGCTGAAGCCATCGGAGTGACTCGTCAAACAGTGATGGCCATTGAAGCCAACAAATACTCGCCAAGTTTAGAAGTGGCTTTCAAAATTGCTGAGGTCTTCTCTTTACCACTTGAAGAGGTATTTCAATATAAAGAAGCTGAGTAAAGCCAAAGTGTTGGCTTTACTCTCTTTGAAAAGGGTTAGAGATTGTTAGTTTCAACCTGCTTTTTACTTTCTGCATGTTCTAGTTTATGCTGTTTAGCTGCATCTTCGTAACCAATCTGAATATATGTATGCATTGCACCTAAAAAACCCACTATGAAGAGCCCTAAAAACATAACTGCGCAAGACTTCAAAAATACCTTTATTTTATTTTTATGGAAAAACGTCGTATAAGTATAAATGCTAAATACGATTGAAATATACATAGAAACAGAGGTTATAATTTTTGCATCTAACCAACTCGTAGCAACCAATATTGAAGTAAACCAGGTTACGTGTGCAGATGGTAGCATTGCTAATACATAAAATTCAGTAAATTTAACCCCTTCTTTTATAAAGAAAACTCTTAATAACATAGCAAAAATTGCTGCGTAAAAAAAAGTTAAGAACCACATTGAGCTTTCTAGAATCTGGGTAAGTGCCTCACCAAACCGTTGAGTTTCAGGTGTAATAGAGCTTGAGAACGCACTTGTTGCCAACTCACCGATTGATTGCTCCGTTAACGCTGTCATAAAGATAAAAAATGTCATGCTCCAGAAAGCGTATTTAATTGGATTGAAATAACTGGCCCTCTTGCCTTCTATATAATCCCTACACACTCTACCTGGAGAAATTGTCATGGTGATAAATGTTTTTAAAAAAGGTGACTCAAATTCGAATATTGCTCTTTGAGCTGTTTTAAATAACTCTTTGAAAGTAATACGTCGTGCTTTCTCTTGGCCACATTCGCCACAAAAACGCGTTGTTAGTTTTGCACCACAGTTTAAGCAATTTGTTTGCTCATCAAAATTTACCACGTGCCATATCCCTATCGAAAACGACTAAAAATAGACTGTTACACACTATTCTTGTGAGTAAATTGTCCCTAACCTGATACTTCCTGTCAAAGGTTTATTTACATTTACGATATCAATGCATTGAAGAAAGCATCTGTATTTATTACTATTCGTGAAAAATAAAAAAGCTAATCATGTTATATGATTAGCTTTTATAAATGCTTAAGAGGTCAGAGTGTACTTTAAGTAATGGCTTTTCGCCCTGAAAACGCATGCATTAGCGTCATACCATCAACTAAATCAAGCTCGCCACCTACAGGCATACCATGAGCAATACGAGAAGCAAGTACATCATATTTTTGACAAAGCTCAGAGATAAAATGTGCTGTTGCTTCACCTTCTACGGTTGGGTTAGTGGCGAGAATCACCTCATCAATATTACCATCTGATAAACGGCGCTCTAGCACATCTAAACCAATTTCATTTGGACCAATACCATCTAACGGTGATAAATGCCCCATTAATACAAAATACAAGCCTGTGTACTGACCAGTTTGCTCAATAGCAAGTACATCAGTTGGTGATTCAACTACACATAATAAGCGACTATCTTGGCGTTTAATATTTTGACATAGCGAACACTCTGGCTCTTCACAAAACGTACGACAAGTTTGGCAATGCCCGATAACTTGCATCGCTTTAGTTAGACTTTGCCCTAACTGGCTACCGCCTTCTCTGTCTCTTTCAAGCAGATGAAAAGCAATACGCTGAGCCGATTTAGGGCCAATGCCGGGTAAACAGCGCAAGGCTTCAATGAGTTGTGATAAGGTTCCAGATAGTTGCATATCGCTTCTTTTTTATTTAAAACTCAACACTTATACCATCCTCTGTATTAAATGATCTACTTTAAGGCAGGTGGAACATGTCGATAACTTGGCGAAAAATTTCTATTTAGTTGTTCTAAATAATAAGTTTTCAACGAAGTTAACGTCAGTTTTATTTCCTCAAAATGATTGAATACTACTCAGAGGTGATATTGTGCACTAAGTATGTTTTATTAGATAAAAGTGATTATAAAAGTGCTACAAATCTGTCACAAGCATAATTGATTAACTAATAAAAAAATCATTGCTTAGTATCATTTCGGGCCAGCTTTTTATTTCCAGCTATACTAAAAAGATGAGAATAAATAGACGCTTTTTTATCAAAGGGGCATTGAGTGTTGGTGCCCTAAATTACTGTGCTCCGCTTTTATGTCTTCCAGTTGGAACTATTCAAATGGAATACGATCTTATGGAAGAGCGAGACAAACTAAGAAGAGCTGATTACATACTCAATTTTGCTTCCCCTTATCAGACCAGCCAGTACAGAACGACCCCACACCTTCACCAGCAACTAAAATTTCATATTGAGTCATTGTCTGAAGGTAAAATATACGTATCTCTATTTGATAATGGCCAACTTGGTGTCGGTACAGAGTTAATGGCTGCAATTAGCCATAAACGAATAGATGCTGCATTAATTTCAGTTTCGAATTTATCTCGTGCCTTGCCATTACTTGACATCTTAAATATCCCTTTTTGGGCTAGTAACAACCAAGCTTACTTAAATTTAATTAGCTCTAAACAATGGCATGATCTAGTACTCACCCCCATCAAAAAGCAGGGTAAATTTCAAATTCTTTTACATCATATTGTCGGTTCACGCACATTAACGACTATAAAACGCTCAAACAAACGCGTCATAATGCCAGAAGACCTTAAGGGGGTAACATTACGAGTACCCGCATCTAAAGTGCTCACTCATTTTTATAAAATGACTCAGGCAAATATTGTCGAAGTACCATGGGGTAAAACAGCCAAAATGGTGCGCTTAGGTCTTATAGACGCGCTTGATCCAGGTATAGTTGGACTTCATTCAGGTCCTGGCGGCTTAAGAAAATACTTAAAACATGTCACAAAAATCGATAGTGTGCCAGATACATGGGTAACCGTTATCAGCCAAGCTTGGCTAAAGCAGTTACCAGCCTCTTTAAAAGAGGTAGTTACCATTGCCGCTGAAAAGACATTTGATCATCACATTAATAATTTTAATGCCATTCATACCGAATGTATAAAAGGACTCTCAAAATATGGCACAGCTATTTACGAACCAAGCAACGAAGAGCAATCAGGATGGATAAGGCAGTTTGGTCATCACCAACCTGCCTGGCGGGACATAAAGAAAGATTTATTAGGTGATCTCAAGACCTTTGATAAATTACTTGATGCGACCAATGAAACCAGTATCTATCAGCTTTCTTAGTGTTGTGAACACCTATTTTTCGTTAATTATCCTTTGCCTTGGATAATGAATCTATTTTCATCAACAAGTTTTCGATTTTCATACTTTGGCCCAATAACTCACAACTAGTTTGCTCAAGCTTTCTGAATATAAGCTCATTATTTTTTATACCCTGCTCTTTATTAACAAGACTTGATATGTCATCAGTACAAAATACTTTAAGCCTTTCTCTTATCAAGGCGTCAGAGATCAAATCTTCTGAATGCCCAACTCGCCCATTTATTTTAATCTCTGCGAAATTTTCTACATTTGGATTCAACATGAATTCGCTACTTGCCGGGTAAAAATTATATAAAAATGAGTACTTTGAAACCTTTTCAAGTAGCACTACCCCTTGCTTGCCCAGCACAGAGAATTTATTTACTGCTTTTTCGACTTTAAGTGCTGTGGTTTCATCTACTCCAAAACCCCACCTTTGGTTAGTTTCGGCTAATAACACCGCTAGCCTTGGTGTGCGACCTCTTTCACTAAAATGCGTGTCTAGAATACCGAAATTAAAGCTGCCTAACCCACCTCGTTTGTCATATGTCAACGCATCATGGGGTAAAATGTCACATCCGCCATGTTGCTGACAGTTCTGCTTGGGCGGAGCTTTTGCAAATGCTCCCGACTCAAGCGCACTTAGGCTTGTGCCATTGGTAATCATAGGCACTTGTCCAGATGCATTTTGGCCACCAGACTGCACTGCCGTACCTGCACTGGTTCCAATCAGAACAGACCGATTTTGTATCGCTTTCAACCAAGGAAACGCCTTGCCTGTTTCGTTATCAACCATGACCTGTTTTGTCAGAGACTGATCGCCGCCATTAAACATCATGCCACCAGCGCTTGTAATTTTTTGAGTAAGGTTGTCGATGCCTTTTTTACACAGAGCTAGCTCTTGCGCGGTTAAGTCGGGATAAACCAATTCACGATTAAACACGTTATTCAGTTTGTTTCGGTAAATATCTAGGTTGTCACAATCGTTATTACTAATTGCTTTGGCTAAAGCTGGGGTCAATGCAAACCAGGTTGCTTCTATACCATATGCACTAAAAAGACCCTGATAGAAATCAGCTGACTCGTATGGGTCACGAGAAGACGCCGTACTCAGGAGTAATTTTGCATTATTTTGCTGTTTTAGCGTTTTTACAATGTCATTTAAGATTTCAGTGCTGGCAGGTTCATTATTAAACTGCGTTAACACCTGCTCTTTCGCTCTACGTTGTTCATACAAAACAGGTACTTCTAACATATCAAAAACAAAGTAATATTCTTCATTACTCCAACGCTTATACAAGTAGCTATCTTGTTGCTTAATTGCAGCTATCAGCGCTGATTTTGAGTACAACATCTTCGATTTGATTGTTTTTAGCAGCTTTCTAGTTCGATGTTTATGTTGTGTGTTATGAGTTGGCCATTTTTCATTCACTGCATTGAGCGTGAGGTCATGAACAAAAAATAATTGTTGACGCTTAGCAGCACTTTCAAAATTGACTTTTTTTGAACAATTTTGAGAGCTTTGACTTGAGCAAGTTTTAAGCGAACCGCCAATAAGATAAAGGGTTTGCGCTAAAGATGACGCGCTAAAAAGTAACAAATAGCCCAGACTGATACTGGATAGAAAACGAGCAAAGTTCATACGGACTTTTCCATAAATTTAAAAAATCAGACTTGTCATCACAAAAAAAGCTGTGATATAACTTTTATGAACATTGCAGGAAGCAAGCTAGCACAGGCCAGTTTGCATTGTCAAAAATGAAGAGATGAAGCTATGTATAAAAAAGCGTTTCAGCTTGTTTGCTACTTCTACTCACCTCACTACCTTTCGGAGTGGTTCGACGAGTAGACACACGGTATCAAAACCGTGGCGTTGTCTATTGGTATGCAACCCACCTCAATAAAATCATAATAATTAAACTCTAGCTGTCGAAGGCCTTGATCATCTTGCGAGCTTTTGCTGATTAATGCCACTTTCAGGATAGTGATTTTTTTTACCTGCTCTCTTAATTCAGTTAAATGTTTTTGAGGATGGTGAGACTCCTTCCTGTTTACCCAAATTGCATCGGCAGCTAACCAAAAGTTAGGTGAAACATGTACAACAAGTTATTTTTTGGTGTTGCAGCTGCGTTGCTGAGCAGTGGCTACACTCATGCCAAACAGTCAGGACAAGCAAGTTTAGAAAAAGTCGAACGTATTGAAGTCACAGGCTCTCGCATTAAAGGCGTTGACCTTGAAGGTACTCAACCCGTAACCATTATCTCTTCAGAAGACATTAGCCGCTCTGGCGCTAACTCTGTCATTGAGCTTTTACAGGATTTACCGCAACTCAAAGGTGGTGCGGGCACCTTCACAACCAGTGAAAGTGGCAGTACGTCGACCTCAACGCCTGCTGGTCAAGCAGCTGCCAGCTTACGTGGTATGGGGCCTTCGGCCACATTGACACTGATCAATGGACGAAGAATTGCACCAAGCTCTTTTGCAGCAGGCACACAAAACTTTGTCGATGTGAACGCCATTCCACTGGCTGCCATTGAGCGTGTTGAAATTTTAGCAACTGGTGCCTCTGCGATTTATGGCGCAGATGCGGTTGCTGGCGTCATTAATTACATTCTCAAAAAAGACTTCACCGGTGCAGAACTGGATGTGTCATTTTCAAATAGTTTTGAAGACAGCGATGAAAGCAAAAAACAACTAAACCTGATATGGGGTAGAGAAATTGAAGGTGGCAATCTCACAGTGTTTGCTGATTACTTCGATAAAAACCAGTTTAATGCCTCAGATCGTGATTACACAGCTAACCCGTCTCTGATTAACAGTTACTCTTACCTACCTAAACTCGAAAATACACCCAACATTTATTATTACAGTAGCCAAGATGGTAATGAAATAGGCGCACCAGGCTGTAAGACTGAGCTCGTCACGACGGAAGATGGGGAAGAAATTTGCGCCTATTATGGTAATCAAGATGACGTGTTAAGCGCGCCATTTGAAAGCTTATCTGCAGGCTTTATGGTTAATAAAGCATTTAGTGACCTAATCTGGAACACTGAGTTTTTTTACAGCACCACTAAATCAACCGCCTATTCAACGCCAGCGGCCATTAACCAGCTTGATGATGCTGAAGGTCCTTGGGTGAAAGAGGATGCATTATTTATCTTTGATGATGCCCAAGGCAATAACGCCCTTTTAGATGCTTTGTATATCGACCCATTCGATACCTATTTAGGCCAAGAGCAATGGGGTTTTCGGTTTGATGCACGATTTAACGACCCAAGAACCATTGAGGTAGAATCTAAAAACTTCCGCCTAGTTTCTAGTCTTGAAGGTCAATTTGGAGAGTGGGATTGGCAATCGGGCGTGCTGTTCTCTGAGTCTCGCTCAGAGCAGCAAGCAATAAAGGGCGTGTATAACCGTTACCAATTCCATGCAGCATTGGCTGGCGAGCTATGCTCTGATGGTTCGATTGGTGCTCTCAGCGATAATGGTGTCACCTGTAACAGCGGTCAGTTGCTTGATTTTTATAATCCATTCTTAGTCGCAGACGCAAACAATGATGCAATTCTTGCACTCACACAATCTATGCCAACACGCGAAGGCAAAAGTAGAGTCTATGGTATAGATCTCACTTTCTCGGGCGAGTTATTTACGCTCGGTGATATTAATGTGCAATCTTCATTTGGATTTGAAGCCCGTAAAGAAGAGCTTTCCGATATTCCATCTACAAATACAGTGGCAAAAGCTGAAAACGAGTATTTGGTCGATGTATTTGGTTATGGCTCGAGTATAGCTGAAGCAGAGCGTACGCAATATGGTGCTTTTGCCGAGCTTTATGTTCCACTCACTGAGCAAGTCGAGATGCAATTAGCAGGGCGTTACGATCACTTTGATGATTTTGGCTCAACGTTTAACCCAAAAGTCAGTATCAGTTATCGACCAACTGACACCATTTTACTTCGCGCGGGTTGGGCAACGTCTTTCAGAGCACCGTCTTTAACGCAAGCAGGTGTCAAGCTTCGTACTACTACCTCAACTTTTGATTGCGGTACAAACCAAGCAATTGCTGACCTATATTGTGAAGGTGACGGCACACTTGTCAGCGTAAACAGCTTAGAGTTAGGTAATGAAAACTTAAACGCTGAAGAGTCTGATTCACTTTCAATTGGCTTTGCATGGAGTCCTTCTAGGCAGACCACAGTGATGATCGATTATTGGCAGTTTGATTACAAAGAAGTCATTGATACCAACATGACTGCAGTGTTAGAACGCGCTATTTCAGACGCCTCACTTCGCCACTGTGGCATCGTACCGCAAAATCAAATGGGCATATCATATGGTGAAGATGTTTGTAGTGTCACCGATAATGCAGGGCTTAAAATTGATGAATCTGGCGCGAACTTATCAGAAATATTAGGTGCTTATATTTCAGAGTTTGATCCACGTTCACAATCACTTCAGCTATATCGCGATCATGTAATCCAACTTGAAAATACTGGCACTCAGGATATTCGCGGGTTAGATATTAAGTTCGATCACAGATTCGAACTGGGTTTTGCCGATTTAAAACTGGCGTTAGATGCGACGCACTATCTGGAATATGACCGCAATAAGCCAGGATCAGATCAAATTGAATCTCTTGTCGGCACATTTAGATACCCTGAAAATGTCGGGCGCCTGTCAGTCACATTAGATACTGATAGCTACTACATCTCATTGTCTGCCAACTATACTGACAGTTACTTTGATGATATTGAAGGTTTAAAAGGCCGTGAAATTGATGAGCTTGACGAACTAGGCTTACTCGATGCACAACAGCAACACACAGTAGATAGCTAGACTGTTATGGATCTCAATACAGGTCTGGAGTTGAGTGAAAACCTGTTTATTAGAGCCAGTATCAAAAATTTATTTGATAAAGCACCACCAGCAGTATTTGGTTCAAAGCGTGGCTTTGATTCAATTAACCACGATGCGTTTGGTACGACTTATCAAATTGGCTTATCAGCTAAGTTCTAATGGAGGAATGGGGGAAACCCCATTCTAAATTAACATGCATCAAAAATATAAAATGCCAGATGCATTCGTCATCTTAATGATGATGGTCGTACTATGTTATCTGGCCTCTTTTTTTGTACTCCCCGGTTTTTTTAATACGCCGGAGCAAACAAATACGGTCATGCTGTCGCAGTTTAGTCAAATTGCATCACCTGCCCCGATGGCATTGTTTGGCGAAGGTGGGACTCTCGGCTTCTTTAACGTCTTATTTGAAGGGCTAGTCAGTGGTGACAAAAATGGCGCGGCTATCGGCGTTATCGCATTCATTTTAATCACTGGCGGGGCATTTGGCGTGCTTATGCAAACCAAAGCCATCGATAATGGCGTGATGTCGCTAATAAATAACACACAAAAAATTGATTGGTTATTTATTCCCAGCTTATTTATTGCCTTTAGCCTAGGTGGCGCCATTTTTGGTATGGGGGAAGAAGCCATTGCGTTTTGTATTGTGCTCTACCCAATTATGCAAAAGCTTGGATATAACGCGTATGTAACCGTGTTAGTCACTTATGTTGCCACACAAATTGGCTTTGCCACCTCACCGATGAATCCATTTAGTATTGCTATCGCACAAAGCATTGCTGGGCTTGAGGTGTTTTCAGGTGCGGAGCTGCGTGTTGCATTAACCGCTATTTTTATTGTGGTAGGCATGGTGTTTACCATGCACTACGCCAAGAAATCTCGTAAAAGTGTGGACTGCTCAACACCACAGTCACATACTCAACTCGGTACGGTCGATAAAGTACTGCTCATTGCGTTTTTAGCTGTAATTATATGGGTCATTTATGGCGTTACTGCAAAAGGTTATTACATTCCTGAGCTTGCTACACAATTCTTTGTTTTAGGCTTAATTGTGGCCATCATTGCCAAGCTTGGTAAACGTCAAAGCATATCTGAGTCAGTTGACGCATTTAAACACGGTAGTGCCGCATTATTACCGGCTGCTATGCTGGTTGGCTTAGCAAAAGGACTGGTTTTATTACTTGGCGGCAGTGAATTAAATTCACCGTCTATGCTTAACACCTTGCTATATCATTGTGCCAGTGTGATATCACATATACCCGATGTAATAGCTGCCTGGTCTATGTATGTCTTCCAGTCTGTATTCAATTTTTTTGTTTCTTCAGGCTCAGGACAAGCGGCCATCACTATGCCAATCATGGCGCCTTTGGCTGACTTAGTTGGCGTTTCTAGGCAAACGGCAGTGCTCGCATTTCAACTCGGTGACGGTCTTACCAATATCATCATTCCAACCTCTGCGAGTCTCATTGGCTGCTTAGGGGTGGTTAACTTATCCTGGGGCGATTGGGCAAAGTTCATTTGGCGCTTTATGTTGGTGCTTTTTGGTCTTTCTACACTTGCCATGGTTTTCGCTCAACTCATTAATTATCAATAAATTATGCTTACACTTATAAAAGATGCTGAGGTATATGCTCCACGCTACCTTGGTAAAAAAGACGTGCTCTTCGGCGGTGAAAAAATCATTGCCATCGAAGAAAGCATCACACTTCATCATGACACACTCGTCAATCTAGTTGACGGTAATGGTTTTATCCTAGTGCCTGGGTTTGTTGACGCTTTGGTGCATTTCATTGGTGGTGGAGGTGAAGCCGGATTTGCCAGTCGTACACCCGAAATGCACCTCACTGATGCAACTTTAAATGGTATAACAACTGTTGTTGGCGCGCTTGGTACTGACGATATCAGCCGGACACATGCTGATTTGGTTGCCAAAGCAAAAGGGTTAAAACAAGAAGGCCTAAATGCTTTTTGCCATACAGGCTCTTATCATTTGCCTATAAAAACACTCACTGATTCAATCAGTAAAGACATCATGTTTATCGATGAAATAATCGGTGTCGGTGAAGTCGCAATCGCAGATCATCGCGGTCGCCAAATCACCGCTCAACAACTTGCCGAAGTCACCGCTGAATCACGCACTGCAGGATTGCTCAGCGGCAAAAGAGGCACAGTCTCAATTCATGTCGGTAGTGGCGATACAAAACTCGACTTATTGCATGAAGTCGCTCAAACAACTGAGCTACCTTTAGATATGTTTTACCCAACGCATATGAATCGTAATTCAGAGCTGCTGATGGCTGGTATTGCGTTTTGCAGAGCGGGTGGCACCATAGACTTCACCACCAGTACCACAGACTATGATTTAGCACATGGAGAGCTCGCTGCCGCAGAAGCCCTTGCCTACTGCCTTGAAAAAGGTGTCTCTGAGAGTCAGCTCACCATGAGCTCGGATGGGCATGCAAGCTTGCCTATTTATGATACACACAATAACTTGGTTGGCTTTGAAGTGGGCCAAGAGTCATCGCTTTTACATGCATTTCGACAAGCTGTATTAGAATTTAACGTACCAATTGGAAAGGCGTTAATGGCTATCACTCAAAACCCTGCACATATACTCGGCTTGCCTAAAGGACAGATAAAAGTCACAGGCGATGCTGATTTAGTTTTGTTAAAACAAGACAACTTAGCAGTTGAAAATGTTTGGAGTAATGGAAAGCTAATGGTTGCAGAGCAAAAAGTCATTACATCTGGATTCTTTGCAAAAGCCTAAAGTTTACGTCCCAAGCCTATTTTCGTTTTTGGCGGATTTAGGCTTTTTTACTTTCCTCCTAAAAATGTAGGCACCCAATAAACCACTTATAAAACCGAAAATATGATTAGAACTGCTGGTTTGAGCTGAAAAGTCTAGCAATGTAGCCAAAAAAGCAAAATCCATGTAATAAGTGACAGCAACTAATACGGTAAAACTAATTGCACCAACCAAATTACGATTAAACACAGCTGTGCCAAATAAAAAGCCATAATAGCCCATCACAATACCCGATGCGCCAATGTGGTTACCATATTCACCAAATACCCAAACCAAACACCCCGTCACAACCATGATAAAGACGGTGACACGTTTAAACCCATTCTGCAGACTTGCTAAATACCCGCTGATTAATAAACCGATAGTATTACCGGTTAAGTGGCCCCA
>Ga0114932_10004398_pt1 | contig 13207 bp, 11 predicted proteins | sample 2SBtaG_2_FD_87286 | JGI IMG/M metagenome (GOLD analysis project Ga0114932, IMG submission 87286) | Deep subsurface microbial communities from Kolumbo volcano to uncover new lineages of life (NeLLi) - 2SBTROV12_ACTIVE470 metaG | ecosystem: Environmental > Aquatic > Marine > Volcanic ...
AGCCAGGTCGTCGTAGCCACCGATGTGCCGGCCATCGACGAAAATCTGCGGCACGCTCTGGCGCTTGGACCGCTGGACCATCTGCTGCTCAAGATCGAGGTCGCCAGTGATGTCGATCTCCGTGAAGGAAACCCCCTTGGACGCGAACAGCGCCTTGGCCTTCTTGCAGTAGGGACACCAATCCCGCGAATAGACTTCTACGTTTGCCATGACCGCTCCTTGGACAGCGAGTTGTACGTCGCTAGGTGGCGATGGTTACATCGGTGCCTGGGCGAGCCCGCTGTAGGGGGCGAACACGGTGGCGCGTTGCTACTCCAACAGCGTGCTCATCACGCCCTCGAGCGCCCCCTCATCGTGGTCGCTGGCCAGATATACGACCTGCCTGTCCGCGTTCAGAATCGCGGTCCGCGGATAGGGCGCTGACCCTTGGGGCCACCGAAACTCATCCTCGCTGCCTTCGTTGCGGGCGATGGGAAAAGTGACAGCCGTCTGGTCGACAAATTCGAACAGGGTAGCGGTGTCGTCTGGGCCGAAGATCTGCGTGCCTGCCACTCCAACCACCAGCAGGCCTTCGTCCTTGTGCGCTTGGTAGAGCACTTCAAGATCTGGAAACTCCAGATTGCAGACAGGTCAAAAGGTGGCGAAGTAGGCCAGCAATACGGGGCCATCATGCTCATCGAGTGCAAGCGTGCCGCCGTCCAGGGTCGGAAAGACCAACCCACTGACCGTGTCGCCGATGGTGATGCCAGCACCGTTTCCAAACACTCCAATGACCAGGTCGGGCTGGTCGGGGTCGTCTGTCTTGAAGGTGACGTCGCCGTTGAAGGCCGTCTCGTTTGACGGTGTCCATTCGATTCGCACGCTGGCTCTCTCGCCAGGAGCCAGAGACTCGGGCACGTCGGACACCTCGAGCCGCGCTGATGCACGGACGCTGTCGAAGCTCAGCGTGCGCGTGCCGTGGTTCTGCACGCTGACCACATTCCAGGTCATCTCGCCCGCCGCGGTATCGGGCAGCCCCAGTCGATCGGGCGTCACGAACAGGTCCGGCGCTGTGACATCTGGGTCGTAGCGGTAGCTCACCATTTCGGTCCAGTTGGACGAGAACATCACGTCGTCGCGAGCGGCCAACCCAAGACTGCGGGTTGTCGCCCCCGAACCGAAGCTCAGCGGTTCGCGGCCGGCGAGCACCAGATCATCGCGGCCTTGCAGGTCAAAGACGCGCAGGTCATTCCAGTCCGACACGAACACCGCCTCGGCAGACGCGCCGAAGCCCACCGCCAGCGCACTACCTGGGGTGTCTTCGATCTCGATCAGAGTGGGAGCACGCGGGTCCTCTATAGAGACGAGGCCTACACCCGCCGAGCCGAGCGCCACGAACATGCGGTCCCCGTCGATGTCGAGCTGCTTGGCGGTCCCCTCCAACTCCAGTGTCGTGAGCAGGACCGGCGCCGCAGGCTGTGCCAGGTCCAAGACGGCAATGCCAGAGGCGCCATTGGCGACGTACACGAGGTCTCCAGGCCCCGACCGCACACTCCACGGATTGTCCAGCCCGACGGAGATCTGCCCGATCTGCTCGACAGAACCATCGCTGCTGGTCTCGAAGACCAACACCCCGCTGGCATGGGCGGCGACGACGAGCAGGTCTCCGTGCACCTCCATGCCTTCGAGGTTCTCGTCAAAGGTGCCCGACCACTTGCTGACTAGGTCAGTTGGTGAGGAGGCATCGAACACCTCAATCCACGGCTGCGGAGCCATGCGGTCGGCGTGGGCTGACACGTAGATCCATTCCCGGTCCTCGTCGATGGCAAGGTGCTGACATCGCGGGTAGCTGAACGATGAGTTCGCAAACGACACCTTGTCCAAGAACACAAGGTCCTCGGCGTCTTCGGCGTCGTACAGATTGAGCCCCTGTACACCGCTGCAAAAGGCAATTCGGTCCCCCCACGTCCGAACCTCGAGCAGCTCGGCAAACGAGCTGCCGCCGTAGTCGTCGAGCACCACAATGGGGTCGCCAGACACGGGTCGATTGGGGGAGTTGTTACCAGAAGCGCCGCCACAGCCGGTGAGCAGGACGAGGGTGGTGAAGAAGGGTCGCATGCTGCCTTGATGCACTGGTGCCAAGTCCGTTTCGAACCGAGGTCAGGCCGATCGAAGCTTGCGGTAGGCGGTGATGCCGACCATCAGCACAGCGGAAAACACGACAAAGCCGCCAACAGCCCAGACGAGCGATAGCGCATCTTTGAGCACGACCACAAAGACAATGCCGACCAAGAACAGGGTGGCGACCTCGTTCCAGAAGCGCAGCTGCAGGCTGCTCATCACCACCACATCGGCCTGCAAGCGCGCGTGAATCCAGTGGCAGATGCCATGGTAGATGACCAGTCCAAACACGAGCCCGAGCTTGATCTGCAGCCACTGCGCCGGCCAAAACATCGGCACCATCATGCCGCCAAAGACCAAGGTCGCAATGCCCGCCGGCCACGTGATGCCGAACCAGAGCCGCGAAGCCATCAACTTGAGCTGGGGCAACAGAATCGCCGCTTCGTCGGCTGGCCGGTCATGGGCCTCGGCGATGTAGACGAACAGGCGCACGATGTAGAACAAGCCCGCGAACCATGCCACCACGCTGACGATGTGCAGCGCCTTGAGGGTCAGAAAGGACACGAGTGCTCCGCGACGTGATGCAGTCGTACTCACTTCGTTCGCAACGCACCACGCTTCAGCCCAAATTGCCGGCACCGTGCCGCGAATCAGGCGGGAAGCAGCACGCCAAACGCGACTCCACCTTCAGGCAAGTTTCGCACTTCAATCCGCCCGCCATGGGCATCGATGATGCGCCATGCCGTCGACAGCCCCAGCCCCGTTCCCATCTCGCGGGTCGAGAAAAACGGGTCGAAGACGCGTTCCATCAGCGTCTCGTCGATGTGAGGCCCATCATTGCCAACCTCGATGCCGCGATGCGGCGTACCCGCGACGTCCCTGACCACCACGCAAAGCGTCACGGTCCCGCCCTGTTTCAGCGCTTGCAGGGCGTTGATGCCGATGCCCAGCACGACCTGAATGAGCTGATCGCGGTCGCACGAGGCCATCGTCGCGTCGGCGGCCTCGACCACAGCCACCTTGGTCTGCTGCCGCGCCGCCTGTGCCTCGATCAACTCGGCCACGTGGACGGCCACCCCTTGCAGGTCGGTGGGCTCGACCCTGGGTGCCGAGTGCTTTGCGAAGTCCAGAAACCGCGTCAGCAAGCCATCGAGCCGGTCGACTTCCCCGATGAGGTTCTGGCCGATGCGGTGCTCGGGCGCCGATGAATCAACCGTGTCCAGAAGGATTTCCGCAGAGCCACGCATGCCATGAAGCGGGTTTCGAATCTCGTGAGCCAGACCGGCAGTGAGCTCTCCCAATGCCGAGAGCCGCGCTGCCCTCTCGAGCTGCGCGTCCTTTGCCTGGACCTGATTCAGGGTCTTTTGGAGATCTTCGCCCAAGGCAGCCTGCTGTCGACCCTCAAGGGCAATGCGCTGTGCGACAAAGCCCGATGCCGCGCCCAAGACCATGTAGAAGGCCATCTCAAGCGCCTTCTCGCTGGTTCCGCCCGGGTCATGTCCCGCATGGCCGAGGGCATGGGGCAGATAGACCCCGATGGTGACCGTAGCCGTCAACACACCGCCGGGAGCTCCGGCGATGCCGCCGGCCGCCACGATCGGCAGATAGAACAACCGCCGGGCCAGGTCGTGCACCCAGTGCATTTCGGGCGGCGTGAACACATGCAAGCACCCGACCACGAGCAGTGGCCCCCACACCCAGAACACCCCTCTGCGGGTCGCCAGCCCTTGCAGGGATGGTTCATTCATCCGCTTCGATTCCGTACTTGAGGATGCGGTAGGCCAGCACATGGCGGGGCACGCCAAGCGCCCTTGCCGCAGCACTCACGTTGCCGTTGTGCCGTTTGAGCGAGTGAACGACGACTGCCATCTCGACGTCCATCAGGGACATCCCTTCCGGCAGATGGTCGAGCCAGGAGTCCGCACCCGCCATGCCAGGCTTTGGAGGCAGGTCATCAAAGCGCACGGCCTTGCCCACACACAGGATGGCCAGGCGCTCGCAGGCATTGCGCAGCTCACGCACATTACCGGGCCAATGCCGTCGCTTCAGCTCGTCGGCCACGTCACTCGGCACATCGAGCTCGCGCCCTCCTGAGAACTCGTGCAAAAAGGCCAGCGCCAGCGGCATCACATCGGCCTTGCGCTCGCGCAGCGGCGGCACCTCGACGCCGATGACATTCAGCCGAAAGAACAGGTCTTTGCGAAACGTGCCATCCGCCACCCGGGCCTGCAGATCGGTGTTTGTCGCGGCCACCACTCGGACGTCGACGGTCAGCGGTTCATCGCGCCCCACCACATCGATGCGACCGTCCTCGAGCACCCGAAGCAGCTTTGACTGCAGCTCGAGTGGCAGCTCGCTGATCTCGTCGAGGAATAGGGTGCCGCCATCTGCCGCCCGGAAGCGGCCGAGTCGCGCTTTGGTGGCGCCGGTGAAGGCCCCCTTGCTGTGCCCGAACAACTCGGACTCCAACAGCGCGGCGGGAATGGCGGCGCAGTTCACGGCGACGAACGGGGAACTCGAACGCTGAGAACGCCCGTGAACCCGTCGTGCGACGAGCTCCTTGCCCACTCCACTCTCGCCAGAGACCAGCACCGTCGCAGAGGACAACGCCACCCGATCGACCACCTCGAGCACGCGACGCATGGCGCCGGACTGCACCACCATGGGCCGCTCGACGGTCATTGCGCGCAGCCGTCGGTTGTCCCGACGCAAGGTGCTTGCCTCGCCCGCTCGCTGCACCGTCAACTCGAGCAAGTCGCGCGAAAAGGGCTTCTGCAGAAAGTCCCACGCGCCCTCGCGCATGGCGGCGACGGCAACATCGACATTTCCGAACGCCGTGATCACGATGACCGGTGTGCCCGGCGACTGCTTGTGAATGGTCGCCAGCAATTCGAGGCCGTCGACCCCAGGCATCTTCAGGTCGGTGATGACGACTGCGTGACGCTGTGCGTCGAACAGCTGCAGGCCGGAAGCACCGTTGGCCGCCTCATCGACGCCGTAGCCCGCCTTGCGAAGGTTGTAGACCGCCACCTTCCGTCCAGCCTCGTCGTCATCGACAATCAGCACGTCCAACCCGCATCCTCCACTCGCCTCGTAGATAGCACCCGGCGCCGCGCACTGTGAAACAGACGGTCACGGTGGGGCGGCAGACGCCTATGGCGAGTTAGGAGCCCTGCATGACCTCGTCCCGCACCCATCCCCGCTGCTGGGTATCTGCAAGCACCCTGCTGTTTGCCACGCTGGCATCGATTCCGGCCGAAGCCCAATGAACGATGTGAAGCGATGCAACTCTCCCGGTCGGGAGATCCGAGTATGACGCTCCAATGGAGCCGTGACAGGCAAGCCTACAAGGCCGATTGATCGGTGTGGCCGGGCATGACTTCAAGACCATTGGAGCGGGCACCGTTCGCGTGCCCTGGGACCACAAGGGTGCACTCACGTTGACGGGCGGTGCCATGCGCTGGGCCGACGGCAACATCGACCCGCGAGACCTGCTGTTAGGCGTGGCCTGGCAGCCGATCTACAAGCCAGCACTCAGCCTGCGGGTCCGGCCGGCCATCAGCTTGCCGACGGGCGGACTGGGCCAGCGAGTCGCATCGACACCGCTGTCTTCGGGCAGCATCGACCCCGCTTTGGGCATCGACCTGACCGCTGGTGGCGCCTGGCTTGGCAGCGCCGTGATTGATGCACGCATGCCCCTCATCGAGGGTTCGGACGGCATCAAACAGGGCACATTCGCCCGCGCCGACGCACGCCTGGCCCGCCGCGTCGGAGCATCTGTCCTGTGGAGCGGCCTGTCCGCCGCCGGCCAGGGCAAGTCCAGCGAGTTCAGTACCGACGGATTCTCGGAGGCGGCGTTCATCTCTGGCATCGTCATTCCTCCGAGCGAACGACTGGCCATCAACGGCAGCGTGCGCGTCCCATTTTTGTGGGGCCGAGCGCCCCAGCGGCCCTACGCAGTTGGAATCGGGTTGGGGGTCTCCGGCGTGATCGGAAGCCCGCCCGAGGATCACGAACACTGATGTGGCTCGCTCTGCTGCTTGCTTGCACCTCGCCGCTCGACACCGGCGATGCGCGGGACAGTGACACCGAAGAACCCGATCCCGAACCCGTGGCCGAGCCCACCTTCGCGGACATCGCCGAGGCCCTCGACGAGGTGTGCCGCGGCTGCCACACAAGCGCCTTTCCGCACGGCGAGATGGTGCTGCACACCAGCGGCTACGCAAACCTGGTGAACAGGCCCAGCACCCAGGTGCCCTCCCTGTCGCGCATCGAGCCAGGCAGCCTCGACGATTCCTACCTGTGGCACAAGCTGCAGGCTTCCCATCGCAGTGTGGGCGGACAGGGAGAGTCCATGCCGCCGGTAGGTCGCATCTGGCCCGACTGGCACAACCAGACCCTGCTCAACTGGATCGAGCAGGGGGCCCCGCTCTAGCTACTCGTGACGGGGAGTGACCCTGTCTGAGTAGACGGCAAGCCAAGTACCCGTGCCGCCCGTGTCGATGGGGGCGTCCACCAGCTTCACCGCATCGCCAATCTCGAGCACACACGTGACCTTCGTCCGCATCGCGAAGCGGTTCTTCTTGCGTGGGTAGTCCTTTCGCACGTTGCGGTCGCGCACCACATGCCAGGTCGAGCCCACCCCACCGACATCGTCGGGCACCTGCGCATAGCCGACCAATCGGCCGCGCTTGCTGTAGCAGGGAGAGCTGTGAGCACCTGTTCGTGGCTTGGCCGGGACCGCCTCGGTTTCGACGCTTGGATGCGTGTCCGGGTCAGCATGTTCTGCCCCGCCATGCTCGCTAGCGACGCCCTCGGCATGACCATCGGCCGCGGCGTGCGCATCGGCCTCGTGATTTTCGACAGGTATGCCCATCGCGACCAGCGTGATGCTGCCGAGCACGGACGCGAAGAACAGCGCGAGGGCCGCTGCAGGAACCCGGTCTGGGCCGAGCTCATCGACGACCGGTTGAGGCATCAAGTCCTCGGTCGACTCGAGCGTCTCGGTCCCATCGAGCACGCGAATCAGCTGGGCGCAGTCTCGAATGCGGGTATCGACAATCGGACGCAGAGTCCCGCGAATCGTCTGCAAGTAGCGTTCTGGGAGCCCTGGCCGCACTTCGTCCGGATGGGGGTAATCTGCGCGCACCACTGCGTTGAGTACGTCAAGCAGGCTGTCGCCCAGGAACGGTTTCCGACCGCACATCATGCGGTAGAAGATGCATCCCAGCGAAAACACGTCCGCGCGTTCGTCGACATTCTTGGCGTCCGAGACCTGTTCTGGCGCCATGTACGAAGGCGTGCCGAGCGCAGTCCCAGTTCGGGTCTCGTCGATGCCTTCGCCCTCGGTGGCTGCCTTGACTAGGCCAAAGTCCGCCACCCGGGGCAACCAGCCTGTGGACGTCTTCTGCAGCAGCACGTTGTGAGGCTTGAGGTCTCGGTGCACCATGCCGCGCCTATGGGCCTCGGCAACGCCGGCGACAATGCCTCGAAACAGCTCTTCACAGACTTCCGATGTGGCATCGGTGTTTTCTTCGAGCCACTGCGCAAGGTCGGGGCCATCGACGTAGTCCATGACCAAGATGGGGGCGCCATCGACCTCGATCACGTCGGTCACAGGCACCACGTTTGGATGGCGCAACGTCGCCTGAACTCGACCTTCGCGCAGGATGCGTCGCCGTACATCAGCCCGCCGAAGAGCCAGCACTTTCATGGCATGCAGTGAGCCGAGCTCGATGTGACGCACGCGAAAGACCTCGGCAATCCCGCCGGATCCAATGCGCTCCTCCACCGTGTAGCGTTCGATTTGTTGGCCCGGCTCGAGCAATCGGTCAGCCCGCCAGCTCGCCGACCAATGCGATGAGCACATCGGTTCGGGTGATGATGCCCTGCAGCTCGCCGCCTTCGACAACGGGAAGGCATCCAATGCGCTGCCGGGCCATGGTTCGCGCGGCAGCCGCAATCGACTCGCCACCAGTGATGGTCTCGATCGCCGTTGACGCCACGGAGCCCGCCGTCACGCCAGAGCCGTGCTCCGCATCGCGTTCAAGGATGTCTCGGTAGCTGATGACGCCGGCCAGTTCGCCGCCCTTTGTGACCAGCACATGACGAATCTGGTGGCTGCGCATCAACGTCCACGCGGCTGATGCTTCGGCATCCGCGTCCACGCTGATGACGTGTTTGGTGCTGTATTGGTCGACTCGCAGGCCCTTGGGCAGTCGCTCGCTCGCCTCTTCGATGGCCAGATGTTCGGTGATAAAGCCGACCGGGTGCCCGGTGGAGTCCGTCACGACCACAAAGTCTTGAAGGCTCTTGGCCAACCCGATGAGCGTCGGCACGACGGCGTCACCCGCAGATGCCGAAACCGCAGCGTCGACCACGATGTCCTTGGCCTTGTCGGCTCCTTGGTAGTTGCGGGAGCTCCATCCGTCGCGCTTGGAGTAGTCCCCGTGCTCGAACAGGGCGAAGTCGGTGACGACACCAGCAAGCTCCCCTCCCGAATCCACGGCGATGAGGTGCCGCAGTCGGTTGTCGATGAGCAGCCGTGCACACTCACCAAGCGCGGCATTGAGCGGCACCGTCACGGGATTTGCCGACATCAAATCCAAGACCTTTTCCAAGCTGCCCTCCTCGCCCGATTCAGGCCGGCAACTTTACCGCGCGCGGTGCGGGCCGTGTGGTACACTTAAGGTCAATCAGGCGGGCTTCAGCATCACGCGAGACTGGAGCCCGCCTTTCCTTTGTCTGCAAATTACCGTGTGGAGAGCACCGTGGACATCAAGACCCGTCGCAAGGCGCTCGGACTGACCCGCAAAGAATTGGCCATCAAGGCCTATGTCGACCCACCCTCGGTCCAACTGATCGAGCTTGGCCACCACGTCGACGACAAGTTCGTCAACCGAATCGAAAAGACTCTCGATGCGCTCGAGGCGGGCGAACCGGTTCCAGACTGGCGTCCAGCCGTCGACGAGGAGATCGCCAACGATCCCGATGTCGAGAATTTCCACTAGGCGGGTTGACACGCTCTGCACAAGTGGTACATTGGTCATGCTTTGAAGAGCCCCGGTCGCCTTTGCGATACGGGGCTTCTCTAATTGGATCGCCCGTCACGATGTACGCCGCGGCCCGTTAGCCCGGCTGCATGAAGTATCGAGGCCTCCAGCTCGACCGGTTTCAGGAACAGGCCATTGGCCACCTCAAAGAGGGGCATTCGGTCCTGGTCAGTGCCCCAACAGGCACCGGCAAGACCATCATTGCCGACTGGATCGTGGACGAAGCTCTGCAAGCTGGGCAGTCCGTCGTCTACACCGCCCCCATCAAGGCGCTGTCCAACCAGAAGTTCCGCGACTACACCCGTCTGCATGGTGACGAGCGGGTGGGCTTGGTCACGGGCGATCTTGTCATCCGGCGAGACGCGCCGTGCCGCGTCATGACCACCGAGATCTTGCGCAACATGCTGCTCGGTGGCGAAGACCTCGAGCACCTCAAGGCCGTCATCATCGACGAAATCCACTTCCTGGACGACCGCGAGCGTGGCACGACTTGGGAAGAGGTGCTCATCTACCTGCCTCCCCATGTGCAGATTGTCGGGCTCTCGGCCACCATCGCAAACCTGCACGACTTCGCCGCTTGGCTGACATTTGTGCGCGGACACCAGGTCGATGTCGTGCTCGAAGAGACCCGGGCTGTGCCCCTCGACTTCTTTTATGCGTCGCGCGAGACCGGGCTGTGCACTCCACCGGACTACCACCAGCGCTGGAAGCGCAAGCGAGGCATGCGCGGTGGCTGGAACGAAGGACGTGGCAAGGGCCGCGGAAAAGGCCGCGACCGCAAACGCGACAAGCAACGCCGAGGCCGGCCCACGCGCCGTACGCGAGACACTGACTGCTTCGAGATGATGGCCGACCACGGCATGCTGCCCTACCTGTACTTTGTGTTCTCGCGGCGAGACACCGAGCGCTATGCCCGCACACTGGCCTCATGGCTGCACACCAGCCTGCTGACCGACGAAGAACAGGTCCGCATGGACGCGCGCCTAAACCAGGCCGCAGGCGAGCTCGGCCCTGCCCTCGACAGCGACTTGCGCCAGATCTATTCGATGGGAATCGCCTTTCACCACGCGGGCTTGCACGTTCAGCTCAAGTCCCTGGTCGAAGAGCTGTACGAGGCAAAGCTGCTGATGGTGCTGTACTGCACCTCGACCTTCGCTTTGGGCATCAACATGCCCGCCCGCTCGGTCTGCTTTGACGGACTCAAGAAGTACGACGGCACACGGGTCGCTCCCCTCCCCACTCGCGGCTTTATGCAAAAGGCTGGACGTGCCGGTCGCCGCGGCATGGACGACTTTGGCAACGTCGTGATTCGCCTCGATCTCGAAGAGTACGAAGAGTACAAGCCGCTGCTCGACCGCTACATGAAGGGCGAAGTCGAGAATGTACGCAGCAGCTTCAGCCTGTCGTGGAACAGCATCGTCAACCTGCTCAAGCGGCACGACGAGGACCACATTCGCGCCATCGTCGACAAGTCTTTCTTGGCATGGCACCTGTCCAAGCAGGTCGACCGGCAGATTGCCAGGGCCGAGCTGCTCGAGACCGAGCCCGGCGAGCACCACCGCAGCAAGAACAAGGACCTCAAAGAGGCCCGCCGCCTGCGCCGTCGCGCAAGCAATGACGAGGGTCGCTGCTGGCAAGAGTTTCAGGGCAAGGTCGGCTTTCTGCAGAACATTGGCTACCTGGCCGAAGACAACAGCTTCAGCGCCGGCGCAAAGGTCCTGCAGCACCTGCAGATCAGCGAGATGCTGACCACCGAAGCCGTGCTGGCGGGGGTCTTCGAAGACATCGAGCCCGAGACCCTGTTCGGCGTGCTGTGCGGCTTGGTCTCCGATCTGCCACGCAAGTCCGAGCGCAACTTCAAGCTGACCCGAGAAGATCGACGTCTGGCGCTGCAGCTGACCAACTTGGTGCGCGGCGACATCGTCGGAACTGCCGACGAAATGAGCAGCTACGAGAGCTCGTGGTGCCCCGATCTGATTCCCATTGGTCGCGCCTGGGCAAAAGGCGACAGTCTGCAGGCCGTTCTGATGATGATCATCACGCCAACGGACATCTCTGGCGACCTGGTTTCCTGCTTTCGCCGGGCAAAGGACCTCGCTGGACAGCTGCGGGATGTGTACTCCGACATGCCCGATCAAGTGGCCATGCTGCGCACCCTCATCAAGACAGTCAGCCGCGACGAGGTCGAAGTCGTCGGCTGACATGTAGACGCTGGCACGGTGCCATGGTAGCTGCATGGCTGACCGGAGCGCCTCCATGCTGACTTTGCTGCTGCTTTCCATCTCGGCCCAAGCCACCCCCCAAATCGACGCGGGGCTATACACCGGCCTCTACCTGCCAAACAGCAACCATCAGCTGTGGGATCCGCAGATTGTCGGTAACGGACCCGATCAGCTGTCCACTGGCTTCACGACCGGTTTTCGCCTCGGCGCTCGACCCATTCCCTACTTCGGTCTCGAGGCTGACTTCGACAAGTCCTTCACCGGCACAGACGCTGGTGGCGCCAGCATCAACAGCACCCGCTTCTCGGCCGTAGCGCTTGGCGATGTGGACCTGATTCCCGTGACTCCTCTGGTCTTCATCGGCGGCGGATGGACCGGCGTGCGGTCAGACGACAGCGTGCTCGGCAACGATCGCGACCCCAGCTACCACATTGGCCTAGGCGCGCAGTACGACCTGCCCGATCTGTCCGAAGGCTGGTTCAGCGTGCGCGCTGATGTGATCAGCCAGGTCATGAACTACCCAAAGTGGAAAGTTGACGCCGGATCGCAGTGGGGCTTCCGAGTCGGAATGACCTTCAGCTGGCCCGGCCATGCCCAAGAGGACGTGCTCGAGATCGCCGACCGCGACGGCGATGAGATCGCAGATGAAGATGACGTGTGCCCGGACCGTCCCGGTCAAGGTGCGGCGACAGGCTGCCCCAACGACGTGCGCTTGCGCATTGTCAACGAAGCCGACGGCGGAGTCGCCGGCGTCACCGTCCGAGTCGATGGCAAGAAGGTCGGCACCACTGCCTTCGACGGCTCCTTGCTTCTCGAATCCCAGGAGTTCGGCACCTCGCTGCCCGTCACTCTCGAAGTCGACCCCGAGACTGGCTACACGGTGCCTGCTGCGTTGTCGATCAAGGTTGTAGAAGGTGGCCAGGACGAAAACATCGTGCTTGATGCCGCCCCTGGTTCGGTCGCTGTGCAGGTCAACGCCGCTGGCGAAGCTGTCAAAGCCACGGTGAGCTTTGAGGGACCCGAGCAGATCGACACCGTCGACCTGGGAAGCGCCGGCAACAAGGTGTTCACTCTGCCCCCCGGCAAGTGGGTTTTGACCCTGGCCTCTGGCGAGTTCCCCACCGAGACACGCGCCATCGAGGTGCTGCCCAACCAAATGTCGATGATCTCCATCGACGTCACCCTCATTCCCAAGAACCAGTCCTTTGTGCGGTTCCACGTGCGGGACCCCTCGGGCCGCCCGGTGCCGGGAGCCAGCGTGGCCATCGACGGTCAGCCGCTCGGCCGGTCTGACTCTCTGGGCATGGTCACCCTCACCCCAGCAGTGGCGGGTGCCGAGATCGGGGTCGAAGTCACGACGCACCCCCGTGCTGGTTACCGCGAACGTGAGCCCCTCCAAGTCGCGGTCCTGCAGAAGGGCAGCGACGAGGTCATCACCCTGCAGCCCAAGCCCGGCGCAGTCACCATCGTCACCCGGGACACCGCCGGCGAGCCCATCGACGCAACGGTCAGCTTCTACGGCGCCGAAGACGAGGTCTCGGACGAGCTCGTTGGCCCCACCGGCGAGCGCGTCTTCGAGCTCGAGCCCGGCGAATGGGAAGTCGTTCTCGAGTCCGAGGCATTCGGGACCGAGCGACGAATCATCAACCTCAAGGCCAACCAACGCTCGCTCATCGCCATCGAGATCACCCTGGTGGACAAGGCCGCAAGCTTCGTGCGATTCCACGTCAAGGACCGTCGTGGACGTGCCATTCCTGGCGCTCGCCTGTTTGCAAACGACGTCGATCTGGGCCGTACAGACGGTGCCGGCGTTTTGATGATGCCGGACCTCGA
>Ga0114932_10004399_pt1 | contig 13205 bp, 18 predicted proteins | sample 2SBtaG_2_FD_87286 | JGI IMG/M metagenome (GOLD analysis project Ga0114932, IMG submission 87286) | Deep subsurface microbial communities from Kolumbo volcano to uncover new lineages of life (NeLLi) - 2SBTROV12_ACTIVE470 metaG | ecosystem: Environmental > Aquatic > Marine > Volcanic ...
CTGTTTCAGGTTGCCCGCCAGCTAAGGTTGCCACGGGCGGACGCCATAGACTTATTTCGCCGTATGGTTTTTAACCACGTAGCAACGAACCACGATGATCACTCCAAGAACTTTGGTTTTATGCTGGAGGACAAGCAATGGCGGTTGAGCCCGGCTTACGACGTGGCCTTTAGCTACAAACCCGGAAACCCCTGGGTAGAGCAGCACTGGATGTCGTTAAATGGTAAGCGCAGTGGCCATACCCGCGCCGATTTTTACGCGTTGGCGGAGGTTCAGCTTCCACGGGTAGAGCGCAAAGAAATTGATGCCATTATTGATGAGGTGATTAGCGCGGTGTCTCAGTGGCGGGAGTTAGCCACTGAACATGAGGTGCCTAAAGCGCTTGCCGACTCAATAGAGGGCCATCTCAGGCTGAAAGACTTTGCCTGAGCGGCGTTCAGGCGTTATCTGACTTAACTTTATGAATGAGCTCGCGCATAACGTTATTGTTGTAAGCATGGACAATTTGTTGTGACTTAAACAACTGCGGCAGCTCCACAATAACAATACCGAGCAGAACGATAATTCCGACAATAGGGAAAAAGGGCAATAGAACCAGCCCGAGCAGCATGACGCAAAGGTTGATAACGCCGCGCTGCGTTTTACCCAGATAAAAATGGTGTAAGCCTGCCATCACAAACCAGTTTAAAACGGCGTAAGTGTCGGGGTCTTTTATCTGCTCACCTTCAAGGCGGAAATATTCTTTTCGCTGTTCAGGCGTTAGCTCGCGTATTTGCTTGCGCAGAGTTTCTTCTTCATCACGTAATTGTTCAGAAGACATAAATTTACCTCATTTAAGAACCTTTTCAGGAACCGGGTCGTGCTTTTTGTGCACGCAGTCAGGGTCGTTACAACGCTTCATGCGCGCTACACCAAGCTTTATACCGCGCCAGCTACCGTATTGGCTAATGGCCTGATAAGTATACTGCGAACAGGACGGCTCAAAATTGCATTCGGTATTAAAGAAGTGGCGCGAACCGCCACGACGCTGATACCAGCGAATTGAAGCTAAAATGAGCCGCTTTACCATGGCGGGTTTTATCGACCCAGAGTTACAATGGCCGCTTCACGTGTCCAGAACAGCCAAAAGCGTTTTTGCTCAAGTACCTGAAACACCATTTGCCAGCCGTCGGCAGCTTCCTGGTTCAAAGTGGACTCAATTTTCTTTAACGGCAGACCACTTGAGCCCAGAAGCAAAGTGCCACAGCCACCTTCCGCAATATGAATGACTTTGTATTCCGTAAACTTAGACATGCTTTCTTCCTTGTTTTATTCGAGATTTACGTAATTTACGTAAAAAGTTATATAGCGTCAATTTTTATGAAATTGTGAATGGCACCTAATGAGCGATAACCCAGAGATTGGTATAGAGGCTCTCCCATAGCCGATGCCTGTAGTTGAAGGGTATTGATGCGAGCGCCTAGTGCGTATTGCTCAAGTAACAGCATGGCGTCTCTGGCCAACCCTTTGCTCCGGTAGTCGTCCAGTACACCCACCTGATGAATGCCCATTTGTTGTTCCTTAGTGAAGGTCATGGCGGTGCCGGCTACTTGCCCCTGATATTTTATAAAGTACAAGCAGGCGCCGCCAAGTAACAGGTTTTGAACAGACGACGACTCAACCTCATAACCAAAACATGCGCCGGTGGTATTCGCCCATTGCTGAGCCTGGTTATGTTCTATTGGCTCTAACGCTAGCCTGGGAGCGGGGTCTGAAAGTGCCGATGTACTCAGAGTTTTTACCATCATTTGCTGACTAAAACTGGGTGTTAACTGAGACGGTAGCAGGAGTAACCCAGTTCCGGCTTTTGGTAACAGCATTTCGGGCATGGATAAGATATGAGAGTCAGAGGCTTTTGCACTTAGCTTTGCCACCAGTTGCTCTTTTTCCGCTTCTGAATAATTGCCCGGTTCGCACCATATTCTGCGCGGCCATTGTTCTAGCTTGTAAAGTGTAGCGCCTTGGTTGGTGGTAAATTGCTGATAAGGCTGCATGCGCCATAGCTGGTGTAAATTATAAAGATTCTGCTGTTGCTCGGTTGTCATTGCCGTGCCCCCATATTAATTAAAAATACCCCGGCGATAAGAAAACAAGCGCCAATTAAGCGATAGCTGTTAAGCGCAATTGCGGTATTCCCTAAAAATCCAAAGTGATTGATGATCATGGCGCCAATGAGTTGGCCTGCGAGGGCGTAAGCCATGACTTGTCCCACGCCCAATTTCGGTATTAGAAAGTACATGGTGCCGACACCAAAGCAGGTAAAAATGGCGGCAACTAACCAGAAGTACCAGGGCAGGCTAAAAAACGTAATGCTGGTGCGCTCGCTAAAGCCCCACAGAGCCAAAGCAGAGAACAGCGCGCTAATGGTAAAGGCTATAGTCAGCGACAAGAACGTATTGTGCGCCAGTTGCCCCATCATGGCGTTAATACTGGCCTGAATGGATATTGACATGCCCGCCGCAATAGCCAATACCACAAGTATTGTCTGGGTCATAAAACAACCTTAAATTTCGATAGTGGCTGACGGACTTTTTTCTGGAACTGGGTTGTATCTGCCTCGCTGCGATAGCCTACAGGGCAGGCGAATACGGTGCTAAGACCGAGTTCTTTCAGCGAGAGGATATTGTCATAGGCTTCATGCTCAATGCCTTCCATTGGACAGCTGTCGACTTCGAGTTCAGCCGCAGCCAGCAAAAACGTACCCAAGCCAATATAGGCCTGACGCGCTGCCCATTCTCTGCGTTTTGCGGCCGACATGGCCTGTAGCTTTTGCGTTAAATAATTACGGGTATTCTCCGCCTCTTCGTTGGTGAGCTGGCGCTGCTGGCTTAATTCAGAAATATAAGGGTCGACAATGTCTGCAACCGCCCCTGTTTTTGCCGCAAATATGACCAGCGCTGAGCTGTCCGCGACTTTCTGCTGCCCAAAAGAGTGATTAACCAACTGCTCACGTAGGCCTTTGTCGCGAATAACCAGTGTGCAGTAGGGTTGCAGGCCGTAAGACGAGGCTGTTAAACGGGTGGTGTTTAAGAGTTTATCGAGAACGTCGTCAGCGATGTCGGCACCAGAGAAGTCGGCGGTGGCGTAACGCCATTGTTGTAATTTTTCCAAGTACATTCAGAGCTCCTGTTAGCTTCTATTGCTGCAAGTGAGCTCTATTATTCAGATGCCCGGGAAGGGCCGCATTAACATAGTTTAATAAATGGAAAATTACTTAGGGTTTTGTAATTGCTTGCGTAACCGTGACAATTGCACCGGTGTTATACCCAGGTGAGAGGCAATGTGGTATTGAGGCACCCGGCTAACAAGATGCGGAAGTTGTTCTACAAAAGTTTGGTAACGCTTGCCTGCCGTGGTTTGACCAAAGGCATTTTCGCGCTCGTCTTTTTCCAGCAGCCAGTTCTTTTCTAAATAGAGGATGTGATAACGCATTAAGTCAGGGCTTTGCTCCAGCAACTGCCGATAACCATGAAAGTTAATTTGTAGTACGGCTGAGTTTTCTAAGCATTCAACACTTAATGCCGAAGGCGTAGCCGTTAACAACGAGGTCATGCAGGCGGGGAACTCACCTTCACTAAAAAACCGCTTATTGTACTCCTGACCGTTTTCATCCAAATGAAACACCCGCGCCAAGCCTTTATGGATAAAGCTAAAGCTGTCGGGATGCTCACCCACAGAATAAATTAAGTCGCCACGAGCGTATTCGTGATAACTCAGCAAGCTCTGAAATTTCTGCCAACAGCTTTCCGTAATGACATGATAGCTGTCCATGCGGGCACGTAGGTGCTTGAGGGCGTCGTTTGGTATTTGTGTGACTACTCTGATCATACCGCATACTCGTTGCCGCTAGGGCAAGTAAATTGAAAACGCCGGCCACCGGGAAAATCAAATATAGGCTTAATGATTTTACCCCCTGCGTCCTCAACGCTTTTCAGGCTTTGCTCAAGGTCTTTGCTGTATAACACCACCAGCGCACTGCCGCTCGACGTTTGAGCAACTAAGTCGGATTGGTAAAAGCCACCGTCAATTCCGGCATTTTGAATAGCCGCGTATTCTGGACCATAGTCTACAAACTTCCAGCCAAAAGCTTGCTGAAAGAAGCGCTTGGTTGCTTCAAGGCTCCGCGCCGGAAGTTCAATGTAATTAATTTTGGTTGAGTTCATGGTGTGCCTCGCATAGGGCCTTTTGAGAAACAATTTTACCTTTAGTTCCAGTTTAACCTAACGCTGATTTTTATCAGTATTATTGCTCATTTATTGTTGTATCGGCACAATATAGATAGATGCTATATGAATCCCAAAAATGGCCAAAATGAATAGCAAGATCCTCCGTGCCAACAAAGCGATAGAAGAATCGGGAATTCTGATTAAACTCAACGCATATTCGCCGGAAGTTGTTAGTACGATATTTGTTTCTCTGGATACGAAGGAAAGCGACATCGATATCGTTTGTACGTACCAGGAGCAAGAAGCGTTTATCGAGGCATTTGAGTCGGCATATTCCGGCTATGAAGCATACAGCATGCGCCCACGCAAAGATCACGCTTTAGGTCAGTTTCACTGTAACCAATTTTTAATTGAAGTCTATGCGTCGAAAACCCCAGTGGAGTTGCAGGCTGCATATCGCCACTATCAGGTTATGAAACGCCTTGTAAAAATCGGCGGCAATGAGTTCGTTGACAGGATACGGCAGCTTAAAGAAAGCGGTCTCAAAACCGAGCCTGCCATTTGTCGGGTTATGGGAATTTCCGGAGACCCCTACGCCGCAGTTCTTGAACTGGAGCACTGTTCTGAAAAGGAGCTTACCAAGTTGCTTAATTTCGCTCCGGCATCTCTTTAGCAGAGCGCTGGTTTTTCCTACAGATACCTTGCTTGCTTCCAAGTCCTATTGTACTCTTTAATGTACAATAAAAAGTACTGAGGTGATTTCCATGTCAAGGGTTCGAGTAGATGAAGATATCCGCCCTCTGTCTGAATTTCGTGCAGGGGTAGCCACATTCGTAAAGCAGCTCCATGAAAACCGTCGTCCTATGGTGCTGACACAAAGAGGTCGAGGCGTTGCAGTACTGGTGGATGTTCACGAATATGAGAAAATGCAACAACGTCTGGAAATACTAGAAGAGGTGTACAAGGCGGAAGAACAGATTGCTTCCGGGAATGGTATTTCGCATGAAGATGCGAAGGCTCGGGTTTTGAGTAGGCTTGCTCAATGAAGATTATCTGGTCCCCGCTTGCGCTCGAGCGTTTAGAGGACATAGCCTGGTATATTGCAGAAGATAATCCGGCGGCTGCGATACATTGGGTTGATGATTTATTTGCCACGGTTGAGCGGTTAGCTGATTTTCCTAAAAGTGGGCGCATGGTTCCTGAGGTGGGCTCATCTCGCATTAGGGAGCTGATATTTGGATCGTATCGGGTTATTTACAACATCAAAGATCAGGTTGATGTTCTGACTGTGCGTCGCAGTAGTCAGCTATTGCGGATGTCCGAGCTTGGTGAGGAGTAAATGCGATGAAACCTGACGATATTGTCCCTAACTCCGATTACGCAGAAGAAGCGTTTACCTTTGAACAAACTGGCGAGTTATCCGGTGACGTTGTACTTGAGTTTGGCGCGCCCTGGTGTGGACACTGTCAGGCTGCAAGTTCTGCGATAAAAGAAGCTGTAACTGAACGTTCAGGGCTACGTCATATTAAAATGTACGACGGCAAAGGCAAACCGCTGGGGCGCGCGTTCAAGGTAAAGCTTTGGCCGACTCTGATACTCTTGCACAATGGCAATGAAGTGGCTCGTCTAGTGAGGCCATTAAGTTCTGACGAGGTTCGTGAATTAATTTCGAAAGTCGATTAGAATCTGCTAACAAGTGAAGGCATCGGACGCTGGAAACTGAGCCGCTGTGCTTAAAGCGTTATACGTGTATAGGATAAAAAGTGGGCTGGATACATTTTCTTGAAGCATATTTCTCAGTCACCTATGTTGGGATGGCGGTGGGTGTATTTTATTCAATTTACACAGCCTATTTCAGCGCGAATTCCCGGACAGGCAGCCTTCTATTAAAAGCAAAGCCACCGCTGTCCGTAGTTTACGAATGCATTTTGAACGCCTTTAAATTTGGGTTCTACACCTTATTAGGGCTCGTGGCCCTGGGCTTTATTGTCAGCATAGTCTTTTCCTTGTGGGCAATAGTAAAAGAGATAAGCATTTAGCAAACATGGCATCAAATGACATGAATTATGATTAGAACGGAAAGACTGATACTTCGGCAATGGGATGACGAAGATCTCCTGCTCTTTTCGCAGATGTGTAGCGATAAGGACGTGATGGAGTTTTTTCCGAAGCTTCTGACAGCGGAAGAAAGTTTTAGTGGAGCGAGACGAATTCAGTCTCTCATTGCTGATCGAGGTTGGGGCTTCTGGGCTGTAGAGCTTCCTGAACAGAGTCAATTTATCGGATTTGTCGGGCTGCACACCCCCAAAGAAAATATGCCGTTCTCACCATGTGTTGAAGTTGGCTGGCGCCTGGCGAAACCATATTGGGGAAAGGGTTATGCGACTGAAGCAGCTAAAGCGTCACTGCACTATGCTTTTACTCACTTGGGTTTAGAAGAGGTGGTCTCTTTTACAACAGCGCACAACATGCGTTCTCAAGCCGTCATGAAAAAAATTGGAATGTCCTATGCCTGTAATTTTAAGCATCCGGACTTAGAACCTTCTCACCCGCTTTGCGAGCATGTTTTGTATAAGATAAACAGAGAGCAGTGGGAGCAACATTCCTTATAATTTAGCCTGTACGGTGACGTTTATTTTCGTCTCCACTTCGCTGACGCATTTTTAAAAGTAGCAGTAGGGAGGATAATAAATTGGAAGTCATTAGAAGTAAGCAATTCACAGCAGATAAGGCATGGGGTGCAAAAGATATTGCCAACATGAACGGCGTTACCACTCGATTGCACTGGACAGATCAACCTTATAAGTGGCACGTAAATGACGGCGAAGAGGTTTTCGCTGTAATGGATGGCACTGTAGAAATGCTGTACAAAGAAAATAACGAAGTGAAATCTGCGACACTAAACGCCGGGGACATTTTCTTTGCTTCAATTGGTACCGAGCATGTTGCTCACCCCAAAGGCCAGGCTCGAATTCTGGTGGTAGAACGTGAAGGCAGCGTATAACCAAGCGTTTACTAAGTATGCCGGGGCGCTATACATTTAATGAAACCCAAATATTGGAGTAACAATACTACTACTGTTTTCGTATGGAACACTTCAGCAAAAAGAAGAAGGCATAATAAGCGCTAACATTGCAAGACTCCCATTTTGAATATATGATTCGTATACAAATCATATATTCAGGGGCTGCTATGGGAATTGTCAAAATTGATGACGAACTGCATGGGGAAATTCGCAAGGCGAGTGCAGTTATGGTTCGCTCTATTAATGCTCAGGCCGAGTATTGGATAAAAGTAGGTATGCTTGCTGAGGCGAACCCCAACATGTCTTTTTCGGATATCATGCGCGACCAAATGAAGTTGGCCGACGTAGACATAAGGAAGGCTGTTGGTGGCTAGTGTAAAGCTGAAAAGTACTGACGAATTAAATGTCATGCGTGAGTCAGGCCGTCTTCTTGCAATGGTTTTTGACCATCACTGGCACTGTTAAACTTCGAAGAGACATAAATTTGGATTCCTTAACTAACCAACAATTGTAGGCGGGTATTGCAGAACTTGACCATGCGATTTATCTCCATGATCAGTGGTACAAAAATTTGCTGCGTGTATTGGTTTCTCGGGTATCACCCGAGCAATCAGATTTGATGCCAGATGCACATCTAAAATGCGCTTTCGGGAAATGGTATGAAGACCACTCTGAAAGTTTTTTTATTGAAAGTCAGCAGCTTAAATCACTTTTTGAAGCACATAAAAAAGTACATAGTGGTGCGCGACATTTATTTCAGCGGATTTCGAATGGTTTAGTTATTCCTGTTGATGACTGGGACAATTTCGAAAGTGGTCGAGAAAGAATGCGGCGAGAAATTTGGGCGGCACGACATGAGTTTGCTGAAACCCTTAAAAATAGAGACTCACTGACCGAAGCTCAAACCCGAACCGGCCTGCTTGCAGACCTTCGAAAACAGCACTCTCTTGTTCTTAGGGGAAAGCAAACGTATGCACTGGCTATGTTGGATTTTGATCATTTCAAGAGGATCAACGATTCATACGGCCATGCTGCTGGTGATACGGTGCTAGCCTCAACCGTACAATGCGTAAAGTCCCACCTTCGGCCATACGACAGAATTTATAGATATGGCGGTGAGGAGTTTATTATCTGCATGCCCAGCACAACCCTAGAGCAAGCCGGTGAGATGATGGAGCGACTGCGCTTGGCTATCTCAGAACAGCATTTTGAATTTGGTGATATTCAGGTGACGGCATCCTTTGGGGTCACAGTTCTGAGGGAATCTCAAACCGTTAAAGAGTCAATAAACTGTGCTGATAAAGCGATGTATGAAGCAAAGAGCGCCGGCCGAGATCGTGTGGTGCTCGATGTTTAACATCGCTGTCATGACTTAATCAGGCATTACTATAATTCATTGGCAAAGCGTTCTACAGCGTTGACCACCTGCTTAGCTCCTTCCCGAATCTCGACAATGACGGCTCCCGACTGGTTGGCTAATTCCAGGCCTTGTTCTGCCTCCTCTCGGGTACTGGACATTTGACGCATCACCTCATCAGAGAGAGTTTGGTTTTTCTCGACTACTCTTACAATCTCTTCTGTGGCTTTACTGGTGCGGGCAGCCAGATTCCGAACCTCGTCGGCAACCACGGCAAACCCGCGCCCTTGTTCACCGGCTCTGGCGGCCTCAATAGCGGCGTTTAGTGCCAGCAGGTTTGTCTGCTCTGCGATGCCACCGATGGTTTGTACTATGGCGTTTATCTGCAGGGACTGTTTACCCAGCGCTTCAATGCTTTCGCTCGTCCCTTGCATTTGTCTGGCTATCTGCTGCATGGTTTCGACCGTCTTCTGAACCACAGCGGAGCCTTTTTGAGCGCTTACATCAGTTTGTTGTGAAACGTCGTAGGCGACGCTTGCACCTTCTCTTACCTGAGCTTCCCGTTCCACTTGGTCGGTGACCACGCTGGCAAATTTCACAACCTTAGATAAGTTGTCCTCGGCGTCGTACACCGGGTTATAAGTTGCTTCAAGCCAGACTTCTTGACCTCGGCTGTCGACTCGCTTGAAGCGGTCCGCTACGTACTCACCGTTGTTTAGTTTTTTCCAGAAGGCGGCGTATTCGGGCGACTGAACCTCTTCTGGTGTACAGAATATACGGTGGTGTTTGCCTGCAATTTGTTCGAGCCGATAGCCCATGGCCTGCTGAAACTGTTCGTTTGCGGTAATTACGGTGCCATCAAGGTTGAACTGAATAACCGCAGTGGAGAGGATCAGTGCATCAATGAATGCTTCACTCTCTTTTTTGCCTTCAATTGTTTTGGTTACATCGCGGCCATATCCCTGCACATGGGATAGTTTGCCGTCCGGGTTCTGTATCGGAAGCCAACTGATACGAAGCCAGGCAAGGGAGTCATCAGCGCGCAAGTAGCGGTAGTCATCGCTTATTGGTGCGAGCTTTGCAACGGCCTGATTAAAGTCTCGAAAACAAGCTAGTTTCGGGACGTAAGCTGGTACAATCTCTGACATGGGTCGCCCTAACAGCTGTTCGCGCTGGTAGCCTAGAACATCGGCAAAGCTTTGGTTTACGGCAGATATGCAGAAGTCGGAGTTCAGTGTGATGGACAGCATGCCACGATCCATCTGGCTAGCCAGTTGGCGGAGCATTGCTAATTCTTTACGCTGATCTTCGAGTTCATTTTTGAGGCGGCGATTAAACATCTGGATATTCCAGTCAACAATAATCCATCTTTATCGGCAGGTCTAACCAGCTCTTGAGCTTACGGGCAAGAAAACGCATGAGTATGTAGCCTTTATTGTAAAAGATGTTGCTACTGCGCAGATGACTGCGTACTTTAAAATATTTGAAAATCGGCTACACGGTGTCGAGACCTTATTATGAAACGACTGACAATTTTGACAGCTCTGGCCTCTTTATTGCTCGCTGGTTGCGGGCATTACAACTATGCCGTAAAGCGGGATGGGTCACCTGTTCCCTATAAAAATAAGTATGCTGACAATGATGACAACCCGTACGAGTTTTACAGCACTCTTTATAAAGTAAACGCAGACAGTCGGTTTAGCGATTTGGTCGAGATTACGCATTTGAACGATGTGTACAATAGTCATCAAGGAACGCCAGAGTCGACCCGGAGAAAGTCATTTTTAAGCTTCAACTTGAGTGATGAGTCCGGCGTAGAGCTTATACCCGAGTCGGTGGTTCTGGAGCACTATTCTGAATCGGGTGAACGCATCATACCGTCAAAGGTTGAGTCCACTGTATCTAAATGCGCGGGTAAGGTGGGTTGCCGGGAGTCTGTTGTTATGCACTACGAAAAAGGTATGCCTGAAAAGCTCCTGGAAAAAGTCAGTTTTAAGCTCATCGTTAATGGAAAAGAAAAGACGGTGTCTTATACGCTTCCACTGGAGTACAAATATCAATATTCGTTTTGGGACGTTATGATGGGAGTTTAAGCAACAGCTTAACCTCAAGCCCTCTCGGTTGATTACGTAAGTTAATGCTACCTCCGTGGGCTTCAACAATATCGCGACACAGTGTTAAGCCAATACCTGAGCCTCTGACTTTAGTGCTGTAAAAGGGGATAAGCGCGTGTTCAAGTTGCTGTTCGCTCATACCGCTACCGCCATCTTGTAAAGTAATTTCCAGTTGCTGGCTGTGTTCGATGATTTGAAGGCGGATATGCTCTGGTTGTGAACCGCTTTCATGGGCATTTTTTAGCAAGTTCAACAGTACCTGATGCAGCTGGCCGGGGTCTGCTTGCCAGAGGCGTTTCGGCAAATCGCCAACCAGTTCGAAATCGTATAAGTTCTGCAATTGATTGATTAATCGGGGCCAGTTAACCGTAGTCATTTGTGGTGGTGGCAGCTTGGCAAAGTGGATATATGCCTGCACAAACTGGTTGATATCGGCGGCGCGTGCACTGATGGTTTCAAACAGGCCGGCCAGTTCCGTCTGCTGTAATTGCTGGGCTCGCTGCTGACCTGAGTAGGCTAATGATGATAAAGGTGCCAACGAATTATTCAACTCGTGACCTATTACCCGTAGTAACTTCTTCCAGGCCGTCAACTCTTCTCGTTGTATCTCGCGAGTTAGGGGTTTAAGTAGATATAACCAGTGCTGGTTTTGATTGAGATTAAATTGATTAACCGATAGATGCCACACACTGTGGTCTGGTAAACGCAGTAAACCTTGTAGCTTTCTCTCTATTGCATCAGCCAGAACTGAAACCTGTGCTGCGGCGTCAGTCAGTTTGCTGCCATTAATTGCGTTGCCTGCGCTCAATAGCTGGCGTGCCGCCGGATTGCTCATAACGACGGTGTCACTGGCATCTGTTAATAGTAAAGCCAGCGGACTATTTTGTAATACCGTATCCAGTAACAATTCTCGCTGGTACAAACTCGCGCGTTCAGCCCGTAACTGGGACGACATGTTTTGTAAGCTCTCGGCAAGGCTACTAAGCTCGCGTATTTTTAATTGATTGGCGCTGGTATTAAAGCTGCCGTCCTGTAGGTTCTGAGCGTGCAGGTTGAGAGCTTGTATTTCTGTCATCAAAGGCCTTAGCATCCATCGCAGCAATCCTGCGAATAACAACCCTGCGACACAAATGGCACCGCTGATGAGCGGCGCATAGCTCCAATAAGCAAACTGAACGACTAACGCCAGTAAGGTTAGTAATATGCACACCAGAATGAGTCGATGACTCGTACCTAATCTAAATTGAGAAGGTCTTAATTTAAGGCGTTTCAATACCGTAAAACTCCATGCGTCGATACAGTGCCTGACGGCTTATACCGAGTTGTTTAGCTGCGCGTGAAATGACGCCACCAGCTTGCAGTAAGGCCTGGTCGATAGCGCTTCGGTCAATATCATCCAATGCGCGTTTACCGGCACTTGATGTATCGGGAAGTCCTAAGTTGGCGCTGTTAATAGTGCTGTTGTTACTTAGCAAAAGCGCCCGTTGGCTGGCATTCTGCAGTTCCCGCACGTTGCCCGGCCAGTGGTAGCTTAACAAGAGTTGCTCGGCATCGTGGGAGAGGTTTTTCTCGCCGCCGAGAAAGTAACGTGCCAGTGGCAGAATGTCGTCCGGGCGTTCGGCTAATGCGGGGAGGGCAAGTTGCACCACATTAACCCGATAGTATAAGTCCTGACGAAACTCTCCCTGCGCAATAGCGGTAGTTAAATCGGTATTGGTAGCACTAATTAGGCGGACATCAACGCGGCGAGTGACGCTGGAGCCCAGGCGTTCATATTCACCGGTTTGCAGTACCCGCAGTAGCTTGGCCTGGCCGGATAATGACAAATTACCAATCTCGTCCAGGAATAGACTGCCACCATCGGCGGCTTCAAAACGTCCAATACGAGTTTTGTTCGCACCACTATAGGCACCGGCCTCAGCACCAAAGAGTTCAGCTTCCATTAAGTCGGCAGGCAGAGCCCCCATGTTGACCTTAACAAACGGCTTGTCTTTACGTGGCGAGTTAGCGTGCAGCACGTTGGCAATGCCTTCTTTACCGGCTCCATTGGGACCGGTTATAAGCACTGCTGCATTAGCCGGAGCGAGCTGCAATGTCATTTGCACTAATTGCTGCATCTTATTGCTGGCGAAGACTAGCCCACAGAGATCTTTGTCGGCAAAAGCTGCCTGTCGCTCTTCGTCTCTACGCGCTTGTTGCTCGCTTAGCTGCTTTAACTTGAGCGCATTGGCCACAGTGAGCAATAAACGCTGATCGTCCCAGGGTTTGGCAATGTAGTCGGTGGCTCCAGCTTTCACCAACTCGACTACCATATCCAACTGAGTCCAGGCCGTCATCAACACAATAGGCAAGCCAGGATATTGCTGGCGCAATTGGTAGAACAAGGCTTTTCCTTGATCCCCCTGCATTTCACCCACGGAAAAATTCATGTCCTGCAGAATCAAATCGATAGGTTGTTCACCTAACACCTGCCACGCCTGTTCAGGCGTTGTTGCGCAGCACAC
>Ga0114932_10004400_pt1 | contig 13203 bp, 12 predicted proteins | sample 2SBtaG_2_FD_87286 | JGI IMG/M metagenome (GOLD analysis project Ga0114932, IMG submission 87286) | Deep subsurface microbial communities from Kolumbo volcano to uncover new lineages of life (NeLLi) - 2SBTROV12_ACTIVE470 metaG | ecosystem: Environmental > Aquatic > Marine > Volcanic ...
CGTTCACGTGGACGGTCCACGTCCCACGTCAGACGTCCCACGTGTCACGTCAGACGACTTCACGACCCCCGTGCACGTGGACGACCACGTCTCACGACCCCCGATTCACCGCACGCTGCTAGGTCTCAGCCCCCCAGGGCGGCCAGCAACGCCTCGGAGACGACCACGCTCGAGAGACCCTCTGGCGGGGACGTGCCGCCCTGGAGCAGGAGGATCACCGGAACGTCGGCCGTTGCCAGGAGCGCAGCGAGCGCATCCGGGTCCTCGAGCGCCGCCGGCCCGTCCACGACCACGACGGAAGATCCCTGGCGGCGGAGCGTGTTCAGACCCACGTGGACGGCGTCCAGGTCCGGACGGTTCGGCTCCAACCATCGGACCCCGGGCGCCGTCCGCACTTGTTCCAGTGCGGCGGCTCGACGTTGACTGTCCGGCAGGAACAGCACGGGCCCACGGACGGAGAGCGCCCGCGCCAGGCCCGCGGCTGCGCGACTGCGCGTCACCGAGTCCCCGCCGCACCAGACCTGCCGTCCGACGATCGCTGGAAGTTCGGCTGGCAACGCCACGGTCGGCGCCGGCCCCACACACACCACGGGCGTCGGCGCGGCAGGCTGCCGCCGGCCGGCGAGTGCCAGACCCACGACGAGACCGGCCAGACCGAACACGGTGGCCACGCCGAACCCGGTCGCCAGGGCCTGTGGACTGGTGTCTGCGCCTGCCCAGGCCGGGGCCGACAGCCCCCAGGAGGCCCAAGCGCAGAGAGCGGTGGAGAGTCGCACGGACGACACTCTGGCGCACCGGCTGCGCCCAGGCAAGGCGACCACGCGCTACCCTCGCGTCGAGGACCCGATGACGCCGATCGCCGCATCGCTGGGACTGTTGCTCGCCGGGGCCCACGCCGAGTCTCCAGATTCCGCGCAGGGTGTGCGGCTGGAGGTGGCGACCGCCCGGGGCTTTCCCGGTCTGAGGATCCACGCCCACACCACCTGGCTGGGGGAGGCGCGCTCGCTGGAGCTCCGCGATGATGGACAACAGCCCGGCGACGTCGCCGGCGACGGGCTCTACGTCGGTGCCTGGCGCGGTGCGCCGGTGCGGGTGCTGCCCATCCGCCTGGTCGTGGCCAGCGATGCCCACCCGGAGTTCGAAGCCTACGGTGGCCTGGAGCGGGTGGTGCAGCCCGCCGACCGGTTGACCTGGGCACTCGACCTGGACGAGTCCCCCGCCGCTCGCCGAGTGGCGGCGCCCATGCTGTCGCGGCCGATGGAGGCTCGGGAGCTGAGCGGTGTGGCCGCGAGCCTGGGCTGGGCCTGTCTGGCCTTTCTCTACGTGGCCTGGCTCGTGGGCCGCGCCAGGCCCGATCCGTGACCGGCCGTGCCCTCACCCCCTTGATCCTGGGGGTGCTGGCGGTGTTGTGGACCTGGCCCGCGGCGACTGCTGGCAGCGACTGGCTGGTGGGCCGGCACTTCGACCTGCCGGGCACGGTCTGGTTCATCTCGGCGGCCGAGCGCCTGGTGCCGACGCTGCACGATCCCCTCACCGCCTGGCCGAGCGGAGCCACCCACACGCGCCTGGACAGCTGGGTCCTGCTGGTGATCTCCGCACTGTTCGGCGCGGCGGGGGCGGTGCGCCTGCACGCGCTCCTGCAGGTCCTGGGGGTGTTCGCGTCGGCCTGGGCCGCCGAGGGCTGCGCCCGCGCCTTGGGCGCCCGAGCGCCTTGGAGCTGGCTGGCTGCGCTGAGCTTCGGCTTCAGCGGTCTGGCGGCGACAGCGCTCTTGGAGGGTCACGTCTACGTGCTGGTGGATCCCTGGCTGCCCGCATTCACCTGGGCCTGGTGGCGGGCCACCGGCCCTGGAGGCGACCTGCGCTGGGGGGCCGGCGCCGGAGCGCTGTGGGTCGGCTGCCTGTTGACGTCGGCCTACATCGGGCTCGCCGCGGCCCTGATCGCCGTCGGGCTGGCTCTGGGCGGCCTGTTCCGCAGGGAGCTGACGCGCCAGGCGGCGGGGGGTGCCTTGGGCGTGGTCCTGCCTGCGGTGCTGCTCTACAGCCTGCTGTTCTCGACCGGAGACCTGCACGCGGGGGGCACGTTGGATCCCCTCCAGCGCGGCAGCGCCGACCTGGTCAGCCTGGCCGGCCCCACCGCAGAGCTGGACCGCAACGGCAACAGCCTGTCCGTGACCTTGCACGCGAGCATCCTGGCGTTGTTCCTGGTGTCACCTGTGGTCCTGCGCGGCCAGACCCGGTGGAGAGCCCTGGCCGCCGTCGCGGTGGTGGCACTGGTCCTGAGCTTCGGCCCCGTCCTGGGCACACCTCGCAGCCAGTGGTTCCCCATGCCGATGGCCCTGCTCGAAGGCACGGGCCTGGGCGACATGTTGCGGTTCCCAGCCCGCCTGATCTGGGCGTGGAGCCTGTGTGCCGGGCTCGTCGCGGCCCGGGTGGCGACGATCCTGGCCCAGCGCAGGCCTGCGGCGACGGCCCTGGTGCTCACCATCGCGCTGATGGACGTCTTCTGGGTCATCGACATGCCCGGTCGCCAGCGCACACAGCTGGCGGCGGTGCCGTCGGTGTATGGCCAGGCCCAGGGGGCGGTCCTGGACCTGTACCCGGAGTACGTCGGGCCAGTCGGCGACTGGAACACCTGGTTCCAGGGCCTGAGCTGCCTCTACCAGGTCCAGCACGGCCACCCCATCCCCCACGACTGCGTGGCCACCGACCCCAGCTCCGACCCCGGCCAGGCCCTCGCCCGGGAGGCGCGGCGGCGCCTGCTGGCTGGGGAGCCGCTCGCCGACTGGATGGACACCTGGCGCCTGGACGCCATCGCCTGGCACCCGGATCTGTTCACGCCGGGGGACCGTCGCCGGCTGGCCGAGCGCCTGCTGGTGTTGGACCCCCAGCCGGAGCGGTCCACCGACGGCGGAGACCACGTGGTCCTCTATCGACGAGGTGACTCGTGATGGGCCTGGTCGCGGGGCTCGGTGTGGCCTGGGCAAGCCAGGGGGTCGTCGTTCAGGTGGTCGACGAGTCCCAGCTCCTCGCCGGATCTCCCCAGGTCGAGTTGATCGATGAGGCCGGCACCCTCCACGGTGCCGCGACCCGCGACGACGGCGAGCCGCCGGACGCCCAGTCCCAGGACGGCACCTGGAGCGGCGTGCTCGACCAGGTCCACGGGACCGAAGTGGTCCTGGCGGTCACCGACGACGAGGGACGCCGCTGGACCGGGCCCTTCAGCCTGGCGCCTGAGCGGCCCACCCTTCGGGTCATGCCGACCGCCGAAGGCGACCTCCTGGCGTGGCGCAGAGCCCCCGGCCAAGCCCCGCTGGGCGGCGGCGTGCCCCCCGACCCCACCTGGACGGATCCCGCCGGCGGCCGCCGGGCCCCCTTCCCCTTCGGGCTGCTCGTCTGGGGCGCGGGCCTGGGCCTGGGGGCCCTGGCCCTGTTCTGGTGGGCGGACCCTGGCGCCGCTGGCGGGGGCGGTGGACAGCTGACGCGGGTCATCCTGCCCACGCCCCAGGCCCGCGGCCGCTTCCTGGCGGAGCGCGCCGGGCAAGGACCCCTGGTCATCGCCGGTCCGGTGCCGCCTGGTGCCGGGGCGGCCTTGGCCCTGGGCCCGGGCCGGGTGGACGTGGAGGATCTGCTCCGGGCCGTACGAGACCTGCCGGGACGCCCCCAGGTGGCCATCACCGGCGAGCTGGAAGGACCCGGAGGCGCCCACGGGGAGGCCGCTCTGGTGGTGCTCGCCGATCGCCTCCCGGCCTCGGTCGATGCCTTCGTCCTGACGCTCAGGCCCGCTTGATCAGGGCAAGGGCAGCCGCAACCAGTCGCCCTCCTGCTCCCCGGGCCCGAGCCGACGCTGGAGGTCCCGGACCCAGGGCCCGGCCTGGGACAGATCCACATGCAGCTCTTGGACCCCCAGTGCTCGCAGCTGAAGCAGCTCGTCCCGAGGGGGCACATGCCCGCCCTCTGCATCCAGCCGCCCCAGCGCCGCGAGCACGGGCGCGATGCGGTAAAGGGAGCGGGTGACCGGGTCCTCGGGACCGGCACCGCTCGCCAGGGGACGGCCATGAACGGCCGCCCGCACGAGCGCCGACCCGCCGTCGCGCGGCAGGGGGAGCTCCAGCACGACGCCGGTCCCCGCAGGAAGCTCTGGTGGCCACGGGGTCAGCGACAGGGACTGCATGGGCCCCGCAGCGCCCAGGACGAGCGCGACCACGATCGCGCCATCCAGGCGCCAGGCGGCCAGCCCACCGGCGAGCAGCACCAGCCCGAGCTCGGCCAGCCCCATCATGCCGCCGGCGCTGCCGGAACCCGGCAGGGCCTCGAACAAGGCTCCCGGCGAGCCCGGCCCCCATGTGCCCAGGGCGAACAGCCCGCCGATGGCGACCCAGCAGGCCGGCAGCACCCAGCGCCGGGGGACCCGGTGGGCGTGCAGGAGGCCCACGGCCGCCAGGCCGGCCAGGAGCAGACCCGTGGGACCGGCGAGCAGGGGCGGCAGGTCCGGCGGGGGGACCGCGAGCCAGCCCGACCCCAGCGACCAGGCCACCGGGGCCAGACCGACCACCGCGATGGCGCCGACCACGCCCGTCACGGCCTGGAGCGCCGGCAGCAGGCGGCCGGCCATCAGGGCCAAGGCGAGCACCGGCAGTCCGGCCAGGACCCACCACCACAAGGCCTCGCGGGGGCCCACAGCCAGCGCCACGACCGGCAGTCCAGCCACGACGCCAGCCTCCCAGGTGCCCCGCTCCAGGGCCCGCAACCAGAGGCCCAGCGCCAGTGGAAGCAGCGCAAGCGCCAGCAACACCGGGTAGGCCCCGGCGCTGGCCGCCACGGCGAGGGTGGTGCCCGTCTGCCAGCCCACGCCGATCACCAGGGCCGCTCGGTGATCCCCCCACCAGCGACCCCCCAGCCAGGCGGCGGAGAGGCCGGCCAGGAACACCCAGAGCCACAGGGCGAGGTTGATCCCGAGAGGCCAGCCGAAGAGCGGGACCAGGACCAGCGCCGGGGCCGCGTCCAGCGGCACGCCGTACCGAGCGACCAGGTCCTCACCCAGGGGGTGGTTGGTCCGATCCACCTGGACGAGCGCCTGCCAGTCGAGCCCGCGCTCCAGCACCACCGCCCATCTTGACAGGGCGTCCCCATCCCCCGCGGGCAATGCTGTGCCCGGTGTCAGGACCATGGGCCACAGGGCGAGCCAGGCGGTCAGGGCCAACACCGCCACGACCAGGGCCCACGGCCGGCGCCCGCCCAGGGGAGCCAGGGCGGGCACCAGGCTCCGCCAGGGCGCGTCCGTGGCCGGCCGCCGCGGCGTGGTCATGGGCTCCTCCGGGTCCGCGAAGTCTACAGGGGTAGATTGCGTGCCATGGGCCGCCCCTCTCGTCGCCGGGTCCGCCGCGTCGGCCGGCACCTGGCCTTTGCGTCGTTGCCCCTGGCGCTGCTGCTGGGGCTGGCAGAGGGCCTCGCCCGCCTGGTGCCCCCCCCGCTGGTGAGCCCAGGACCGATGGCAGTGCTCCTGTCGGCCCACCCGACCCGAATCTGGGGACTCACGCCCGGCACCTTCCACGAGGCCGGCGTCCCCGTCACCATCGGCGAAGACGGCCTGCGCCAGACCGCGCGCTCCGAGGCCCGCCAGCGCGTCCTGACCTTGGGCGACAGCTCGATCTACGGCTACGGACTGACCGACGACCAGACCCTGCACGCGAGCTTGGGCCGCGCACTGACAGCCAGCGGGGTGGACGCCGACGTGATCTGCGCGGCCGTGCCCGGGTACTCGACCGAACAGACCCTGGTGCTGCTGGAGGAGCTGGGCTGGGACCTGGCGCCCGACGTGTTGGTGGTCGGCAACCTGTGGAGCGACGCCAACATCGACCACTTCCAAGACCGGACCTGGCTAGAGGCCTTGGCCGCTGGTCCGGCACAGGTGGAGCGCGGTCTGGCCCGGAGCGCCGCGTGGCGCTGGATTCGGCGGTGGCGCACGCCCGCCGAAGCCTGGTACCTCCCGGTTGGCTGGATTCGGGATCCGATGCGCCGGGGGGACCACCGGGTCCCGGTGGCGGACTACGCGGCGAACCTCGAGACCCTCATCCAGGCCGGGCGTGAACGGGGGGCCCAGGCCATCCTGCTCCAGCCCACGAACCGGATCCGCATGGCCGACCTGGTGCGGGCCGACCCATCGGTGCACGGTTGGGCCCCCTGGTTCTCGGCCCAGCGCGACGTGGCAGCCCGACTGGGCGTACCGCTCGTCGACGCCCGAGACGTGGTCCAGGCCACCGGGCTGGCCGGCGACGAGGCTTTCTTGGACGACATGCACCCCACTGGCGCGGTCAACGCCGCCCTGGGGGCCCGACTGGCCCAGGTGATCAGCGAGCGGGGGTGGCTTGAATCTGGCGAGCCACGAACGCCGGGAAGCGCACCAAGCGCCCCTCCCGATCCACACAGCACAGGTGGATCTCTCCCTTGACCATGGGGCGGTCGCTGTCGGCACCGAAGACCTGCTGATCGAAGATCGCCCGGAACTCGCTCTCCAGCTTTACCGTGGTGCGCACCTGGAGGGTGTCGCCGAAGCGAGCGCCCTTCTTGTAGGTCACGTCGGCCCGGTAGACCACGAAGCCGAGCCCGTCCTCGCGGTACAGCCGGACCAGCTCCTCGACACCGAGCAGGTGCTCCCGGGCACGCTCGAAGTACTTCAGGTAATTGGCGTGGTACACGACGCCGGAGTGATCGGTGTCCTCGTAGTAGACCTGGACCTGGTGCACAAAGGGCGACATGGGACACCTCGGAGCCGCCGCACTTAGCCCGGTCGAGCGGGGCGCGGTCTTCGACGACGGCGGGGTCTACCGCTACCGCCTGTGGCGACAGTGGCCCGGCACTGGGCCGACCGTGGTGATGGTGGGGCTCAACCCGAGCACGGCGGATGCGCACCGCGACGACCCCACGATCCGTCGCTGCATGGGCTTTGCCCGCTCCTGGGGCTGCCGGCGGCTCGAGGTCGTCAACCTGTTCGCCTGGCGGGCGACGCGGCCCGCCGCACTCCGTCAGGCGCCCGAGCCGGTGGGCCCGGACAACGACCGCGTGCTCGAGAATCTGGCCGGGTCGGCGGACCTGCTCGTGGCCTGCTGGGGCGTGCACGGCGGCTGGCAGGGCCGCGGCCAAGCGGTGATCGACGGTCTGGGCGGAACCTGGCAGTGCCTGGGCCGGACCCGGGACGGCCACCCCCGACACCCCCTCTACCTGCGGGCGGACACGCCGCTGGAGCCCTACTGACCGGCGTCCAGGAAGTGATCCAGGCAGGCCTGCAGTCGTGCCAGGGTCTCGTCTCGGCCCAGCTGGGCGACGGTGGAGAAGATCGGCGGGCTCACCGGCGTGCCCGTCAGGGCGATGCGGATCGGCTGGGCCACCTTGCCCAGGTTGCCCCCGTACTCGGCATCGACCAGGGCCCGGAGCGCGGTTTCGAGGCCCGCCTCGGACCAGTCGTCGCACGCGGCGAGGACCTGGTTCACCCGGCCGAGTCGCGCCAGGCCGTCGCCCTTGAGCAGGTGCTTCTCAATCGCCTTGGGCGGGCCATAGGCGGTCGGTGCCTCAAAGAAGAAGCGGGCCTTGTCGGCCAGCTCCAACAACGTGGCTGAGCGCTCCTTGAACAGGGGGATCAGGTCGGACAGCAAGGCGTCGTCGGCTGCCCCCACCGGGTGGTCGACCTCGTCCAGCCAGGCCCGCAGGCGTGTCAGCAGCACGTCGTCTGGGGTCTGGCGGATGTAGACGCCGTTCATCCAGCGCAGCTTGTCCCGATCGAATCGGGCGGCGGTCCGCCCGATCCGGTCCACCGTGAAGGCCTGGACGAGCTCGTCGAAGGCCATGAGCTCGCGGTCGTCCCCGGGACTCCACCCGAGCAGGGCCAGGAAGTTCACCAGCGCCTCGGGCAGGTACCCAGCCCGGCGGAAGTCCACGACGTCGATCTCGGGCAGCGTGACGCCGAGCTCGTCGGCGACGGCCTGGGCCACCGCCACATCGTCGAGCTTCTTCTTCTTGAAGCGGGTCATGGTGTGGGCGTCCAGGCCGATGGCGGCGCCCACCTGTGCTGGATCCCGCCCCGACTCCCGCAGCGCGGCCCGGGCCGCCTTGGCCTTGTCCCGCTTGGACATCTTGCCGCCGGTCATGGAGAAGATCAGCGGCATGTGGCCGTGCCGCGGGGCTTCCCAGCCAAAGGCCCGGTACAGCAGCAGGTGCCGGGCCGTGTTCATCAGGTGTTCCTGGGCTCGGAGCACGTGGGTGACCTGCATGTGGTGGTCGTCGACCACGACGGCGAAGTGGTAGGTCGGGAAGCCGTCCTGCTTGCGCACCACGAAGTCGTCGAGATCGTCGGCGGGCACCACCACGTCTCCGAGCACGTCGTCGTGGATGGTGACCGGTTCGCGCGGGACCTGGAGCCTCAGCACGGGCACCCGCCCCTGGGCGCGGTAGTCCGCCAGCTCTTCGGCGCCATAGGTCCGACGGCGGTATCGGAGCGATCCACCCGCCGACTCGGCGGCACGGCGCATGGCGCCCAGCTCGTCGGTGGTCTCCCAGGCCTCGTACAGGTGGCCTGCGTCGAGCAGGTCCTGGAGGTGGGCCTGGTAGCGCTCCAGCCGCTCGGACTGGCGGTAGGGCGCTCCGGGCCCACCGACCCCGGGGCCTTCGTCCCAGTCCAGCCCCAGCCAGCGCAGATCTGCGCAGATCCCGTCCTCGGAGGCCCGGGAGGAGCGTGCCCGGTCCGTGTCCTCGATGCGCAGGACCATCTTGCCGCCGGTGGCGCGGGCGAACAGCACGTTGAACAGGGCCGAGCGGGCCCCCCCCACGTGGAGCTGGCCGGTGGGGGACGGGGCGAAGCGTGCGCGGGTCATGGGCGCCTCCAGCTGGGCCGCCGGACCTAACGCACCCGGACCGGGCTCCCTACCTATGTGGAGCCGTTTCAGATAGAGTCTGGCCCGCTAGCAGGAGGGGTCTTGGCCACCAGCACCCGCACCGTCGTCTTCACCGACCTGGCCAACTACACCCAGTCGGTCGCCCGGTCGGACCGCGCAGCCCTGCGCAACCTGATCAGCGAGCACGAAAAGTTCGTGGCGCCCATCCTGGAGCGGCACCGGGGCCGGGTGGTGAAGAACCTGGGCGACAGCTTCATGGCGCTGTTTCCGTCGGCGACCGATGCCCTTCGCGCCGGACTCGAAGTGGTCGAAGAAGGCCTGAAGAGCGGCGGCCTGTTGTTGCGGGTCAGCTGCGCCACTGGCGACGTGGAGGAGATCGACGGCGACGCCTTCGGCGACGCGGTCAACCTGTCCGCACGGATCAACTCCCGCACACCGGCCGGTGAGATCTGGTTCTCCGAGTCCACGCGACATTGCATGAATCAGTCGGAGATCCCCTGGGAGGCCGTGGGCAGCTTCTCGCTCAAGGGCATCGCCGGCGACATGTCCTGCTACAGGGCCGTCACCGCCGGAGGCTGTCAGCTGCCCCCGCCGGTCGAGGCCGCGATCAAGGCCGGCAACCTGGTCCGGCTCAAGCGCGGCGAGGTCACGCCGCCCCTGCCGCCCGACCCCACCCTGCTGTTCGAGGGCTTCGAGCTGGGCAAGCCCGACCTGGCCCGCGTGGTCGACGGCCTGCCGGTCCTGGACCCGGCACGACTCTGGCTCTCGGCCTACAAGCTCTCCCCGGCGGATCGCTACAACTGGGAACAGTCCGGTCGCGGCCTGGTCATCGCCCAGCCCGACGCGGTCAATGCCGCCGTGATCCAGTGCCGCCAGGAAGTCATCCCCCAGTCTGCCGGCTCCAACACCATCATCCTGGACATGGAGGCCGCCGCCGAGCTGGACCTGGTCATGGCCGGCATGGCCCTGCCTTCGGTGCCACTGGCCGACGTGGTCGCCGGCTACAGCTACGACCTCCTGCCCGAAGGCCGCTGGGTCAATCGCTCCAGCCGCGCCGTGTTGCGGATCGACGTCACCAGCCGCGGGGTCTCGGCTCAGAGCCTCTCGGCAGGCGTCACCATCTCCGGCAAGACCCTGGCCACCGCAGCCAAGGTCGAGCTGACCGACGGCGCCGAGATCCGCGCCGCCGGGGGGCCTCCCATTCGGTTCCACATCCAGTCCGACACGACCTACGCCGGGCTGCTGGTCGCCGACACCCCGATGCGCATGGGGGTCGCTCGCGCCCAGGTCGCCGAGATGGGCCGCGAGCCCAACCACCCTGGCCTGGCGCTGCCGGACCGGAGCGGCCAGGACAACATCCGTTGGTGCTCGGGCGCTCGGGCAGCGCGGGCGCGCGAAGGGGGCTTCACCCTGGACCGCGCCCTGGCCGGCCGCCGCCAGGCCGCGGTCGAGGTGTCTCCGGACGGACGCACCCAGATCCGCTCCCTGCACTCCCGCTGTCCGACCTGGATCTTCCGCGACGGTCGCATGCGCCGGGTCGACGGCGTGGACGGCGTGGCAATGCACGACCTGGTGGTCACCGGCACGTCGGTGATCGCGGTGCGCCCTCCCCTGATCTGAGCGAGCGGCTCAGCCCAAGCTGGCCTCGGCCAGGCGATCGCTCACCGACACGGTCCAAGGATCCGGCTGCGTCAGCTGACGCACGCCGGCAGGCAGCACGGACACCGCCACCCGGCGCCGCTCGGACGCCTCGGCGACCGAGCCCCACGGCTTCAGCCGACGCCCAGCCTCGATCGCGGGCCGCAGCATGGCCCGACCCTCGACCTGGAGCTGCACGAAGTCGGCCTCGTCCTCGAAGCAGATCACGTCCCGGCGCCGGCCCCGCACGACCTGCTTGCACCCCGGGTAGCTGGCGGCTCCAGGCCGGGTGACCGCTTCGAAGAGCACGCCTCGCCCGATCTCGGCGATGCGGTAGGCCATCGAAGTGCCCGGATCTCCGGACCCCACCGAGAGTCGCCGGCCGATGGCCAGCATGTCGACCGGGGCCTGGTTCCGGGTCAGGTCCCGGACCCGGTGCTCGTCCAGGGACCCGCTCCCCAGGATCTTGACCCGGGACATGCCGGCCTTGTCCAGGGCATCGCGCACCATGCGGGCTGCGCCGTTGAGGTTCCAGTGGTCCACGCGCACGATGCGCACGTTCTCGCGAAAGGGCTCGAGCCGCCTGACGCCGTCGAGGATGTCGCCGTCGGGCAGCTCGACGTAGCCGAGCTGGGGAAAGTGCGCCCGGAAGGCATCCAGCGCCGCTTCGTCGGTGTCATAGGCGGCCAGGAAGGACGCGGAGAGCGTGCCCATGGTCTCCAGGCCGTGTTGGTGCCCGGCCAGCGCATAGGTCGTGCCGTGACAGCCGCCCACGGCGGCGGCCCGCGCAGCGAGCAAGGCGGCCTGGGGGCCCGGGAGCCGGCGACTGCCGAAGTCGTAGATCCGCCGGCCCGCAGCCGCGTCGACGAGCCGTGCGGCCCGAGTGGCCACAGCGGTCGCGTGGGAGACGGTCTGGATCAGGCGCGTCTCGAGCAGCGTGGCTTGAATGAGCGGGGCCCGAACCCGCATGATGGGCTCACCGGGAAAGGCCAGCTCCCCCTCGGGGATCGCGTGCACGTCGCCCTGGAAGCGCAGGTGGGACAGGCTCTCCCACCACGACGCAGACGCGTGCTCGAAGAAGGGCTGGTCCTTCAGCCAGGCGATGGCCTGGGGCGAGAACTGCAGGTCCAGGATGGCGTCGAGGGCCTCCTCGATGCCAGCGACGACCAGGTACCCCTGGTCCCGAGGCAGGTCCCGGGCGTACAGGTCAAAGGTGGCCTCACCCCACAGGCCGTCTGCGTGATAGACCGCGGCCAACACCAGCTGGTACACGTCGGCGTGGAGCCCCTGGAGACCTGGGCTGGTGACAGGTGGCTGCATGGGGCGAGGATACTCCTCCCGGGGGCGGGGCAAGCCCCCCGCCCGAGCTGTCACCGTCAACGGCCACTCCGCCGGCTGGCTGGCGCGGGGATTCTGCTGGGTCTACCCCAACGAGGTGACCGCCAGGCCAAAGGGGCTGAAGCCCGGCGCGGTAGTGCCCTTGACCGGGCCCCAGGACCAGGACCTGGGCACGGGGATCTGGGACACCGGCTGGATCGCCGTGCGGCGCTTTCGAACCGTTGAAGGTCCTCTGGACGCGGCGTGGCTCGCGGACCGGGTGGCTCGGGCCCAGGCTCTGCGGGACGACGTGGTGGACCCGGAGACCACGGCCTACCGCGTGATCAACGCCGAGAACGACGGCCTGCCTGGCATCCGGGTGGACCGCTATGGCTGGGTGCTCGTCGTCACCCTGGACAGCCCCTCGCTGCTGCCCCTCCTGGACCCGCTCGCCGACGCGCTCGAGGCCCGCTTCTCCCCCCGGGCCGTGTACCTGGCGTGGCGTCCCGACCCCAGGGACAAGGGCTGGCAGACCGACCGCGAGCCCGGGCTCATCCGAGGGCGGGCCCCCACTGGGGATGTGCCTGTGACGGAGCGCGGCGTCGCGGCCCGGGTCCGACCGGGCGACGGCAAGGACATCGGGCTGTACTGCGACGTGCGCGAGCTGCGGGCCTGGCTGGAGCCCCACTGGGGCGGCCGCACGGTGCTCAACCTGTTCGCCCACACGGGCTTCTTCTCGGTGGCAGCGGCCTTTCACGGCGCAGCGCACACGACCAGCGTGGACCTGAGCCCCCACTTCCTGGAACGAGCAGAGGAGAATTTTCGGGCCAACCAGCTGGACCCCAGCCAGCACGACTTCTACGCCGAAGACGTCCGCCGCTTCCTGGATCGGGCCCGCCGCAAGGGCGAGCGCTTCTCGCGCATCGTGCTCGACCCCCCTGCATTCGCCCACGGCCCCGAAGGCGCCCTGAGCACCAAGAAGAGCTACGCCAGCCTGGTCGCAGCCTGTCTCAGGGTGCTGGAGCCCAACGGGTGGCTTGTCGCGGTCTTGAACCAGGGCATCGTGAGCCCCAGGGACTTCCACGGCATGATCGCCGACGGCGCCAAGCGTGCGGGTCGGCCCCTCCAGCTCATCCATGAGGCCCACCAGGCCGGCGACTTTCCGGCGCTGCTGTCCTTTCCCGAGGGCCGCTACCTGAAGGCCGGGGTCTGGCGCAGCGTGGGCGCGGGCTCGGGTTAGCAGGCTGCTGAAGAAGTCGGACCGAGCCAGGCCGAGCGCCGGCCGAGCTGGCTGGTCTCGCCAAGCCGCAGACATGGCCGCGTCATTTCAAGCGCTTGGCGGGGCCGGCCAGCGAAGCGCCGC
>Ga0114932_10004401_pt1 | contig 13201 bp, 11 predicted proteins | sample 2SBtaG_2_FD_87286 | JGI IMG/M metagenome (GOLD analysis project Ga0114932, IMG submission 87286) | Deep subsurface microbial communities from Kolumbo volcano to uncover new lineages of life (NeLLi) - 2SBTROV12_ACTIVE470 metaG | ecosystem: Environmental > Aquatic > Marine > Volcanic ...
ATGTAAGTCTTCACAGAAGTTTTTAGTCGGCTAGAACTAAAATCAAGTGAACCATTCTCAAGATAAGCTATTGGAAATTTATGTGCCTCGGAATTGCCATCCTTTGCCATTTTTTCTATGATCGGACCACCCGGGTATTTTTGGCCCAGCATTTTAGCCACTTTATCAAAAGATTCACCAGCTGCATCATCCCGGGTACGTCCTAGGATTTTATACTGCCCAAAATTATTTACTCGATAAATATCGGTGTGCCCACCAGAAACGACCAGAGAAATAAACGGGAACTCAATTTTTTTTTGGAGAAAAATGGCAAGAAGGTGACCTTCCAAATGATTTATTCCTATCAATGGAATACCAAGTCCATAGGCTATACCTTTTGCAGCATTCATACCGACAAGAAGTGAGCCTATTAGACCAGGACCAACGGTGACAGCTATTAAGTCTATTTCCCTTAACTCAACCTGTGCAGATTTTAAACTTTGCAGAATTACTTTGTGGATTTGATCAATATGTGATCGTCCTGCAAGCTCTGGAACAATACCTCCATACTTGGAATGAACACTTGTTTGATCATTTATGATATTTGATAAAAGCTTTTTTCCATCATGCAAAACCGCAGCAGCTGTGTCATCACAAGAAGTTTCTAATCCAAGGACAAGCATAATTCTCTATTGTAAACTTATTCTGTTAATCGGGTCAGTGGTATTAACATTTAATTTTTTGAACGTCTTTCTCATAATCTCCCAACCCGACAATAAAGCTACTGCCTGCTGAAGCTGATTATCTTTCCTTAAATCTTCTTCTAAACTTTTTATTGTTGCCTCATCCAATTTATTAGAGCTATCACCGTCTAATTTATTAGGGTTATCACCATCCATTCCCTCAATACTACTTTTTCCTTTGAGGTGTTTTTTTAAATCTTTTTCACGCAAAAAACGCCGTAACCTAATTTTCTCTTCAGACTCAACCACTTTGCCTTCTTTTTTTTCATTTTTACTGAGAGGTTTCATTTCAACCAAAATATCAGGTTTAATTCCGTTTTCCTGAATTACCCTTCCACTAGGCGTGTAGTATCTGGCAGTTGTTAACCTTAAAGCTGAACCATCACTTAAAGGAATAATGGTTTGTACAGATCCCTTTCCAAAAGTTGTCGTCCCCAAAATAATTGCTCTATTAAGATCTTGCAAAGCTCCAGCAACAATTTCTGAAGCACTCGCACTACCACCATTAACGAGAATAATCATGGGATAAGAAACACCGGCAACCTTATCATGACTGGTAAAGCGCATGTTTTGTTCATTAGAACGACCTTTGGTATAGACTATAAGGTTATCTTTATTTAAAAACCGATCAGTAACCTCAACAGCCTGGTTTAATAAGCCCCCAGGGTTATTTCTAACATCAAGAATTAATTTCGTAATTCCCTTTTGCTTAAGGTCTGCTAAAGCTTTATCTAGGTCACTACTTGTATTTTTTGAAAAATTTCTGATTTTTATATAACCAATATCGTCTTCATAAATTTTATTTACAACACTTCGTACTTTAATAATATCTCGGACTATGGTGAAGTCCTTTGGGGCTTTAAAAGAATTTCGAAATACTGTAATATTTATTGGTGTTCCAGTTTCTCCTCTTAATCGAGATACAGCATCTGGAAGCGTCATATCAAGGGTTGATTCATCTTCAATTCTGATAATTTTATCCCCCGGTTTTATCCCTACTCGAAAAGCTGGGGTACCTTCAATTGGTGATACAACGGTAAGAACTCCATCACGTATACTGATTTCTATTCCCAACCCCCCAAACTTTCCAGTTGTTTCCTCTTGCATTTCTTTATATGAAGATGGGGGCATATAACTAGTATGCGGATCCAGGGATTTAACCATCCCACTAATTGCCCCCTCAATCATTGAATCATTTTTGGTAGGGTCAACATAATTCGACTCAATAAGCGAGAGAATCTCCGAAAACACTTTTAGCTTGTTATAAGCATTATTTTTGCTTTTTTCTTCTTCCGCAAACAGATTTGCAGTCAAAAGAAAACTTAAAGTAAAAATAGTACTGCATATAACATTCTTTAAATTTTTATTTAACCAGTTCAAAATACGATCTCCAAAGATTATTCCTATTTTAATATAATATTATAAATGAGAAATCCTTCTATTTTGGAATTATATTATTTTATTTCCTGATTTCACTGAACCAGGGCAGAGGCTGAATGGGCTTACCATTTTTTCTTAATTCAAAATAAAGAACTTCACCTTCAAGAGAACCTGAATCACCACTAAGACCTATTATTTCCCCCGTCTTAACAATCTTATTTACCGAAACTTTTATATCATCAAGATGCCCATATAAAGAGTGGTACTTATTTCCATGCCCAATAATCACCAAATTTCCATAACCCTCCAGTTCACCTGCATATAATATTTTTCCGTTAAAAACAGCCTTAACAAAACTACCCATTTTAGCTTTTACATTAATACCATTATAAACAATATAAGAATCATATTCTTTTACTCTTTTCCTGCCAAACTTATTAAGAATTTGTCCTTTTAATGGAAGTTTTAATCTACCTTTTTTGTCAGAAATATCAAGACCCTCTCCAGATACCAGTTTAGCAAGCAATTTTTTTATTAGCGTATTTAGATTTTTTGATGCAACAACTAATTCTTTTCTAGTTTTTATATTCAGACTTTTTTTCTTTTTAATTTTTTTTAAAAACTTGGATTTTATTTGTTTTGCGTATTCGATTTCCTTTTTCTTTAGTATTGTTTTTTCCTTCAAACTAATTATTTTTCCGCGAGCTGAAAATAACGCTCTTTTGTCTTCTTTAATATGCTCCAATTTATTTTTATACTCATAAAGTAGATCAGAGTCTTGCTGAGCAATTAAATTCATATATTTAATTTTTTGCAATAAATCGGATACATTATTTGAGGAAAATATAAATTTTAATGGGTATACAGGTCCATCCTTGTACATAGTTCGAAGGCGAAGCCCTAGAACCTTTTTTTGATATTTAAGTTTTTGTTCTGCTTTTTTATATCGTTGCACTAAACTTAATATTTTTTTTTGATTAGCTTTATAGTTCAACTGGTAAATATTTAATTCCCTCTTCTTAAGCTTTAATTGTGTCTCAATTTTTTGAAGATTTTTCAACACAGTGGATTCCTTCGCCCCTACCATATTAATAGTCTTCTCTTGTAGGGCTATTTTTTTTCTTAGAACTTGCAACTCCTTTTGCTCATCATTTATCAGTGCATCTATTTCTTTTTTTTCTTTATTTCCAGCCCAAACAGGAAAAACCTCAATGAACTTTACGCAAAAAAGAAAAATAGAAAACCAAATTATTAAAATTTGTTTCATTTTTTTACTTATATATGCGCAGAAATTGATAGGTCGATATATAACTAGCAAATAAACCAACCAAAACGCTTAATCCAACTAACCCAAATAAATAGGGCTCAGCTATAAACTGAAATTCCATAGACATGGTTTCAATGGTAGATTGAAATTCATCCTGCAAATAAATTTTTAGCCCTCCAATTAGAATAAGGGATAAAATTGAACCTGCAAACCCTTGAAGCATTCCTTCTAATAAATATGGGACTTTAACAAATCGTGGAGTTGCTCCAATTAGCAACATCAATTCAATTTCATCCTGCCTGGAATAAATGGACAAGCGAATTGTGTTCGAAATAATTAATATAAGCCCAAAACATAAAAGACCACCCATAGCAAAAAGAAATAAACGAGAAAAAAGCATGAATTTTTCAAGTTTCGTAACCCATTCTTGACCGTACTCTACTGATTCAATACCTTTTTTTGCACTAAGTTTTTCTGAAAGCTCCCTAATATGAACCAAACGGTTATCAGCTTCATAAAATTGAATTTTGTAAGATTCTGGCAAGGGATTAAACTTTATATCTAACAAAGGTTTTAAATTTTTAGACATATTTGATTGAAATTCTTCCCAAGCTAATTTCTTTGAAATCCTCCTTGTAGATTTCACATACGAAGACTTTGAAATTATATTTTCCAGAACCTCTCTTTCTGATGAAGTTATATTGTCGTTCAAATAAACTATAAGTTGTACTTGGTCATCCAATTTAGCGAGAAATCCATTTAAATTAGAAAACAACATTAAGAATAAACCCAGAATAAAAATGGATATAGTTATTGTGGCAACAGAGAGAAAAAAAGTTTGTTTATTGCTTAATATGTTTGAAAGAGTGGTTCTCAATCCACTTATAAATGTCTGTATAAAATATCTCAAGATTCAACAGCCTTACCCTGACTAAGGTTAATTATTCGATGTTTTCCACGTTTTATAATCTCTTGGCTATGCGTTGCAAATATGATTGTTGTACCTTTTTTATTCAATTCTTCAAATAATTTTAATATCTCGATTGAAATATCAGGATCAAGATTACCCGTTGGTTCATCTGCCAGAATAATCGAAGGCTCATTTACCATAGCGCGGGCAATAGCAATTCTTTGTTGTTCTCCTCCTGATAGACATGCAGGATATGTATCCTTTTTGAGGGTCAAGCCTACATTTTTTAAAGCTTCCCATGTTTTAAATCGTATTGTTTTTCTGTCACGCCCTATTACCTCTTGAGCAAAAGATACATTTTCAAAAACTGTTTTATTGGGTAGTAATTTATAATCCTGAAAAACAACGCCCATAAATCGTCTGAGGGTGTACATATTTTTATGTGTTAGTTTTCCAACGTTAAGACCATGAACGAGAACCTGCCCCGTCTCGAAAGGTTCCTGACCAAATAATATTTTCAAGATTGTAGTTTTTCCAGCGCCACTGGAACCAGTAAGGAAAACAAATTCTCCTTTGGTTATTACCATAGAAAATTTATCCAAAACTGGATTGGACCCGTCATACATTTTTACAACATCAAAAATCTGGATCATTTAACTGCTCTTAATAAGCCGGGATGGTAACGAGACTACCTATTCTGAAAAGTAATCTTAAGATGTTTTCTGTGGCTTTATCTAAGGGTGTATTTTTTCATCTTCTATAATAAAGTCAGCACCAGAAATATTTTCGGTGGTGTATTCTAGGGGAAGCATAGAAATCATACCGGAACCATAGAATTGTTTGACCTGATCATCGCTTAACAAATCAAAGTTTAAAAATGTTTTAATAACCAATCTATCGCTTTCGAGCTCGTAAGCAAATACTCCATCGGAGCAGGTCAAATATCCCTCATTCTCTCCAAAAGACAAAATAGCCTCACTTAAAAAAGCATCCAATTTTATTATGCAATTTTCATGAGTTTTCATTCTTTCTATAAAACGATCTACACAATGAGAGGTATAAAAAACCTGGGGATTAGAGAATGACTGTTTCAATCGACCTTTGTCTGTCGATACTGAGTGAACCGGTGAAACTACAGCACAGAAACCTTGTTTAGAAAAATTAATTAGAAATAAAATATCTTTTCCAAACTGTTTGCTGACCTTTTTAGTCATTGTATCTATAAACTTTTTCCGCTTTCGAATAGAAATTTTTCCTGTAGAACGAAATTTTTTCTTAAATTCTAATTTCAGGAAGTTTTCAATTTTGGATTTTTTATAGCTAAAATAACGATCTTGAGGCATGGTATATTTGAAGTCTTAAGTTCAATACTCATCAAATATACAATAGAATATAACTGCTATAAAGAAAAGATTTTTATAACTTATTCATATTTCTACACTTGGACATTTTTATTAAACATTAAAAGTTCCTTTAATCCAATTTAATCGAATTGATCCCACTATGTTAAACTGAACTTATGAATCCTACTCCCAAAATATTTTTAATGCTTTTAGCGGCAACGTTGATTTTTCATACCGCATTAAATTATATGATAGATAATATTGAAGAGTTTGAAACCGTACCACTTCCTCCAAAGATAATAAAAAAAATCAGTACACAAAATCCAACAATTCAGATAAATGCTAAAATCAGGGATGCTTGGATGCTGGTTCACTTCCCATCAAAGAAAATCCATACGGTAACAGATGATAAATTTAAGAAAAATGCCTTCCAAAGTTTGGATTGGGATTTGGGTTTCAGCCGAACAAAAATTATTAGTAATGGAGGTGGCACAAATCCCCTTGGTTATACAGGGGCTATAAATCTTGGTCCTGTGGAATTTAACAAAGTAAATAAAGCCCCAAAAAGTGGTTATATTGAAGACGAAGTTACTTTCGGAAATCTAATTAACAAAGAACTATCAGACTGGTACACTTACCGAACAAGAACCCATAATATTGAATCAAAAAACAATGTCTATTTAATTAAACTCAACAATAATCGTTTTATGAAAATGCGAATTCTAAATTACTACTGTGGGAAAAAAGACCAGGACTGTAGAACCATTATGTGCTCAAGACAGGAAGCGGCCTGTTTAACGATTGAATATGTTCTCGCAGAAAATGGAACAGATGTATTCCCTATTAATAAATTTGAATCTAATTCTTCCTCAAATATTGAATTGCCATTAAATATTAATTGATAAAATATTTCTCAATTCTATTCATTTCTTTTGTCCTGTTTGGGTGTAATAAAACCGAACACCCTGGAATGGTTCACATCCCTGCGGGAGAATTCAGTCTAGGGTTTGATCCCTCTTTAGAAATTAAACCTTTCATTTCTGAAAAAACCACTGGACTAAATGCCCAACCCAAACAAACTCTTTTCTTAGAAACATTCTTTATAGATCAATATGAAACAACTTATGAAGAATTTTTAAATTTTAAACCAAAGGCAAAATATTTAATTCATACCCCTAATGAACCTGTGCGAGGAATTAGCTGGTTTGAAGCTGATTCCTATTGCCTCTCTATAGGAAAAAGGCTGCCGACAGAATTTGAGTGGGAAAAAGCCGCAAGAGGATTAGATAATCGACTGTTTGTTTGGGGTAACGAGTTCAACAAAGAAAATGCCAATTTTTCAAAAAAAGTGATCGGAATCTACACCAAGAATAAAGACCAAAGCATTTTTGGAGTTTGGGGAATGAACGGAAATGTATCTGAATGGACCAGCAGCTGGTACCAACCCTACCCACATTCATCTCACAAGGACGAAAATTATGGCAAGAAGTTAAAAGTTACTAGGGGAGGTTCTTATTTGAAAAGAGACCATGGTTTTATAAAAGAGTTTGCAATGATTCCTTTTAGAAATATTTCACCTCTAAACGCAAGATTCTGGGATACAGGGTTTCGATGTGCTGTCTCCGAATGAACTTATTCTCCTATCCATCATTCGCATTTCCATCTGGAATAGAACCTGGGGAATCCCTTTTTGCTTTTGGTCTGACATAAGGAGCCGGCAGTGGAATTAGAGGGATTTCAACATTATCTGGCAATTTATTGAATTGTTTTTCACCTGATTCTATGAAATCCGGAGGAGTCGGTTTCTCTTTAGCAGTCTGTTTGGAAACGTCCCCCTCTATTTTTTTCCTCGGATTATAAGGTCTTCTTCCCCTTCCTCGGGTTTGACCCTTCCTTGAGGTTGATTTTCTTTTAGAGTACCTCCGTTTCGGTTGGGTAGAACTCGTTTCGGAATCTAGCTTTTGAGTTCCTTCAGTTTGTGTTGCAATCAGAGTTTTCACATCTTCTTTTGTTGAAATCTCTGTATTTTTTCTACTACCTAGGATAGGGGCTTCTTCATCTAATTCTTTTTTAGTTTCCAATACCTCGAATTTAAAATTTTCAAAAGACAAACCGGGTATATTTATAAATTTAAAATCTAATTGATATTTTTCTTTTAAGTCAAATATTGCATCCATTTTATTATTTAATATATATGTTGCAACTTCCGGTGAAATTTCTAAAGAAATTAACTTTACTCCACCTTTGGCTATTAGCTCTTGCACTTTTCTGAATACAAGTAACACTATGGAATTAATCGATCTTACAAGCCCGGAACCCATACATTGACTACATTCCTCAAAAATTCCATCTTTCACGGGAGGGGAGATTCTTTGCCTAGACATTTCAAGTAGTCCAAACTTTGAAATGCGAGACAAGTTGATTCTTGCTTTATCTGATTTGCAAGCTAGTTTAAGTTGTTTTTCAACATCACCTTTATTTTTCTTTTGATACATATCTATAAAATCAATAACAATCAAACCACCTAGATCTCGCAACCTTAGTTGCCTGGCTATTTCTTTAGCAGCCTCCAAATTGGTGGTTACCGCTGTTTCTTCTAAGTCCAATCCACCTTTTGTTTTACCCGAGTTAACATCAATGGATGCCATAGCCTCACCAATATCAATAACAATTGAACCACCAGAAGGCAAAGGTACGTTCCTCTTGTAAATAGACTCTATTTGTTCTTCAACTTTGTATTCAGAGAAAAGAGGTTTCGTTTCTTTGTAAAGTTTAACTAAGTTTCTACTTGCCGGCATTACCATCCTTGCAAAATCTTTCAACGCCTTGTATGAATCATTGTTATCAACAATAATCTGCGATGTATCGCTAGAATAATGGTCTCGCACGGTTCGGACTACCAAGTCTGGTTCCTGATAAAGCAAATAGGGAGCTTTCATGGTTTCATTATTCATGGAGGTTTGAATTTTTTCCCATACTTTAAGTAGCATTTGCAGATCTTTTTGTAATTCATTTTTATTTCTTCCAACACCAGCAGTGCGAATGATTAAACCAAGATTATCAGGAAGATTAAAATCAGCAACAATATCCTTTAACTTCTTTCTTTCTGACTCGTCTTCAATTTTGCGAGAAACGGCGCTACCATGCCCTTGCATCAAAACTAAAAATCGACCTGGGATGCTTAGAGCATTCGTTAAAGAAGGGCCCTTGGCGTCCCGGCTCTCTTTTGCTACTTGGACACAAATTCTTTGGCCCCTCATAAGAACATCCTGAATTCGAATTTTTGCTTTTTTTTCGCCTGTATGGCAGTAGGATTCTCTCAAAACATCTTTAAATGGCAAAAACCCAAATTTTTCGTACCCAAAGTCAATAAATGCAGCTTCTATTGAGGGTTCAACCCTATGTATTACACCCAGATAAACATTACCTTTAATTTGTTCTCGGGAAGAATGTTCCACAATATAGTCATCAATACAATTATCTTTCAAAATAACGGCTCGACATTCTTCTGGATGCTGAGCATTAATCAGCATCACCTTTTTTACACTTTTTTTAGTACTTTTAGTTTTTTCCATAAATTGTTCCTGTTTTCCTTATTTTCTTTCCACAGATATTTTTAGCACAACATTTAAACAGGAATTTCTAAAGCTTGCCAATTCGTTGAGGAAGCTTTATAATTCAATTAGTTATGAATGTATCTGATTTATCTTGCTGGTCGGAACCATAATAAATGGTCTGAGGTAAGGAAAGAATAGTATTTGAATTCGGTTAAGTATTAGTTTGATGGCCTTAAAAATATATACGTAGTAAATATTACTCACTAACTTCTTTTATATTTATAAAACTATTTCCATCATAAAAGCTTTAGCTTTAAAGCTTAATATTTTTATTTTAAATGTTTAATATAACTTACGGTTTGCATCATACCACTCTAAGCAATTATAGTGAAACTTTATTCGAATTTCCAGAGGATAGCGACTTAATAAAAAACATTGGTATTAGATGCTTTAACCTTACAATCCTCTTGTTTTATTGTAAATAAAAGGTAATGACTATGGAAAATACGGAAACCTCCAATCTTCCCGGTATGGCTCAGTTAACGCAACTGAAACCCTCTGACTTGCGCGGAAAAACAATATTTATTCGGGTTGATTTTAATGTCCCGTTACGAAACACTTCAAAAGGGTTATATCGAGTTGCAGATGATACGCGAATTCGTCGCTTTCTGGATCTTACATTCAAAAAAATTCATGAACTAACTGAAGGAGACTGCAGAATCGTTATCGGCTCTCATCTAGGCCGCCCGCATAAGATAAAAGATCGTTCAGGCTGGGATGGAGTTTTTAATATTCAGTTTGTATGTTCCCATTTCGACACATTAGTGCGTAGGGTTTATGGTGACACCTATACCATTTTCCCACCGGAAACCCTTGATGCCCACATGAAAGATTCACTGGAAATAGTGGCACACAAGAGATTACCTCCTGGTGGAATCAAGTTTCTTCCTAACTTACGTTATCTGCTTGACCCCAAAAATACAGATCTCTATAGAAAAGAATTTATTACTAAATTAGCAGATATTGCAGATGTCTATATCAATTGTGCATTTGGTTGCAGCCACCGAATAACCAAAAGCATAAAACTTTTACCGCAAATGATGCGGACCAATGGAAAAAAAATTGTTTCAGGTGTATTACTTTATGAAGAAGTGAGCCGCCTAGGAGCGTTTGCCGGAAAAATTTTAGCTAACCCAAAAAAAACTTTGGTAATAGCAGGGGGCGCAAAAGTTTCAGATAAAATGAAAACCCTAAATCAATTTGTTGAAACTGGAGTACAAGGAATTTTTATTGGTGGAAAAATGGCAAACTCGTTTCTCATGGCTCAGCAGCAAAGAGACTTGCTCAAACCTTTTGGTCTTAAAACCATCCCTGTCAAGTTGGCCAGCACGGATGAAAACGAAAACCAGGAACTTTTGAATGAGATAAGTTTAGCAGAAAAAATAATTGATTTGGCTGAAGAAAAAGAGGTTTCTATATTATTACCAGATGACTATAAAGTTGTTTCAGAATATAAAACAGCCTCATTTGAGAATAAGACTACACCTGATTTTTCAAAAGAGCTTCAGCTCGATTTAGGAGAAAAAACCATAACCCAGTTTGAAGAAAAATTAAAAGGTATCGAAAATGTTTTCTGGAACGGGCCGTTAGGCGCCTATGATCACCCATTATGTTCTAGTTATGCAGAAGGTTCACTTGAAATAGCAAAACTTTTATTTAGAAATACCATACTCAATCCAAATATTTCTATTGTAATTGGAGGAGGAGATTCAGCCGCTATTCTTAATTTAATTGGTGGAAGTGAGTTAAAAAAAATGATCAAAAGACAAATCGGCAAACTCATCCCTTCTACTGTCAATAGAAACCAGATTTCTATTGATTTTCTTGAAAATGACTCCTATCAATTATGGAATTATTTTGCCAAAAACTTTTTTGTTTCTACTGGTGGAGGAGCATCTTTGGAGTTCATCCAAGGCTTTCTTCAGGTAGAAGTTCAGGGAGACATGGCATCTTATTTGCCAGGAACGGCAACCCTCATGGAATCGTGCGCATCTTAGTTTAGATTCATATATTTAGCTTAGGTTTCCTATAAATTATGTCATATGATTTAAATTCAAAAAAAATTAAAAATAGAGAAAAACTAATTAAGTACCGCAAGGCTTTTAAAGAAAAAATGCCCATAGCGGAAGAGATACCTCAAGGGGAAGGTGAGTTAAATCGGGATGGAAACCCAAAAATTCCACCCGGCCAAAGAGTCGTAGAATCATGGCCAGTACTAGATTTAGGGGTCACCCCCGAGTTGGATGAGTTTAATTGGAATTTAACCGTCTCAGGCCTGGTAAAAAATGTAAAGACTTTTGATTGGGATGCCTTCCAGGAGTTACCTCAAACATCCGATGTTTCCGACTTTCACTGCGTGACCTCATGGAGTCGTATGAACAATCAATGGGAAGGAGTTAGATTAAAAGATATCGCTGCCAGTTGCGAAGTATTACCGAGTGCTAAATTTGTATATATCAAAGCTTGGGATGGATATTCCACAAACCTCCCCTTAGACGAAGCATTAAAGGATGATGTGTTACTTGTCCACAAATGGGAAAATCACCCGTTAACAAAAGAGCATGGAGGTCCTGTTCGTATGATTACTCCTCAGCTCTATGCCTGGAAAGGAGCAAAGTGGATTGGGGAGATAATTTTTCGTGATTATGATGAACTCGGTTTCTGGGAAAAAAGAGGCTATTCTAATACAGGTGAGCCTTGGTTAAACGACCGATACTCATGAATTGATTTTCAGGTTACCCTAAGTGTTTTTAAATTTTGAAAAGCTTCCGAGTCCATAATCACCTTAACCCCAGCATCACCAATACCTGTATCGAACATTAGTAGCGTTTCGATATTTACTAAAGTCTTGGTTTTAGCAAGATGTTGAGCAGAATCTAAATTTAGATAATTTCTTGCAAGATTTAGATGTTTTACCCTTTGCAAAACCTTGGATTTTGCGAGAATCTTAACTCCTTTTACCGAAAGATCTGTTCGGTAAAGATTAAGTTTTCTTAAATTTGCAAATGCCGATGCCTTGGCTAAACTAATAACTGGTTCATCGCCAATCGCATTTTCCTGAAAAATTAATACCTGTAATTTACGAAATTTTTCACAATCGACAATGGCCATCGCCCCATCAGGACCAATGTTGTTGTAGCGTAAATCAAGCAATGATAAGTTTCCTATAAAATTTGCATCAGGCAATTCTTTTATCCCTTTATCAGAAATATTATTATCCCCAAGGTATAACCGTTTTAAATTCTTAAATTTTTGACTTTGAAATAAATGGTGCGCCCCTCTCCATGTAAGTTTATTCTTGCTGAGGTCAAGGTTTTCAACATCAAAGTCTCTATTAGCACTTACTAAGGCTTCTACTCCTTCATCGCCAATAAACTTTCCGTTTAACTCTAACGCTTCGCCATCCTCAGAGAGGCATTCATCAATTACTCGGTTAATGTATTCAAGCTTTGCAGTAGTAACCAAACTAATTTACCTTAGAATTTAAGTTTACAGTGCAGCGAAACCCAATATCAGTAAAACCCCTAGAAAACGGGCTACTCCAGTCTCTGTAACCGGATGCCATAGCCTTAACCGAATCAGACCACGATCCCCCTCTTCTTACTTTCATAATACCACTCATAGGGCCTCTAGGATTATGAAGAGTATCTGCATAATAATACCTTATAGAAAACCAATCACTTACCCATTCCCAAACATTTCCTGCCATATCGTAAAGCCCATTTCCATTTGGAGAAAAACTCCCAACAGGAAAAGCTTTATCCTGTAATTTCAATCCTCCTCTGGCAGGAGGACTCATAAGATCAAATCCAGTTCCCCAGGGAAATTCACAACCATTACCATTTCCAGCAGCTCGTTCCCATTGAGCTTCGCTGGGAAGAGATTTTCCAACTAAATGGCAATAATCCGCAGCCTCATACCAACTTATTTTGGAAACCGGACAATTATCACAATCTCCATAG
>Ga0114932_10004402_pt1 | contig 13201 bp, 13 predicted proteins | sample 2SBtaG_2_FD_87286 | JGI IMG/M metagenome (GOLD analysis project Ga0114932, IMG submission 87286) | Deep subsurface microbial communities from Kolumbo volcano to uncover new lineages of life (NeLLi) - 2SBTROV12_ACTIVE470 metaG | ecosystem: Environmental > Aquatic > Marine > Volcanic ...
ACTCAGCAAGTGCAACCTGAGCCTCATATGCAACCTGACGGTTGCGCGAAGCCATAGCTTTTACAAGCTCGACTTGTTCTGGGGTTCTTTTTAAAGTAATTTTCATTTTTTAAAATCCTTTCTGGGGTTATGCACAATCAAATGATACAACGATATAATCACCAGAGAACTGATCTGTAGTGATTCCGACATTTGCGCGATGTCCAGTTCCAAGAACGTGACCGAAGATAAAGTTACCAGTAGCATCATGACTGCTAGGCCGTGATACGCCAGTGATCTTTCCTGCATTACTCTGTGACATAAGAATGCCATTTCCTGGAGTATATGCAGCCGCCGTCCCATCAAAAGCATCTGAACTTAAGGTCACAATTCCTTTAGTAAGAACAGGAACTGCTTGGCCTGGAAGCAACGCTTGAAGCTCTTCGGCCTTTTGTGGGTTATAGAGAAGTTTTTCTCCGTTTTCGTCGTTCTTAGCTGTCTGGTAAAGGGTTAATCCCAGTGGGATTTCTCCAGAACTAGCGCCTGTAATTTTAAGGTTTACTTCTGGATACATCTTGTTGGTTCCAATAAAGGGATAGTCGGTGTTACCCAAGTAATCCCTGTTCTGGTATTCAACAGGATCTGCATCAAAGTTACCTTCCGCCACCTTCACAAATACGCCAGCATCGCCAGCGCCTGTTCCAGTTGTGCTATCGAGAACGTCTACTTCCAAAACGGCGTAGAGGTTCACGACATCGTGATCAGAGTATTGTCTGAATGGTAGAATTCGTAATGCCATAATTTTAGTTTTTTAATTAAGAAATTTCAATGTTGTCGCGAGAAAATGCAGACTGGAACTTCTCACGCAAGCTAGGCTCCTTTGAAGCAACAGCTTCATTGGAATTAGCTACGGGAGCATCAGTAGTTTCAGCGGCATCCAAAGCTTCTTCTACATCCACCTCCTCAGTGGAAGCAGTAGAGACTCTTTTTGCGACTTCTTCATCAATGCGGGCTTGGATTTGAGCGTCAAACTCAGCCTGAACTTCTTTGTTCTTATGTTTCCACAGAACTTCAAGTTTAGAGGCAAATGCCTCATAAGCTTCTTGATCCTCAAGACTCTTAAGTTCGGACGCAAGGAATTCGCGATCTTGATCGTCAAGTTCAAACTTTTGATCAACTTCCTCCATGCGAATATTGAAGGAGGCTACTGCTTCGTCTGCTCGCTTCTCATTTTCAAAATGAGAAATACGCTCATTCGCAGCACCGAGCTTTTCTTCAAGTTCAGTTACGGAAGATCTGAGATCCTCGTATTCCTTTGTTTTACCTTCTTTAGCTAATCGCTCTGACTCGATATCCTTGCGATATTGCTCATCGCGTTGGCGAATAGCATCTGCAAAAGTATCAGTCATATTGGCAACAGCTTCCTTTGAGAATTTTTTCTCATTAAGAAGGTCTTTTAGTTCGTTAAGAGTCTGTTCAAGTTCCATATCGATGATGTTCTTTTGGTTGTTTACATTTAAATTATTATTTTGTGAAATTTTATCCCGCTTATCATTTATAAAAACTTTGCTCTTTTCGGGAGTTTCTCCATAGAGACCCTTAACATCAGCAGCAGGATTTAACGTATAAGCTATGCCCAACGGGTATATATTACCTTGAATTAAACGATAAATGTTCTCCCCATCTTCTGTTTTTCCAGATCCTCCATAGCTTCTAAGGTATCCTTGTAACTCCATTATTTGATCAGGATCACTGATAATTTTAGCTTCACTGAGAACATCACTACCCACAGCTAAAACAAAATCATTGAATCCCACCTCCCAGCTAGCCGAAACTTTCTGGAAAGCATTATCATCAGGATCGAGAGACTTTTCTACTAATTCAGTAAAATTAGGATTAACTGTTTTATACAAAACAGCACCCAAAGCTATATTAAAAGGTTTTTTAGTTAATTTTGCTTCATCATTCGTTAAGAGTTTATTATTTCCAAACTCACTATAGCCAGCAGAAACAATATGTCCCACTACCTTTTGTTTGTCATGCTCTATGTTTGTAGGCTTATGAACAAAATTATCTGTATATTTTAGAGCGGTAGAAGTATCCATACCGTCTCCATTTTTATTAAACTTATTAACTACCGCCGCATTAAAAGCCACCCCCAAAAGATCTACGTTTCCATCATAATCAATATCTTTAGGAACGAGGGGAGCCAATGATTCCAACGAAGCTTTGGAAATCAATGATGATTCACTAATTTCGCAAGCTAATAAAGGACAATCAAAAATTGTGGTATACTTGTAGTCCATTATTTTTTCTCCATCCAGTTTTTGGGCAAAGCACTTTCCGCCCCTATTTTCTTAGCCTTTCTAATGAGTTTGGTTTTAAACTCCTCAAAACTCATTGATCCCTCATATCGCCCCCAGCTACTTACAGCATTTTTTACATCTCTTGCTGAAAGCACGGGAAAAGACCTTCTTTTGGGATCAAGAAAGTCGCTGTCCTTTAACTCACTTCTTTTTTTTTACCAAACCTTTCGGCAGCAATATCTGTGAGCATTTGAGCGTAGCTTTTCTTAGGTTTCACTTTAGCAGGAGCTTTCCCTGTGTATTCTCCGTCTTTAGCTTTTTGCCCTTCCATCTTTTTCTTGGAGTCTTTATCAAACTTCATATCTTTTTTAAGAGCCTTTTTTTCTGCGTCTTTTTTCTCTGAAGGAGCGCCTTTATCTAATTTTTTGACTTTGCTCTTGTCGTCTTTGATAGCGTCTTTCTCATGCTCCACCTTTTCTTTTTTGGTGTCTTGCTTGAGTTCTTTCTTGTCAATTTTGTCGTATTGCTTCTTATCTAGTTTTGCTTCAATTTCTTCAGCAGAAATAGATACTTCGATGTAGGAGTTACTCTCTTTCATGGCTATGATATAAAATGGCTGATGGATATGTTTCTAAAGTATGTTCGGCAGAAATATTTAAAACTTCTTTTAAAGTGTCTAAATTTTCTATTTCGTTAAAATCCTTTACACACGATTCTAGCGTTTCTCCCCAATATTCTTTAGGCTTGGAGCAGACGATGGATTCGCACAAGTTGCTTGCCATTTCTTGCTGATCGCTAGTAAGCTCTTTTGTTTTTAACTTTTTAGTTAATTTAGCCTTTGCTGTATCAATTAACCCATCTATATCATAAATAGTTTGTTGAATGCTCGCTCTGGAGTATTTAGCATCTGCAAGGGGTATATCGGTTGTTCCCTCAGGTCTTCCACTTTCTTTAGGTGGTCCTTTTACAGTTCCAGCAGGAGGAGGGATAACAGGAACTCCACCCACTATAGGATTGTAATAACCTTCTTCTCTCTGCTCTAAAAAGTCTTTTTGAGCTTTAGCAAGCTCGTCAGGTTCTGGGAAACGACCATTGTGAAACATTTCCATTCCCTGCTTCGGAGTAATAATTCCCAACTCCATTAATCTAGTAGATGCCTTCATAAGCTGCACCTCATCCCTCATGTCGATATCCTTCATTCTAGCCTCAGGCCATGAACGGAAACCTAGATCTTTAGCTATTCTCTTAATCTCCCTGTTTAAAAATTCATTTAAAAAGCCATAACGAGACTCTTGTAACCTATCAATGAAGATTTGGGCCTTTACTTGAGTAGAGTTAAACTTCTCTTCTCCCACCACGATGTTTTGTAGACCCTGTTTAATGTCGTCATTTAAAATTTGGTATTTTTCTGGCCCTAAGACTAAGTTTAGTTCGGGAATAATAAACTCCGCTTTAGTAGTATAATCGGAAACTAACACCCTGCCAACGCTTTCATTTTTGAATAAATTCTGCATTGCGGCAAGGTTGTTAGGATTAACTCCCCCCTTATCTGGGTCAGCCCCCATTGTGATCAGCAAAATAACATTTTCCACCGTTCTAGTAATAGCTTGATCCATTTTCTTAAGTTCCATCTTTGCATTGATGTCCTCAAGAACTGGAAAACCAAACGGAACCGCAAATGGTTCATAATCTTGTTTCTTATAAAAAGAAAAAGAAAGTTTCCTTGGGTCAAGATTTAATTCTATACCCCTTCTAGTATAAGATCCATCCCTGATAGATTCTTGTGCTTCTGGCTCTAGAGCCTCGAATACCGCAAAATCTTCATCTGTCTGGGGATTGGCAAGCCTCGCAATTTCATATTCAGATAAAACTTTTTTGTAAACCCCTCCAGTTGTAAAGCCTGTGGCTCTGCTTGCTATAATGTCATAAGGATTAAGTAAAACATATCTCAAGGGAACTTTGTTTGTAGATGGGTTTATTGAACCAACTTGATTTATCAATTTTGCATAGTCCTGCGCTTTAAACTTACCATCCACCCGATACAAGAAAATGTTTCCACTTCTGTAGTATTCTCTAAAATACTGGTCTTTGAGGTTAATAACATTAATTCTTTTAAACCACTCGTAAAAAAATTCCCTGCTTTTCTTAGTTCCTCCGTCTAGGTAAATGTCGGTGTTGGTGAATTCCGACATGATGTCTACCGCATTTCTAAAAACCGCGACATTCGCATAAGCTTTTTGACACAATTCGATAGCATCACGACAAGTAACGCCGTCAGCAGCATATTCGTAGGGTAACAATCCAACACGAATACTGGAGAATCTATCTATAGGATTGCGGAAAGCTACCCTATTCGTTCTTGATCCCTTGAATGATTGATCTGTAAGTCCCTGTCTCCGAGCTTTAGAAACTTCACTATACGAAGCGTCTGCGGTATAGAATGGTTCCCCCATAAATTCTGGGACAACATCTTGTTCCTGTGGATGAGAAGGATGATCTTTAGGGTTAAACTGATTCCAATACTCTGAACGTTTTGTGTATTTTCTCTTGGCCATGGATGTAATTCATATTACACCCCAAAGTTAACTTTCAACTTTTAAAAGTCAAGAAATGAACATAGGGGTAAATGTAGCTTGCACATTACCTATATCCTTAGAGTTCATGTCATAAAAAACATTCATTGCCCAATTGCCTAAAACCAAGGCAGAATAAGAGTCTTTTCGAGCTTTATCTGCCCCGCTTTGTTTCCTTAAATTCCTTGGTAAATCAAAACTTTGAGTTCCTTGAAGAGAAGTCGTAATTTGTATCAAAGCACATTGAACTTTAATTAAATCCATCATATCTTTTTGGTGCTCAACGAAATCAATCATCCTCGCTCCTGCTGGCCCACGTTCATTAGGATCATTCCTAATGAATTTTAATTCTTTAATTGGGACTCTAGCCTTGCGCTGATTGTTGTAATCATCATTCATTGCGGCTCCCGCAAAAAATATTCGTTTATGATCGAAAGCGGCTTGGAGTAACTCGTTTGCTGCTCTTATCCATTGCGAAGTAGGTTTCCTGAGAAAAACTATATTTTTGGTGGTTAGATTATATTGGTTTTTAACTTTCCTTAAATTTTTCTCATAGTCCACGGCTTTATCTAAATCCGCTTCAATTACACCTAGTTTTAAATTTTTCTTTTTGAAGATTTCACTCTCGTTACAAGAGTTAAGAAACTGAACACCACCATTGTAGTCCCCAACCACAGCTACTATGTTGAAATGAGTAAGAACATAAGCTGCATATTTAATATGTGTTTTTAAATTAGCTCCAGATAATCCATAGCTGTGAACCACCGTTCCCTTTCGAGTATCTCGATTCAACTTTATAACAAGCATCGCAAAATCATCAGAACTTTCACTTTCTGACCAAGAAGGGTCAAAAGCTAAGATATATTCATCCTTGGGGTTTCCTACAACTTCTACCGACTGCCCCTCACCATCAGGAACGGTGCAAGCTGCCATTTTACTTACTTTAAAGTATCCAGAGCTATCGTCTGTAAAGACGGCTCCAAATTCCCTTTCAAACTGAGAATCACTCATTGTAGCCTTTGATTGGCTAATTAGATTTTGATCATATAGCTGTTCGGGCGCACAATCATAACTAAAGTGCATAATAGTTCGATGCGCTCCGTCTTGCGTATTCTCATTGAGTATTAATTTTTCGTATTGTTGATATATTTTATAAAGGTATTCGAATTTGTATGAAGCAGATGACAAACCAATAATTTTGTTGTTTGGCCACCTTCTCCTATCCTCCTCTTTCATTTTACCCTTAGCAATCATTTGAGTTTCTAAATCATAGACTTCTTGTCTCTCGGTAGGATTCTCCACTACAGAAAGGAAGGGAATAATAACTTCGTTATAGATTTTTTCAGGCATCAGCAACAACTCATCAATAATCATTCTTTGGAAACGAAATCCTCTGAGCTTCTCACCATCTCCTAGCGGCAGGGCGCGAATACTGCTTTGCCCAATCTCCATGACCCACTCATCATTCATTTTTGAGACTCTAGTAATACACTGTGAAAAAAATGTAGCCTTGGGGCTTTTAGATATATCTTCTATCTTTTTGAAGATCATTTTTGACTGCCTGAAAGACTTAGATAAAATACCTATCTGGACACCTTGATTTAGAATAGCGTCTAAGAGCGCGAAAATGCCCGTAGAGAAGCTTTTAGACATTCCCCGACTCCATATGCCCAAAAAGTAATCAGACTCCATCATAGCCTTAATAGCCATGTGTTGGAATGGGAACAACTTTACCCCAGTAAACAATTCACAAGCAAAGGAAGGATTTTCTCTAAGAAACTTATAAAGCAAAAGTTTTGCTTCAGTTTCCTCTAAATATCCCTCTTTGTCTAGAATTAGCTGATTTATATCTTTGAACTCTCTGTGGAGTTTCTGTGTTCCTGTTTCCCAAGCCATCTTTTTTAAGTTGTTTATCCCAAAAATACTGGACATCTACCGTCCATAGTTTTTTTCCTAAAACAAGAATTTTGGGTATTATCTCTTCGCTTTTACCTCTAGATCCACTAAACACAAATTGACAACAATCTGAATAGTCAGCCTGTATTTCTCGCATTCTATGGTAAACATAATCTAAATTAAATTTTTTGTATCCCGCTTTATTGTTAGCCCACATTTTATTAAATGCTGTCTCAGTGACTATAAACAACATACATCCCATTGATCTACACCTTTCTAGCTCTTTTACAAATCTTGCATAACCATTTGTAATTGTAGCACAGAAATCCTGGTAAGATTTCCTATCCACGAATGTATAGTCATATAAATCTCCTCCAACAGCGTAATCTCCCACATCCAACTTAAGAGATTCAGAATTCTTAAAATGCAGAGGTTTCTGTTCTCTTGTATCTATGAGTATGGGTGTATCTGAAAAATCGTTTTTAAATTGATTTGGTAGTTGCCCCGAGAGCATGGGCAACATACCAAATTGTTTACAAGCTTCGTTATAGCTGCCAAAAACTTCTTTGCACAAGTCTACATCGGGTAATCCCACTGTTTGTAGGTAAATGGAAGGGGGTCCACCTTGTAGCCCCTTGGCTTCTTTTTTTTCTTTAAAAGCTTTTATAATATATTCTTTAACCTCTGCACGGGGTGCAGTTTTGCACCACTTCTTCATGTTCTTTTTGTTTATGAAGTCAGTAGCGAAATACTGATCGTATTTTTTGAACGGGATCAGTTCTCCAGTTAATTTGTCTTTTCTGGAATAATTCTCTACATAGTAATCCCCAAGGAACTTCCCATGTTTTTTTATGTGTGCATGGAGACTTCTTAATGAATCAAATGAATCCCCACACTCTTTACAATCATAAGACATCTTGCTGACCAATTCCTAAAACTCTTGCTTTCCATTCTGACATTCCCTCTAATCTTTCGGCTTCCCTCTTTACTGCCTCTTTTTGCATCTCTGCTATCCTAGCCATTGTTTTTCTTTCTTCCTCTTCTTGGAAAAGTTGAACAATAGACAGAAACGAAGCATTTTCCTTATGCATCTTCTTCATCCTCTCACCCCGATCACCTTGAAGCTTCTTGGTGAGGTTCTCAATGCGGGTTTCGCATTGATGATACTCAGAACTCTTAGCTTTGATAATTTCCGCTAACCTAATAGACATTTCTTGTTGTTCGTCAGCTTCATCAAACATATTGTTCAATTTATTTAAGTGGGTGCTGATTACCTCCAAATTAATTACCTCTTTACACGCATTTAAATATAAATTAATTTCATCTGCTGTAAGGTCGGGCTTATCCCATGTTAAACGTATAAACTCATGTTCAAACAGCACCCTGTCTTCAGTATTGAGATAGTTGTTGATAATTTTAAGAAATCTTGAATTCGATAAATTAACCATCAACTTTTCGACACAAATTTGCTTTTGCCTGTTAATTTTAGATTCCTCTAACCCCATCCCAGTAGCATCATTGATTTTTTTGATGATTCGTGACGGAGACTTCGGTGAAATGTATGAACTTAACGCTCCACTATCTTGAGATGGCAAAATGTCTGGGTTAACTGCCCTAATTTCCGCCAAGACCGCCCTTTGTTCTGCGCTGAGTGGCAAAACCCTGCGGTCTGGAAAAACAATTTTAGCAATCTCCAGAGATGACAGTCCCGTATCAGCTTGTTGTAAAATAAATTCAGTCTGTTCTTGGGTAAACTCAATAGTTTCTGCTGGTGGGCGACTCGTAGTTCTAAATTCTATAGAATTCTCAACCAAAAACTTTCGCACAGCCCTTCCCTCCTTAGACCTTCCGTCTAAAGAATCATCCTTAAAACATTGTTTTGTTAAATCAATGAGGTTTGGAATTCTTGAAGCGTTTTCCCTTAAAAATTCTTTCTGTTCTTCACTCAGGCCCATTTCCTATGATATCGTTGTCTTTTAGGATTTCTAAAGCTGTTTCAAGAAACTTTTTCTTTAGATTCTTAACTTGGCGATATCCTAATTTTCTTTTTTGTGGAGATATTTTGTATCCCATGAATTTGGCAACATCTTCCTCTGTCTTGTCTTCAAAATATAACATTCGATAAGCGACATAGTGAGTGTCACTTAACTTTATCTCCATATAGATATCCAACCTCTTTAGAGATCCATCGAAATCAAAGTCTGTATATTCCCTCCCCCTAACCTCTTTAACGAAGTCCTCTGTAGATAAAGGAATTTTTAATTCCAAACCCATCTTTTTGGATTTTTCCCATTTTGAGCAAATCGGGCAAGTTGATGAGTCATGATTAGCAAATTGATACTTTGGACATGGGTTAACGTAATTACCGTAATGATTCCTTATGAGGTTACGCATTTGGTTGGAAATGATGCGTCCTATCCATGGCTCCAGAGGTCTCTCTTGGTCCCACATGTGCCATTTTTTAGCAATGTGTAATTTTATAATTTGTTCGACATCTTCAAAGTCAAACCACCTAACTGCTCTTAACCTCCACTTATATTGCTGCTTTTTAATTGCAGCATCTATGATGTCAGAAAAATCCTCGTAAGTATACTCACCTTTGTTTTTTCTTTTCATCAATAAATTCATTAACAGACAGAGTTTTATTCCTTTCTTTTGGGGAAGGCGCTGACTCTCCTATTAGTGAACCTAAAGTGGTATTTGTTGTCTCTATATCATATTCAACTTGGAAGTCTGAAATGTGGGGAACTGATTGAGAATCAGTTTCATCAGAAGAAAGAACCACAGATTTTTCTAGAGTGGGTAGTTCTGCCGCAGTATTCGTGGAAATAGAAGCATTTAGCTGTTGACCGCACTTACCACAAAAATTTGGTTTAGCGTGAGCGTATTCGAGTTTGTTTCCACAACTGTGACAAAATAAGTGAGCCATCTTATATATTTATATGGTTTTAAATCATTTTTTCAAAAATAAACAAGGTCTAGTCCTGTTATAGTAAAAAAGCTGTTCGCCGCTAGCGCGTTGACATTTGCTCTTGTTTTACATATACTATTACACTTTCTTGTATGTTTCTAATTTAGAAATAATAAATTTTAATATCTTACTTCTAACAATGTCGTTACAAGTAAACTTAAAAGAGTGAATTCCTTTTTTTTCCGAATCCTCATCCGAGAACAAATCAAACATTTCACTAAAACCTGTTTTGCCGTTAATATCGCTTTGCATAAAGTCTCCACAGATAATCAGCTTACTATCTTCTCCTATTCTTGTGATTAGGGTTGTTAATTCCTTGAAGGTAAAGTTTTGCGCTTCATCTGCTACAATTAACTTATTATTCCAGTTAGCTCCTCTTAAGAAGTTTATCGGGACCGCAGAAATACGTCCCTTTTGTTTAAGGAAGGCTGTGTCGCCCTCAAAAACAATTTCTTCTAATTTATCATAAAGAGGCATTAAGAAAGGGTTAAACTTCTCTGCCATATCTCCAGGGAGACTTCCTAAACCCTTATCTGCGCTTTCTGCAATACTTCTGACATATAACAATTCTTTTTCGGGATCTTCAGCCATAAGGCGTAAACATCCATAAAGAGACATATAGGTCTTACTTGATCCCGCTGGACCCGAAACAAAGAACATTTTAACCTCGGGATCTAAAAGAGTTGTTAAGAATCGCCGCTGGCGAGTTGTGAACTTAAAGTCCCTCTTTTTGAATTTGATGGAATGGTGGAAGTGAGGCTCCAACTGTATATTGGACAATTTTTTAAGTGCCATACTACATAGTATGTTACACTTAAATCAAAGTTTAATCTGTTTTATTGTTGCACTTGTTTCAACAACACCTCCTCCTTGTGCGGAGTAATTTTGTGCTAAAACTGTAGCGCCTTGATTAAATGTGATCAAGTTGCCAACATTATCAAAAAGTGCAGTGTTTCCGACTCCAACAAGGCCCACAACGAGATCATTGTTCAGTTTGTTTCCACTATAATCAATAAGTTTATTAAGCCCAGTAGAGGCAACTGTTAATTCTTGTTCCACTCCATCTAATAACATCTTAGAGGCGTTAATGGAACCAAGTTCAAAAGTCGGAGTTCTGCTATATCTTCTGTTAAAAGACATTTTAGCGTTGGTAGTGTTTAACACTCCCGCGTTATCAGTGATAGTAGCAGTATGACCGTATGCCACATCATCTCTATCTAGAGGAATTGTTGCTCCACCATAAGGATTGGTGTCTCCTGTAATTTGCCCTCCCGTGACAGGTTCTAAAGAAGTAAACTCGGCTTGAAGGATAACAGGAGCAAATGGTTCAATATTAACACCCACACTATTCACATAGCACTTTTTATAGTCTCCACTCCCCACTCTTATAGTCACAAAGTCATCTTGATTTGCATCCAACAAAAATTCAAACCCCGACACCGCTCCCGACTCCAAAATACAAGAAACAGATATATTTGCGGTCATCGGACCCGCAAAATTAAACTGATCAGTAATAGAAACGTTTTTACCAAGATTCCTTTTTGGATTGGTATTCGTAGAATAACTCACATTTACATTAGTGGAGGGAACATAATGATTCACTTCGTTAATTAAAGTGGTTCCACCTGCGCTAATATAAACGGGGAATTCGCTATAAGGTAAACTCATTTGTTATTGTTACACCTGTTTCACTGGTTACCTACTACCATAAGACCAAAATTAGCTGTGGCGTAGGAAATCCAGATCACGCCCCAACCATAATCCTTTTTCATGAAATATGCCGCAGCCACTACCGCATACATAATTCCCGCAATCAAAGGGACATACTTTGTTATATCGTCAAGAGTCATAGGTTTTAAATCTTTCGGGATAGAGGTTCTTAAGTTTCTGATAATGAGACTTTACTTCATCCAAATCAAGATCGCGACTATTCCTGCTCATATTCTCTTGAGCACAGAGCGGTCTTAAATTACTCCAATGATTAGGCCCAATCTCCTCATCCCCTTCCTTATAAAAAGGGTTAATATGTTTATGCTCTTCCCACAAACAAAGAGGGATAAGGTGATCTATATGCCATGCGCCTTCATGGTCGAGATTTGAACCAGCACCATAATTATTCTCATTCATCCAATCTTCTGACAGATCCTCAAGAAGTTCTACAAGTTGTTTGCTGGTAACTTGCGTCTTTTTATTCCACAATGATGGGCTACTTCCCCCAAGAGCAGTTTTCATATAACCCTTTAATCTTTTTCGTATTCTTCTGGCATAGATGTATTTAGGATTTTTTTCTAACTCTCTTCTTCTTTTTTTTGCTTCGGGGGTTTTAGCTCTAGCAAGGCAATACTCCTTATTTTCTACATAATATTTCTTAGCTCTTGCCCTTTCGCAATCTAAGCATTCCCAAAGGTAGGCGCTCTGACTTCCTCTGAAATCATCCCAGTTTTTAATTAAACCACACCTTACACAACATCTTTTCTTTTTAATTAAATGGTTTGCAAATCTAGGTTGCCCATTGGTCGCAAATCTAACCCAACCTTCTTTATTTAATTCATTTAATTTCTCTTCGCTTAATTTGTGTTTACTGTTCGCCATATAAGATATCTGCTTAACTCCATCAATTACGTCTCGCGGCAGTTTAAGCAAAACTTCAAAATCTTTCCTTAAGATAAATAAAGTTTTTTGTAAACGAAGATCATTCCCATCAGGGGCATCCATTTTGAACAAATAATCTGCACCTCTAACTTTTATCCACGCTTTTGCTGGTTTTCTCCTGTCTCTCCCTTTGAGAGCGGTGTTTAGAATGCCTTTCTCAAGAAGAATATCCACAACTTGATTCATATCTAAAATTTCATCTTTTTTGAATTTACAGGTATCCCAAAATTTTCGCTCAAAGTCTTTTGCATATGGCTCCATAGAAACGTGATAAATGAAGCCTTTCCGACAACTTAAGCTTTCGGGCTTATAGCAGTCTTCGCAAATATCTCTATTTATTTTGAATTCTTTTTCAAACCAAACCTCGTCTCGAAAACTAGCAGTCTTCTCATTCCCTAGCCAAACTCCTTCTTGGATCTTCTGTTTGACCAAGAAGCTTTTTATTTTTTTATCTTCTTCGCATACTATACAACTCATCCGTTTATTTTTGGGGCATGGATATTTTTTTCAATTTTATTTATGAGAATTTTTTTGCTCATCTACCGAATGAGAAACAGGGGGGTATGCTGTAGCATTTACGTTCACGGTTTGTCAGAACGTCATTGACAGACTGATAAATACCTCCCCCCGCCACATTAACACAGAAACCCACTAAAAATTTTTGAGAAATATGGGGGCTTGTCAAGTTTTTATTGATTTTTTTTCAAAATAAAAAAAGAAAAATAAATGATCTTTTCTCTTGCTTTTTCTCTGATTGTGTGGTATACTTACAGAGTAATAAGACAATAAAGAACGATTTAAAAATATGAATATGACTACTACTA
>Ga0114932_10004403_pt1 | contig 13200 bp, 17 predicted proteins | sample 2SBtaG_2_FD_87286 | JGI IMG/M metagenome (GOLD analysis project Ga0114932, IMG submission 87286) | Deep subsurface microbial communities from Kolumbo volcano to uncover new lineages of life (NeLLi) - 2SBTROV12_ACTIVE470 metaG | ecosystem: Environmental > Aquatic > Marine > Volcanic ...
AAGTTTTGGCTTGTCTCTTCAGCAGGGCTGGAGCCACCAGCACCTGGACGCCCTTGCGGGCGTTTCGACAGTTGGTCCAGCGGAAGCCCTTCTGGGCCGTCGGGGCAGACGCACCAGTCGAAGTCAGAGTGAGCGGAAAGAATCGCTTCGTTCACGCAATACTCTGTGTGAATCCCTCTGCGTCCGCCGATTCTCCACCTGGCCTTGGGATCGATGTTCAGTGGCTCATTTGATTGTTTTTGGCGGACGGCGTCTTTAACACTGTAGCAGAAACCGTAAGAGGGGGCTTTGCCTGGACGCCCCTCCCTCACATACTTGCTCCAAAATTTGTCAGCACTCAGGCGTTCCGCTTCGGACACCAGGAAGTCCACGTTGCGACTCGTGTACCAGAGGTCAGCATTGCTTCGGAGTTGGTAGCTTCCCTTGCCATCGGAAGCCAAGTCAAAGCCCAGCTTCTTGACCTTGCGTCCAGCGAAGTAGTCGTGGGTCAGATCCGAAAAGAGAAGGTAGGAAGGGAAGAGGATTAGGGTCCCCAAGTAGATGATGTCGAGGGCGAAATTTTCCATTTTTAAATCTCCTGCTAAGGCGTTAATTAATTACTATCGCTGAGAGAGTATCGGGCCACAGCCCCTAGATGTCAAGCCCTGCTGTAAATTTAGTTTTTGAAGTGGTATCTTTTTAGCGTGGCCCAGGTGGCCAGCTTTGACTAGAGAATCTGGTGCGAAGATCGCCGAACGTGCCTAGAACACTGAAGCACCGAAGCCACAACTCACATCTTTCTAGGAGATTAAATGAAAATCAGCATCAAAAACTGGAGCAAATTTCAACACTACCAGAATCGGCGTCCGCCCTGGATTAAGCTACACCGTGAGCTACTCGAGAACCGACAGTGGTTTGACTGCTCGCAAGGTGCTAGCAAGTTGCTAGTAGAATTGTGGCTAGTTGCTAGCGACAATGAGGACGGCACGATTGACCAAGAGCTTGGAGATTTAGCCTTCCGATTACGGCGGGAAAATTCCAAGATGCAGTCACTTCTGCAAGAGCTTGCAGACCAAGGCTTTATAGAGATTGACGAAGAGAGTGCTAGCGAGGTGCTAGCAGATAGCTTGCAGGATGCTATACCAGAGACAGAGAGAGAGACAGAGAAAGAGGCAAAGACAAAGAAGAGAAAAGTGCCTTCCTACACCAAGGAATTTGAAGAGGTCTGGAGCCTTCATAGACGTGGACCAAAAGCTAAGGCCTTCGCAGAATATAAGAAGGCAATCTCTGGAGATGTCAGCCACCAGGAAATAGTCGAAGGTATCATAGCCTACGTTGCTAGCTTGGATGAGAATTTCAAAGGGTCCCACTTGTTCCGCTGGATAGCTGATGCGAGATGGGAAGAGGACACAGGCGTGAAGACAGTAAAGCGAAATCCAGTTTTGACGAATTGGTCACCCCCAGCATTAGGAGATGTGCAATGAGAATCGAGATCAAAATTACAGGCAATGGACTAGGACCAGTCGAGGACATGGTTTCCAGAATTTTGGAGTGTGCAAACAGTGCTGGGCTGAAGGATGCTCGAGCAGATTATTCCTACGGCAGAGTTGAGTCCTGCCCGCCGATGTTCTACACAGGGGATTCAGAGGAGAATTTAGTGAGTGATAATGATGCTGTTGAGATGTCTGTAAACTTCGCGAGTATCGTGTCTGCTAGACTAGCCGATGATCATAATCTGGATGTCTCAGATTTTGAGGATCTTGAGCCTAGCGGGAAACGTGGATTTACGGTCGATGACGTGCTGATTTTGATTAGGAATATCGGTGCAGTCTAAGAGCTATTTTTAAAAGAGTGAGAGTGGAAACTTCGGTGCCTTCGGCAACTTCCGATAATGTACATTATATGGAATACGAAATGGCTTAGGTAAGCCATTCCACGAAAAACAGAGGTGATAATGAGTCCAAGAGCGAAAAAGAAGGGCGTAATCCAGCAGGAAGTTGAGCTTATACGTCAGCCTCACGGCGGGGCGTTACAACGCGGAAATCCAGGCAATTCTGGGGGTGGCACTCTAACCAAGAATATCCGCGAAGCCTTCAGGTTAGATCTCGAGACAGCAAGGGTGCGATTGCTAGAGATAATGGCAGACCCCGAAGCCGATACCAGGGACCTAATCAGCATCTTCGATAAGCTTGCCAAATACAGTGTCGGAGAGAAGCGAGATGGAGTGGTTGTGGACTCCGAATTGTTGAACGACTTCTTTGCCGTTATAGAACGCTATATCGTCGATGAGTCCCAGCTAAAAGTGATACGCGATGAGTGGCTTTCCCTTCTCGCCCGAAAGCTTAAATCCTGACCGCCTAAGGACCCATGCCGTCCTAGATGAGTACAAGTCTTTTGGCCACACTGAAGAGGTCATAGCCCATACCCAATACCAGCACGATCCGATAGGCTGGATGAGGGACAAACTTGGGGTTCCAGAACACACTCTAGCCTGGTCCCTCAATGAAGGGTACGAAGACCATAAGTGGGACGGCGACGCCGATCCGCTAGCACTTGTTTGCAGGGAGCTAGCAGACTGGAAAGACGTTGGAGTTGAGTCGGGGACAGGCACTGGTAAGACCTTCCTAGGAGCTTGTATCGTGCTGTGGTTTCTGGCCGTCTACGAGGACTCCATAGTGGTCACTGTAGCCCCGAAGTTGAACCAGCTAACCAAGCACCTCTGGAAGGAGATTGGAAGCCTCTGGCCACAGTTTCAAAGAAGCTTCCCACAGGCAGAGCTTTTGGCCTCTGGAGTGATACGAATGAAGCCCGCTGTAGAGGACCGTGAGATATGGGGAGCAACCGCCTTCGGGACAGGCGTTGGAGCAGAGGAGCAGAGTGCCACCAAGGCCCAAGGATGGCACGCAGAACATATGCTGATTCTGACCGAAGAAACCCCAGGTGTCCACCCCGCCATTATGGTAGCTTTTGAGAACACTTGTAGCAGTCCCCACAACCTCAGATTAGCCTTCGGAAACCCCGACTATGAAGAGGACGAATTGCACCAGTTTTGCCTATCCCCAAACGTGACCCATGTGAGGGTCTCCGCACTGGATCATCCCAACGTGGTAGCGGGTGATTCGTCGGTAGTCCCAGGTGCCGTGAGTGTCTCTGCTATCGAGAGGCGGAAAGAGCTTTATGCCCACATCCCTTCGATGTATGAAAGTAGGGTCAGAGGCATCAGTCCCAAGCAGGCTACTGGAGTCACATTAGCCTTCGTCGATAGTGACCATATGGAGACCTTCGATCCAACAGCCATGAAGGACCAGAATTGGCCTATGTTCGGAGGCATAGATTTCGGTGCCTGGAGGTTCTCCTTCATACTGGCAACGGCAGATAGGGCCAAGAGGCTCCACGTCATAGACGAGCTATTCAGTCAGCAAGAAACCCTGACCGCCAGGGCCAAGTCCATAGACGCCCTACTGACCAAGTACGATGCTCCAAGTACAACCCCGATATGGGGTGACTCCGCTAACCCTCAAGACATCCTAGAGATCAACCAAGCACTCCGAAACCTAGAGTCCAGGTACAGGGTCAGGGCTGTGTCCAAGACCTCTGGAGAGAGCAAGCCATATAGACGTGCTTGTGTCGAGAGGTTGCAGGATCTGTTGGGCAGAAGGGCGTTGCTGTTCAATCGAGGAATGGGCAGAGGAATGACGTGGTACAAAGGTGCCTCAGTAGCGAGCCAAGGCAAGCAGATGACAGGCTCCAGGCTGATGTGGGAAATCCGCCAATGGAGATACCCAGAAAAGCGAGATGGCAAGGCCCAGGTCCAGGACCCCGATGACGATACGGCAGATGGAGCAGATGCCATAGCGGGACTTAGGTACTTAGTCATGTCGTGGTGGAAAGGTGCTAGATACGAAGCCCCAGAGGACCAACCCAAACGAAACCGTGATACAGGACTCGAGGAAATACTTGAGCGTATCGCCGAACAACAACAAAAAATTCAGAGGTATCCATTTTGAGCAAATCAGAGAAGCAGAGCCGAGGCACCAAACGTAGGTTAGCTAGGGAAGTAGCCTACGAAAAAAAATTGACCACTGTAAATGACGTAAAAGTCGTCTTGGACAGATACCACACGTTGATGGTAGACCCACGCATCCAGTTCCTAGAGGAGTATGTGTTCTATAAAAAAATGAAGCCCTGGGAAAAGGCCTACTACCACTGGCTGAACTTCAAAGGCTGGTGCAAGGCACGTTACAGGGCCTTTGAGCGTTTTATCTATGCCCGCAGGTGGGACCAAGAGAACAAAGAGGTACTGGACCGTATGTCCAAGGGAGAGACTATTGAAAATGACTGATGGACTGAGCAAGAGTAGCAACCTACCCACCATTACCATAGGCTTTGCCCTGGCTGTGTTGACGGCTACATGGGTGACATCGGCAAAATTCTCCGATATTCAGGACAGTATCCAGGCGAATCAGGTGGAATTACAGGACCTGAGCAATAGAAGCTCCAAGTACATCGGAGTATCAGGCCTGCTCACCAGGCGTTTGGACGAGTTGGAGGCAAGGGTCACCAAGCTAGAGCTTGATATGGCTGTATTGCAGTCCCAACTCGATGCGGTGCTGTCCAGATGAAGGCAAAAATACACGTTAATCAACATAAGATCAGGAAAAATGCTAAAACGGGAGAGCGAGAGCCCGTTATTACGGTTAAAACGTACAAGAGTAACGAATATGCAACGTATGTCACCATAGACGGCCCATCAAAAGTGGTGTATTCGCCAGACAAACCGTTGTCATGCGGTGCCAAGGTGTGGATAGAAGCCGAGTATGAGGACGTGGAGATGAAACCATGATGTGGCCGTGGGTGAGCAGGCTGGCTTATAACCTCCTAGTCGAGGAACGCGACCGACTGAGGGCAAAGAACGACAGTTGGGAGGATCATGTACGGAGAATAGACCGCAAAGACAAGGGCATGACAGAGTTGCCCGCAGAAAAAAAGGCACCCCCAGAGCCGATACCGCCTGACCTGGCATATGTCATCGACAAATTTTCAAGCGAAACGACTAGACAGTCGTTACGCAACCAAGCAAGGATCGCCCATCAACGTGAGAACAAAAAATGGAGCGAGATACAAGCAGAATTGGAGGCCAGCCTTGGCTAAAATTCATCTATCTCCGAGAGAGTGGCAGGTGGTGATGTTGATAGGGGAGGACGGCATGACGTATGGCGAGGTAGGGAGCCACGTTGACATCTCAGAACGGACCGTAGAAAGCTACGTCAACCGCATTCTCCAGCGATATCCGTCCAGCAAGAGGCCTAGAGCCGCAATAATTGAACTGTACTACCACGTTGTAAGGGGTTTCCCTAGCAGGGAAAGCACTGACTAACGGAAATATACATAAGTAATGTATCTTAATAGCTATGGAATCCATAATAAATACCACAATTACGTCCAGCGGGCATCACGGTGGCGAAGGTGTTCCTAGCCAGCAAGATAATCATGCTGATATGGGAGCGATCAATCCACAGAAGCTCGCACAGGAAATCGCTGATTTCCACAAAAACGGACTAGAGCGGAAACGGTTTCACGACCTGACCGCTGAAAAGTATCTAATACATATCGACGGGGAAGGCGATAATCAATGGGCTGACATCTATAATGGTGAACGCATCCAGATACCGCACAATCTTTCGGGCATTCCCCGTGCACAAAACAACTTATTGCGACCGCTTGTAGATAATATGGTAGCGTATCACAGTACACTGCCGTTTAGGTTCGTGGTAGACGCTAGGCCCGATAGGGAGGCACGAGAGTCAGCAGCGATTGACCAGGCGTTTGCGAACTACATGGCGTCGCTGACCAACCTAAATAGCCTGTTCGCTGAAGCTATGTATATGGCGGCAGCTTACGGACATTGTCCGATACACGCATTCTGGAGAGATGACCCGCGATTCGATGCATACCAGCCAGTACACGCATTAGGTATGCAGGGGCCACAAAGAGGTACGATTGACTGCTTTGTGGGAGACCCATTCGATACTGTTTATGCAACTGGAAGTAAGCGAGGTCAAGTAGAGCGATTGTCGTATGGAAGAGTTGTAGGTGCTCACGGAGTCAGACAAGCCTTCCCACACATACCTAATTTAGAAGGTTCAACGAAGCTGAACTCCGCCAGTCGCTTCCAACGCACGGTACGCAAATGGCTACAAGCAGGAAGCTCTGTGCATGGCACAGCAGCACAGATGGACGGACAAGACGGCGAAGAATTAATAGCCTTGGTATATAGAGAAATAGCTCCAGGTGTGGACATAAACCACCCACTGGGGAGACTGTCAATCATAGCCTTGAACGGAAGTGCCTCCACAGACTCAGCAGATGCTTCTGGCGGTGGAGGTCATTCGTATGGCAACGCAGTGTTGTTGCATGATGGCCCACTCCCTGGTGGAGTATTTAGTTGCGTGCAGGTCTACGCGACCAACAGGTTTGACGACGTTATGGGTAAACCCTTTGTCGCAGACCTTGACGAGGACCAAGTACAGCTAAACCAACTAGAAACACTGGTTAACGAGTTTGTCAGGAGGAGCGTGAGGGCCCCCTTAATTACGTCAGGTGTGATCGCAGATGACAGTGCCGCGTACCTGGACGACGGGGAGATCGAGATCGACCCAGGCTCGCAGTTTATACCCAGCTACCTAGAGCTTCCATATAGGCACATACCTCTACTAGAGAATAAGATACGAAGACTGGAAGAAGGGTTGTTTAGGAAGGGTGGCTGGCAGGCCGCCTCCAGGGGAGAATCCAGGTCAGGAGATGCCGCCGCTAAGGTGGTAGCACTCGCTCGAGCAGACGACACGATTCACGGGCCGACCGACCAATCGTTCAAGAGAGCAGCAGAGCAGTTTATGGGCGTCTGCTGGAGACTAATGAAAGAATACGGTGACGTGCCGTGGATGATCGACGTTGCTGGAGACGAGATATCACACCTGCTCAAGCCTTACATAGACAGGGGTCAACTGTCGGAGCAGCCACCGATGTACCGACTAACTTCGGGATTTGGTGCTACCCAAGAGACTAAAGCACAGCAGCTAATGCAGTTGTGGAATATGTATGACCCGCTAACAGGCGAAAGGGCGATTTCAACGAAACAGTTTAAGAAGCAATTCCCTGACAGAAGTCTGTGGCCAGATGAGCTAGATCCTGAAGAGATGCGGGAGCGTAGGGCCAAGGTGATTAATCAGGGTATGAGAGAAGCAACAGCAGAGCTAAGAAAGACGTATCAGCTTGACCCAGCACAGGTTAACAGCATGAGCGATCCAATGGTACTGCAAGCAGCCACAATGGTATGGCAGTTTATAGACAAAGAATATCCGATGATGATGGACGACGACATAGAGGCGAACCTTGAGGCGTTGTCTACCATAACGCAGGACGAAAGTGAAGATTCGATTGTGAGACGCGTAGCGATGTTACGACAGGACCAATTCTTCCGATGGCTTAGTGGTAAGCAAGAGGCGGCCGCTGAAGCGGCAGCAGAAGAAGGAGGCTCTACTGCGACCGAGGCAGAGGAGGCTCAAGGGCAAGGTCCCTCTCCTGTCGGAGGCACTGTTACGTCTGAAGCAATGACAACCTCGCCTAAAGAGGTGCGAGGACTAACTACCGCAGCCCAGCAGGGTGCGGCATAAAGTGGAGATACGATTATGAGTGAGACAAGCGTCGCCGTAGAGGCCCCGCAGGTCCCTGTAGAATCGACGGAATCTGTTGATACAAGTCAGGCATCTGAGCAGGCTACACCAGAGACCAAGACTGTCAGCGACATCAAGATGGGTGCACGCCAGCGTCTAGCTGAAAAGTTTAACGAAGTAATGGCGGAGCAAGGTTCCGAGGAAACAGACACAACGACAGCTACTGACCGCTTGAGGCAACCGAAAGGATCGCCCAAGGGCGGGCAATTTATGAAACAAGAAGAAACCGAAGAAGCGTCAGAAGAAACGCCGCCCGAAAGCTCGGCGTCAGACGCTTCAGAAGAAGTCCCCGAGACCGAAACCGCTAGTGCTTCTGAGGCGGTAGAGGAAGGGGCCGCAGAAACCGAACAGGCCACTACCCCTGTAGGTACTGTGACAGTCCCCGTTGCAGACGATCACCCTCTGCGACAAAGGGGCCGCGAGGCTTTTGAGGTGTCGCCCGAAGACGAAAGAGATGTTCGGGCACTCCTAAATAGCCATACTCGTAGGTCAGAATTAGATGCTATGACAACCCAGTTGCATGACGCTAACGCCCAACTCTTAGAGTCCCGTGCTAGTGAAGAATACTGGAAAGAACGAGCAAGCTCAGGAGGACTGCTTACTAAAGAGCAGGAGCAAGCTTACCAAGACATCCTGAATACCTACGGAGAAGCTGATGCTGAAAATTACCGCAATGGCATTATGGCGAATCTTCAGACTGAAGGATTGGACCAGAAGGTACAAGAGGCCCGTGAAACGCATAGCCAGCAGGTAGCTTCAAACAAAGCTGCTAAATTTGCTACAGACGCGATTAATGACGCGATGGTCGGAAACCCGACAAATGACGTCAAGCCTCAGTATCCACTATGGTCAGAGACGGAAGTCAGGCAAGCGTTATCAGGTTACGGTGCACTGTGCCAAGCACAGAACGCCACGCCCACCCCCAACGGCTGGTATAAGTATGCAGATGCAGTTTATAACAGCAACGAAAGGGTGCGTGCAGAGACTGATATACGAAAAGCCACGGAGAACAGCCGCATAGCCGAGCAAGCGAAGGCAAAAGCTACAGAGGAAGCGAGGGCTGCTGAGGAGCAACGTCTCCAAGAAGCAGCTAATCGTCATAGTACGAGGCCAAAGAGCGTAGCCAGCACTTCAACCGCGGGAGTGAGAGATAGAGGCACTTCCAACGAAAACGAGTCGCTGAAATTTATGTCTCCAGGCCAACAGAAACGAGCACGAAGGTCCCGTGTACGGACATGGGGTCAAAACGCTCAATGATAAAGGGTATTGACTTATGGCATTAGGATCACAGGTCTCAGGACTTGAGGCCATCACCGATCTTACGGGATTGGTGCATGAGATTTATGCTGGTGAAGTCAAGCCAAACGTGTCCGCATGGTCACCTACCAGCCAGCTTTTCCAAGAGGCTGGAGCAGGCGATTATCGCATCGACGGCGAGAAGCTAGTCTTCTCAGCCGACCTGACTTATGCAGGCGGTGCACAGGGTACAGATGGTAACCTTCCCGATCATCAATACGTTGATGCGGTGGAAGGACAAACAACACCAGCAAGGCTCTACGTCCGTAGGGCTATAGACAACTTTATTGAAAAAAGAGCACAGAAGGGTCCAGGTGCTTTCGGGGATCTCCTCGGTCGGATGTTCGACCAGATGTGGGATGCTTTCGGAAGAGCCCAGATCCGTCATGCTGTAGGAACCTCCACAGGAACACTGTGTAAGGTATCTTCACGCACAAGCTCGACAGTCTTTGTTGTCAAAGACGGTTACGGACACGCGTCCACACCTCCTCTGATGCACTTAGAGGTTGGTATGATTATTGGATGGGTAGACGTAAACGACAGTAACAACGTCGCAGGTGCAGGCACTATTACCGCCATCACCTATTCTACAAACACGGTAACCGTAACGACTGCGGCGACTTGGGAGCCAGGAAATGACGTGGCCGCCAATGACCTAATCGTTATGGCTACTACACCAAACATCGCAACTGACTACTTCACGTCAGAGTACACTAATGCACCTAACGGTCTAATGAACATCGTAGACCCAGATGCAAGTGCGAGCACGGTGTTTAACATTGCCGAGGGTACTTACCCAAGGTGGAAGCCTTACAGAAAAGCTTCGTCTAGCTTCGATCACATCGAAGTGACAGAGCATTTCCGCAAGCTGAGAGCGAAGAGCACCTCGCCAGTTGGGCCGAGCACACACGTTTGTGTAGCCCAGGGTGCGGTTGTTGCTGAATTGGCCAGAACCTTGGTCGGATTCCAACAGCAGACTCAGCTTGGACGCACGTTTGAAGGCGGCTATCAGGCCGTTAGAATTGCTAATATGGACTTCATTGAAGACGATTGGCAGTTGCATGACGTGTTGTACACACTCTCCGTAGAAGACCTCTTTACTGTCGATCTCGACGGTGAGGCCGACTACTTTGCCGAAGACGGAAGCCAGTTCTCAAGACTAGCTGACTTTGACGGTAAAGAGTGGTACGTCAAGAGTTATATGCAGTCGTTTAGTGATAGGCGTAACAGGCACGCCGCACTGACAGGCATTAGTCTTGCTAACGTAACGGCGGCTGACTTCAGCCCGACGCCTGACTATTAATAGTTAGGGACTAGTGTATGATTGGGACGCGGGGGCCTTGTTCCCTCCTTTCGGGGCTCTCGCGTTTCAGTCAGCAGTAAAATGAGTGAAAAAAGTTTGGACACCGTGTCCAAGACTTCTCACTGCTTTAGACTGCCCCTGAAGGCGGGGGTGAGAGGATAAAAAGATGGCAACAGTAAAGATGCAAGGAGCACTGTATGACACAGTGCGAAAGATTGCAAACCAGGTTAATGACCTGAGCACCGCATTAAAGACACGGTGTGTGACGCCGCCTAACTTTGAGATCAGGAGCAACTTCGATATCCAAAACGGAGATGCTTTTGAGATTGAAGCAGGCGGTATTCAGAAAACGGTAGCTACCGATCAGGCATTTGATACTGGTACGGGTAATGTGATAACAACCAACGCTTACTGGGCGGCTGGACTCCTATCGATCAACATTGATGGGACAACTGCTTATGTGAACTGGGGTGCCGAGGCCTCTACCGAGGCTTTAGCTAAGGCTAATTTGGCTGACGTAACCGCTACTGGAACCGTTACCTGTGGCTATGTCACAGTGCAAGCGGCTTCAGGGCAAGACTGGGTTGCGGGTACAGATGCACTGCAAGGTGGGTCTGGTGGCCAGGTCTCACAGGACACCAACTACTACAACGATCAGTATGTTGGAGCGGCTGGTAAGGCCCTGTTGGCCGACAACCAGTTGTCGTTCAGTGCGGTGGGAACGCCGTAATGGGATTGGTATCAACGATGGGTGGAGTACGGCAAAAACGCCGTGCTCCCCTAGAGTTTCAAGATGCAGTAGAACTGCATTTTAGGAAGAGCGGTAGACACGCGAATATCGTGTGGATTCCAGAGCCTGTCTGTCAGTGGCAAGTACGAATCACACTCAGGCCTGATGATCCAGCGTTGCGAGCTTACCAAGCAGGAGAAGTAGAGGAAGAGCCCATTGAGACGGTCGAGATCACTTACTTTGACGAGCAAACAGGCCTGTATGTGGGGCATGAACTCGACGAACTAGGTGTAAGCGGGTTAGTCGAAATGCTCGAGAAGGGAGATATGTGGAGCGGTCAGGGCAGGTTTAGCTCGATACAAGACGCCATGACCTGGCAGGTAGAGACACAGCGAAACATCAGAGAAAAGTTGAAAAACGCCATGCGAGACGAAGCAATGGCAGTAGCAAGGGACGTTCAGAAACGAGTTTTGGACGAACCCATCTTACCAGTAGGAATAAGTTTTAACGAGTCCCCCCCAGATAAGGGGCCGACACAGGAGAAGGAACAATGAGACAGAGACTGAATAGCATCCGTGGCTTACAGCCGAGAACAGTACTTGATGGAAACGAGGAGATCGTGGATACACACACAGATGGCCGCCCGATCATTCAACGCACCTATACGAAAGAGGTGCGAGAGCCTGTGCTGGATAAGAACGGTGAGCAGGTGTGGAAAGTAAACCAAATGGGTGTGCCGACAGTTCCCGTGTACCAACTCAAACCTGAGCAAGTCACTGAAACGTATGTGTACGACGAGTTAAGGACTGGCCATAACATGAGGAACTACCACTTCAGAGAGAATAAGGCTGAAGTCGAGGCAAGGGCGAAAAGAGCCCGTGTTGACAAATTACAGGATGAGTTTTTTGCGGTAGCGGAAGACAGAGGCTTGTCAGCCGCTGAGATCGCTGATTTCGTAGCTGAAGGAAAGGCAGAGAAAGTAAAACCAAAATCTAAATCTAAGAGCAAGGCGAAGGTGTAATGGCCGTACTCACTAATTTGGCAAGTATGCAACGAGCTTTTTATAGGCTAACAGACACAGCATCAGACGATGACAGCCTCATAGAGCACGATGACTCCTCGTTGGAGGCCGTGAATCAATTCCTCCAGTACGGGGCAAACGATGCTCAGGACTATCTGATGGACTGCGGCTTGTCGGACAGGTGGGTAAAGCAAGCGACAGCAATAACTTCGTGGAGTGGGACAGAAGCAGCGGACGGCGGACGGTATAAGCCCCTCGAGAGCGACTTCTTCCGCCTAGCGGGAGACAATATGACTAGTGCTCTTCGTGAGGCGGACGGCACACGCTGGGGTCATTTGATAGACTTTAGGGATAGGTTCAGGGTCAGGGGAGACCGTTACTGGCTCCAAGGAACGAATCTATGGATAGCCAGAGGTGCAAACCCGCCTACCAGCCTGATCTATGACTACCATTACAGGCTTCCCACGTTGTCGTCAGACACGGTGGACTTCCCAACGGAAGACAGGCCTTTGATTGTGGCATACGCCGCAGAGCGGGCGATGGAAGATAGTTGGCTACCTGGGGGACCAGAGATGGAAGCCAAGATCAGAAATAAAGTCCAAACCTGCGAAAGGAGAGCGTTTAGGCGGTCTCGACGCAGTAGGACGCAAAGGAAACTTAGACCGAAGCCAACTATTGGCACTCACTACTTCACATAGGAACAAATTATGCTGGGAATGAACGCAACTCAATACGTTAGGGTAGTCGCAACAGGAGAGAGGGCTGGAGCCACCTCTGCTACGCAGCTACCAGACATAACTGCTAAGTGTGTAAACATCAAAGCGGTGGCAAATAACTCTGGAAACGTCTATGTCGGCTTTGCAGGAGTCACTGTGGTAGATGGTACCACAGACACTACCTCGGGCTGGGAGTTGGACGCCAAAGAAGAGACGGGGTGGATACCTGTAGGCAACTTAGACGAACTATATATCATCTGCGATAACGCGGGCGACGACATCGTTTACATGATCGGACGGTAAAAAATGGCAGCATTCGGAATTAAGGCTATACAGCCACAGGACAACGAACACATCTTTGGCTTTGCCACAGCCCGTGGCACAGCAGATATGGCATTGTTGGAAGTGTGGAATGGTCCGAC
>Ga0114932_10004404_pt1 | contig 13194 bp, 10 predicted proteins | sample 2SBtaG_2_FD_87286 | JGI IMG/M metagenome (GOLD analysis project Ga0114932, IMG submission 87286) | Deep subsurface microbial communities from Kolumbo volcano to uncover new lineages of life (NeLLi) - 2SBTROV12_ACTIVE470 metaG | ecosystem: Environmental > Aquatic > Marine > Volcanic ...
GAATGGCTGCGACCTCCGCGGCTGCGGCTTGGCAGCTGATCGTCAGCAGAATGGAGGTGATAGCGGCAGTTCGGAACGTCATGGAGTGCACCCGTAATCTACAATTCGCGACCGCGAGGCCCATTTGTCCGACACTGAGAGCGAGCGGTTCCAAGAGGTAATGGAACGTCTGTCCGACGTGTTCGATGGCAGTCCCCCGAAGGTCGGAAAACTGTGGGCTGCGCATGTCAAAGAACACGGCGCAGATGGCGATGCATTCCTTGCCCGGCTGCGAGCCGATGGGGTGGTCAATTCTGAGCAGCTGCGGTTGCTCCAAGAGCGCGCAGGCATCGCCCTCTCCGACCCTTCGACATGGAGTGAGGACGACAAGGTGACCGCATCGCAGCGGTTTCAACTCCTGGGTGTACTGGGAGCCGGTGCGATGGGCGAGGTTCAGCTCGCCCGGGACGAGAGACTGGGGCGGACGGTGGCGCTCAAGGTCATGAAGGGAGACCTAGCGGCGAACAAGGGCCTTCTGGGGCGCTTTGTGTTGGAGGCCCAGGTGTCGGCGCAGCTCGACCACCCCAATATCGTGCCCGTCTATACCCTCGAGCGGACGGACGATGCGGCGGTCGGCTTCTCGATGAAGCTCGTGCAGGGTACCGAGCTCGAGGGCTTTATCGAAGTCTGCCGTGCCCAGGAAGCCGCTGGAGAGCTCGACGAAGACCACCGCCTAGAAGGCCGGCTAGAGGTGTTCCTCAAGGTGTGCGACGCGATGGCCTATGCCCATGCGCGCGGGGTCATTCACCGGGATCTAAAGCCCGAGAACATCATGATTGGCACCCACGGCGAGGTGTACGTGATGGACTGGGGCATCGCCCGCTTGTGGGGCCGGCCCGAAGACCCTGGAATCCTCGCCATGCAGGCGCTCGACTGGGGCGACGACGGCCCGGGGCGCACCCAGGTGGGCATGGCCATTGGCACCCCGAGTTTCATGTCCCCCGAGCAGGCACAGGGGCTCAATGACGAGCTCGAACCGCGAAGCGACCAGTACTCTCTCGGCCTGATCTTGTTCGAACTGGTCACTCTCAAGCGCGCGAACGCCGGTCCTACCGCCATGGTGACCACTCTGCGCGCCCAGGAAGCCGAGAAGGAGTCCTACAGCCACATCCGCGGCAGGTCCATTCCGCGGGAGCTCGGCGCCATTGCTGACAAAGCGACGTCCTTCAAGCCTGTCGATCGGTACGACGGCGTCGATGAGCTGGCCGATGACATTCGCCGCTTCATGCGCCGTGAAGCGACTCATGCGATGCCCGACAACCTGGTTCGCAGGCTCGTTCGGTGGGTGGGACGAAACGCCGGAAAGACAGCTGTAGGCTTCATGACCATTATTCTCGCTGCGGTCATAGCTGCTGCGGGTGTGGTGGTCACCAGTCTGGGAGCGGTGGTGGAGACCCAGCGCCGATCTGCAGCCCAAGAGCATCGAATGGCCAACTTGGTGACCGTCGTCAATCGCCGTGCCCATGCGATCGACATGGAGATGTTTGACCATGCTTCATTGGCTGAACAAGTCGGCGTCTCTGCGGTCCGCATGCTGGAACAGGATCCCAAGCGCTCCACCGACAAGTACTACACCCTGGCCGATCTCTGGGACGACAAGGGGCCGATGGACTTCGCCAAGAGCGAGAAGTACGACCAGCGGGTGAGCTTTGGCTATCCGGTGAACGTGGGCGCTCCCGACGCTCCCATCGAGAGCCTGGTGGATGACATGCGTCGGTTGGCGCCGATTCGGCACGACATGCGCATGGTGTTCGCAGGTGGCTACGGCGACGAGCCGCCAGGGAGGAGCGCGCCACGTCTGCGGGCTGCGGTCGAGAAGGGAGCGGTGCCAATGCCCTACGTCACGCTCGGTCTCGAGTCGGGCTTGATGGTTAGCTACCCGGCCAACGAGGTGTACTCACCGGAGTTCGATACGCGCAAGCGGCCTTGGTACACGATGGTCAAGGGCAAGCATGGCGCACAGTTTGGTCCGCCGGTGCCCGACGAATCGGGTCTTGGCAGCTTGGTGCCTGTTTCTGTCCCGCTGTACGACCGGCAGGGCACCTTCATCGGCGTCTCCAATATGGCCAACGGGCTCAAATACCTCGTCCATCGCCTCGACATCGATGACCTCGCAGTTCAGACCGGCGGCTACCTCGTCGAGCCGGGTGGCCGCGTGGTCGTGCAGACGGGTGACGAGCAGGACAAGCGGACCGGCGTGTTCGACCACGGAAACAAGGCTGACCCAATGCCTCCCTTTCCCGAGCAGGATCTGCGAGATGTCATTGTCGCGAAGCAGCCGGCAGGCACGCTCCGTACCGATGACAGCATCCTTGTCTTCAGCCGTCTCGAGAGCCTTGGTTGGTACTACGTCGTGCGCGTTGATGCGGCAGAATTCGATGTGTGGGAGCCGTAGTCCCGGTCAGACGAGAATCTCGCCCAGGCTGTCTTCGGTGTAGGCGTCGTCGTCGCCAAAGCCGGTCATGTTGATGCCCATGCTGCGAATCAGCGTCAGCAGTACCTTGGTGGTGTTTTCGGCGGTGGTGCTGCGGTAGTGGAAATCGGTCTTGATTGCGCCACAGCCCCCCCCTGCCAAGATGATGGGGAACTCGGTCAAGTCGTGGACCCGCCCCAACGACACGTCAGTGGTTCCGAGCACGATGCTGTTGTCGAGCAGGTTCCCGTCTCCTTCGTTGATGGAGCGCATGGCTTCAATCATGTAGGCGTACTCTCCCAGAATCATGCGCACAATCTCGCGGACTTCGGGTTGGTCGCCGACCTCATCGTGAGTCAGGTTGTGGTGGCCAGCACTGATGCCGGGGAACAGCTCGTTGTTCACCGGGTAGGTGATGAAGTTGCTGGCGACCCGGGTCTGGTCACAAGCCATGGCCATCGCCATCAGATCGCACATGGCGCGGTTCTTTGCGGAAATCTGCGGCCGCCCGTCGATGTCCGGGTAGTCGCCGTCGGGCGGTTCGGGTGCCAAACAGGCGGCAAGGTCCGGTGGGTCCTCTTCCATGCGAGCAAGCCGCAGCTCGAGCTCGCGAATGCCATCAAAGTGCTGATCGAGGCGGGCCTTGTCGGTGGCGCCGACTCGCGTGCGCAGGGCAGACGCGTCGTCCATCACGCTGTCGAGCACACTTCGGCGCAGGGCGAGCGTGGGGTCGACGATGGACTCGTCACCCGGAGCGCGAAATCCCTCTCCAAAGATGCGTTCGAACAACAAAATGGGTGAAATTTCAGGCGGATTCTTGTTGTTCGGTCCGTTGAAGGACAGTCCGCTGCGGGCGGCGGCTCCGAACTCGAGTGATCGGAAGCGAGTTTCGCCGCCGACTTGCTGGGCAATGACCTGGTCAATGCTCGGGGCCGAGAAGGTCTCATCCTCTCCCACAACCAACAGCGGAGAGCCGGACAAGATGCCGGCGGCGCCCGACAGATGGGGGGCCGTATTGGGGACTTTGACCTCCATGCCAGTCACGACACAAATGTCCTCTTTCACCGCTGTCAACGGTTCCATGAGCGAGGACAGCTGCCAGTCGGATCCTGTGCCTTCGCCGGTTGGCACCCAGTGTGAGGGCACGACGCCATTGCCCCAATAGAAGATGCCGAAGCGGCGGGGAAGCTGCGAGCCGTCTGCATATGCGGTCCCGGACGTGTTGAAGAAGGCTTCGAGCGGTGGCAAGCCAATCGAGATGGCAGTGCCGGCGAGCAGGCCGCGAAGGAGCATGCGGCGATCGAGTCCGCGCCTATTCATTGCTTGGCTCCGCAGCGGTGTCAACGGGGGCTGTCTGGCGGTATGCAGGGCTGACAATGAGGTCCAACACCAGACTGGTGACACTGTGCTTGGACTTCACAAAGCGGGCTTCAAGGTCGCGCACGCCGTCCATCTCGCCGAGCTCCGGGGAGTGCCCATTGGCATAGCGGAACATGTGGTTGGTGAAGCAGTAGGGCACGTCCGGGTGAGTGGCGATCTGCTCGGCCAGCTCTGGGAATGTCTGCCAGGGGCGTCCGTCGAATTCGCCCGTTGCATCAATGGGGTAGTCGTTGTCCGTCGTCCGATAGCGTCCGATGCCGTCGAAGTGCTCAAAGCCTAGGCCGATGTGGTCGGTCAGGTCGTGGCAGCTGGCGCAGCCGGGGTCGGTGAGGTGTTGGTGCACGCGGTCCCGAAGGGTGGGGGTCTCGCCGGTGGCCTCTGGAATCGCGGTGTTGGCGTTCGATGGAGGAAGTGGGATCGGCTGGCAGAGCAGCGTCTCGCGCACGAAGATGCCGCGCAGGGTGGCAGAGCTGGACACCGCGTGGGAATGCAGCGCGAGCACCGAGACCTGGCCGAGCACGCCCACGCGCTCGCCGTCGCCCGGCAGTTCGGTCAAGCCAAAGCCCTCGCGCTCGGGGGCTGGCACGTTGTAGATCGCGGCCAGTGTGCGGTCGATGGACGTCTGACGGGTTGTAAAGATCGTCCGGTAGTCCGCGTTGTCGTCGAACACAATGCGCTCGAACAGGCGAAGGGTCTCCTCCTGAGCCGCAGGCCCGATGTCTTCACTCATGTGCGTATAGACCAGCGGGTCCTTTGACAGCTCATCGAGCTTGTACAGGAACAGCTGCTCTTTGTAGAACTCGCGCAGGCCGCGTCGCGCCAGTGGATCAGCGAGCATGCGTTCTGCGTGCTCGGTCAGGCCCTCGATGGTCGTGAGCTCTCCCGCCTCTGCGGCGGCCAGCAGCGTGTCGTCTGGGGTCGTGTTCCACAGGAAGTAGGACAGCCGACTCGCCATCTCGTAGTCGGTGAACCGCGTCCGTCCAGGATCGCCGGGATCCGGCTCGCCAAGCTCGGCGCGGAAGAGGAAGTTGGGGGACTGAAGGATGGCGGCCATGGCGAAGCCCAGGCCCTCGTGAAAATCGTCGAGGGCAGTCGCTGAGGTGCCTGCTATGGCGACCAGGCGCTCGGCTTCGTCGTCGGTGACGTGGCGTCTCCAGGCTTTGTATCCGAAGCTCTCTACGAACTGCCCGGCGCAGTCGGCATCGACGGTGGCGCTAGGAGCGCAGGGCACAATGGCGTCTCGGACCGCGGTGTCTGCCATGGCTTGGGAGGCGAGAGAGTACGCGGCGTCCTCGTAGAGCTCCGCCCCTCGTGGAGAGATCGTGGTGACCGCAGCCCCCACCGTCAGGTATCCATCGGCCGCGGAATCGGGTTCGAGGCGAGTGGGAAGGACCACGGTGGGGCCCAATAGATCGGCCACGGTGTTGGCATATTGGGCTTGGGTGAGGCGACGGAGCGTGGGCTCTGGCGGCTCGACCTCCGGGTATTCGGAAGTCCCGTTGCAGGACCCGAGGCACGCCGCGAGGGCAAACAGAATCGTGGTGGAGCGAAGGCTTGTCACCCGGGAAGGGTAGCCGCTCTAGATGCCGGTGTCCTCGTCCTTGTCACATGCGGCGATCAAAGCTTGGACCGGGGCACAGTCCTGCACGGTGTCGATTCGGACCCCGGCGCTGCACACGGGTGTGTTGCCGCACTGCATGGCACTCAGCTGGGCGGTGCACATGTCGACCGCCTCATGGTTTGCGGCCAGGGCAGCCTCAAGGCCATCGCAGCTCGATGCGGCTTGCTTCATGAACGCGGCACACGCCGGTTTGTCCGGAAATGCGATGTGCGACGGGCAGGACGTTTTCTGCGAGGCCACGCACTCGGGCTCGGTGTAGAGCTTGCAGACCGCGTCGACGTACTGTGTCTTGAGCTGTGCGCCGGTGCGGGAGTCGGGGGCCCCAATGGCGCTCGAGTTCTGCGACGGCGCAGTCTGGGTCGCCGTGCCGCAGCCCACTGCAACCAGGAGAACGATGGCTGGGAAGAGTCGTTTCATGGGCGTCATGGTTGCATTCCCTGCAGGCACTCGTCGAGGTGCACCTGGCCCTCGTGTTCGACCTTGAGCTTCTTTGCGAACACGACGCCGGTGAAGTCGGCGTTGTCCTTGACCTTCACCTCATTCTTTTCGCCAATGATCGTCGCGACAACCGTCGCGTCGTCCTTGATTTCGACCTTGTGACCGACCACGTAGAAGATCAGCTGGCCAGCGTCGCCACCGACGTTGACTTGACTGTTCTCTTCGAACTTCAACTCCTTGTGCACGTTGATGATGACCGTGCCGACAACGTTCAAGATGCTGTCGTCTTTGAACTTGACCTCTTCGTAGCTGTAGGTGCCGGCGGTGAGCGTGAGCACGTCGTTGTCTTTGAGTTCAAGGTCCGGCTGGCCATGCACATGCGCGATGTCGGGAACCGAGTAGCTGCCGCTCTTGGCCTGCGTCTCGCCGCTGATGTACCCGTTGTCCTCGATGTTGACCTTCTTGTTCGACGCGACATGCCCGTAGATGGCGCCGTCATCTTTGACCTTGATGTCGCCGCTGGCGCACAGCTGCGCGTCGTTGTCGGCGAGTCCGGTGTCGCAGCTGATGCTGTCGATGATGCCGTTGCCTTTGACCTCAATCTTGTCGGTCGCCGTGACACCACATTCGACCTCACGGGACATCCAGGCCATGCCAGAGAGCAGGTGGTAGCCAGTGCTTCCGAGCAGCTCGGCATTGCCGTTGCCAGCGTCGATGCTGTAGAGGTGGCTCATGGTCGGATAGACGCCGTTCGCGGGTTGGCCACCTGCTGGGGTGCCGTCCATCACCGCCATCAAGTTGCCTGCCTCGTCGCTTGTGATGGCCGCGGACCGGCCGTAGTGACCTGTTGCGCCGGCCAACTCGGCGTCTCCAGTGGTCAGGTCGACGCTGAAGAGCTTGAACTCACGGTCGGTCTTGCTCGTGGTCGTCAGCAGGCTCATGGCCCCGTTCGCGATGGTGGCGCCGCGGCTGTAGGTGGGCATGCCCAGTGAGCCAATTTCGGTGACGAGGCCCGAACCCGTGTCGATCTCAACGAGCATGCCGACCGGAACCTTGAAGCCTCCAATGAGCTCTTTGCGGACCGAGATGCCGAAGAGCGTGCCGTCGTCATCAAAGCCCATCGCCGCAATATTGTGGTTGAACGTCGGATCCGAAGCATCGACCAGGTTGCCCACTTCGCCAGTGACCTCGAGGGTGTTGGCGTCCACGGACACCAGAATCTGGCGCCCCTTGCCCAGGCCGTTCACCGCGTAGGCGTCACCCGAGCCGTTCCAGGCCAGCGAGAACCCAGCGCGAGCATGCTCGCCGCGGTACAGGCCCTCACCGTTCTCGCCGTCGATGGCGACCACTGTGCCACTGTTCGGGGCGCCGTCGTTGTAGCCGCTCAACTTGTTGTTGCTGACCGCAATCAGAAAGCCGGTCTCGGCTGCTTGGGCACTCGCACCGCCGGCTATGGCGAATGCCATCGTCAGTGCCAATGCTCGAAATCCGAAACTCATGCGTGTCCCACAACAACACTGAGTACGTCTGCAACTCGTGTGCCATTCGGAACAACGTCACTTTTCGATGAGTCCAGCCATCGTCCGATCCAATTTGGATCGGAGGAGCGGTCCATTTTGGATCGGACGATCCATACTGGATCGTTTAGCCGTCATCCTTCAATTTGCGATTGAGGGTGTTTCGGCCGATGCCCAGAAGACTCGCTGCGTTGGTTCGGTGTCCTCCACATCGGTCCACAACCCACTGGATGTAAGCTTTTTCTACTTCGCGCAGTGATTTCACCTGTGAGACGACGAACCCGGTAGTCGGGACCCGAGATAGGCGGCGCACTAGAGGTGGGGGGTTGTCGATGCGCAGTGCATCGAGCTCGATGGTCGAACTCGTCGACAGAACGACGGCGGATTCGATGGTGTGCTCAAGCTCGCGAACGTTGCCGGGCCAAGAGTGAGCGTGCAGGCCGGTGCGGGCCGCGTGGGACATCGTCAGGGGCGGGCGCCCATGGCGGCGGGAAAACTCATAGAGGAAGTGGTCGATCAGGCGATCGATGTCGATGGTGCCCCTCTTTCGAAGAGGAGGCAGTTCGATTTCGACGACCCGGAGGCGCCAGTACAGGTCTTCTCTGAAGTTGCCGGCCTTGACCTCGCCAACCAGGTCCTTGTTGGTCGCAACGACAAATCGAACATCGCTGTGCTCGGGCACGTTGCTGCCGACCCGGAAAAAGGTCTTGTCCTGCAGCAAGGTCAACAGCTTGGACTGCACAGGCAGAGGGATGTCGCCGACCTCATCGAGGAACAGCGTCCCGCCGTCCGCGGCCTGCACCTTGCCTTCGGCAGTGGTGTCGGCTCCCGTGTAGGCACCCTTGGCATGGCCAAACAATTCGTTCTCGATCAGCCCACCGGGCAGCGCCGCGCAGTCGACGCTAATGAGGGGCCGAGCGCTGCGCGCGCTATTGAAGTGAACGGCGCGCGCGACAATGGACTTTCCAGTTCCGCTCTCGCCCCTAAGCAACACGGTGGCATCGGTGCTGGCTGCTCGCTGCAGACGGTCGTAGACGATCTGCATGGCCGCGGACTCGCCCACGATGTGATTGAAGCGGAAAGCGAGGGGCTGTGCGTGATCGGCTCGAAGCTGGCTGCGAAGGCTGCTCGCGTCAAGCACGTCGGCAACACGCACGCCGATGTTGTGCAGTACCGACTTGTCTGCCTCGTCGAAGTCACCGTTGTGTTTGTTGAGCAGCTGCAGAACCGCCACGATGACACCCTCGGAACCGCTGACGGGCACGCACAAGATGTTCTTGGTGCCGTAGCCAGTCAGGCTGTCGAAGCGTCGCGCGACTCGTGGGTCGTGGTCGGTTTCGCGCACGATGATGGCCTCGCCTGTGTCGGCGACGGTGCCGGCAATGCCTTCCCCGATGCGCAGGCGAATCTCTGAGATCTCGAACAGATTGGCGACGCGGCTGACCAGCTCGTGACGGGCATGGTCGACGAGGTACAGAGTGCCGCGATCGGCGTTCAGGCGCTGAACGGCGTGGGCAACGACTTGTCGCAGCACGACATCGAGGTCGACGTGTTGGTCGCGAAGCTGGGAGCTAAGCCCGTCTAGCCATGCGTCGTCCAGATCAGCCCCTTGCGTAGCGTTTTTTGGCCTTCTCGCGCGCCTTGGCGGCGTCGGCCTCGCGATTCCTGGGATGGGCGGCGGTCGTCAGCTGGGCCATGAGCTCGGCGGTTGCCGCCGCGACCGCGTCGATTGCGTGTTCAAAGGCGGCTTCATTGGCGGCGGATGGTTTTCGGTAGCCACTGACCTTTCGTACGTACTGAAGAGCGGCTGCGCGCATCTCATCGTCGGTCACTGGCGGATCGTAGTTGTAGAGCGTTCGGATGTTTCGGCACATGCACCGCAGACTACTCCAGCTGGATCATGGCCTCCAGGGTCGCGAGTTGATCGGCGTCAGCGGGACGCTTGTCGCGACGCCAGCGGCCAATTCTTGGGAATCGCACGGCTACCCCGCTCTTGTGGCGTTTGCTGTGTCGAACGTTGTCGAAGTGCAGCTCAAAGACGTGCTCGGCCGTGACATGACGCACGGGTCCAAAGCGTTCGATCGTGTGGGACCGAATCCACTTGTCCAGCTCGTCGATTTCGTCGTTGGTGAGGCCTGTGTAGGCCTTGGCGACAGAGACCAGCTCTTCACCCTTCCACAGCCCGAATGTGTAGTCCGTAAAGCGGCTCGCCCGGCGTCCGTGGCCCTTTTGCGCGTAGATCATGACCGCATCGATGACCAGAGGGTCAATCTTCCACTTCCACCAGTCTCCCTTCGGCCGGCCAGCTCGGTACACAGAGTCGCGTCGCTTGAGCATGAATCCCTCGACACGGCGGTCTCGTGCAGACAGCCTCAGCTCGCGAAGTTCAGTCCAGCTGCCCGTCACAATCTGGGAGAGCAGCATGCCCGGGGTCTGGGCGACGACTTCTTCTAGGTGCCGTCTTCGCTGGGTCAGGGGAAGGGCACGGATGTCCTCGCCGCCGTGCTCGAGCAGATCGTAGGCCATGAACCTCACCGGGCAGTCCTTGAGAGTCTTGGCGCCGGGCTTCTTGCGGCCAATCCGGGTCTGCAGTGCCGAGAAAGGCAGCGGCTCGTCTTCCGCCCACCCCAGCACTTCACCGTCGAGCACGGTGCCGTCGGGGAGGTGCTCGGCCAGCGCGACGATCTCAGGAAAGCGCTCGGTGACCAGCTCCTCGCCGCGAGTCCACAGAAAGGTCTGGCCATCGCGGCGTATCAGCTGCCCGCGAATGCCATCCCACTTCCATTCCAGCTGCCATTCGTCGGGCTCGCCAAGGCTCTCGACGTCGTCGGCGAGCGGATGGGCGAGAAAGTATGGATAAGGCTGTGACGGGTCTGCAGTGCCGCTGTCCGGCGCAATCAGCGCCTCGAAGAAGGTTCGGCTCGGCTCCCAGTTCCCCATGAGACGCGCGGCGATCAGCGATGCGGGCAGGTCCGCGTGCTCAGCAAGCGCGCGGGTCACCAGGGTCTGGGAGACGCCGACCCGGAAGGCACCGGTGACAATCTTCACCAGCAGGAAGCGCTCGCGGGTCTCAAGTTCGGACCACCAGCTGGCGACCTGCTGTCGTTGCTCGGATTCCTTGAGCTTTGCCACGGGCAGGATCCGCTCCGTCATCCAGCGATGCAGCGGCAACCGAGGCGCATCGACCGTGCCCTTGTCTTCGAGCAACAGCGCCATGACCTCGGCCAAGTCGCCCACGGCGCTGTAGCATTCCGAGAACAGCCAACCTGGCATGCCTGTCTGCTCGCAGGTCCAGTCCGTCAGCGTACGCATCTTCAGGGTTCGCCTTGCCCGGCGACCGATCAGCAGGCTGACGGCCCATGCTGCATCTTCGGGGTCCGCGGTGTCGAACCAGGACGCCATGGCCGCCACCTTGGCGTTTGTGGAGCGCGTGCGGTCTAGGGCGTCATAGAGTTGGGCGAAGGCTCTCAATGTTCGCCTTCTCCCTCGAACTTGGTGTCCAACGAGATGGCATCGATGCCGCGCTGCTCGCGCAGGAAGCGGGCGAATGCCTCGGAGGTGCCGTGGGTCACGAGCACTCGCGACGCTTGGGTCTGCTCGACGGTCTGCAGCAGTGCGGGCCAGTCTGCATGATCAGACAGGGCGAAGCCGCGATCGTAGCTCTGCCAGCGGCGGTTGCCTCGCACCCGCATCCAGCCCGATGCGAGGGCGATTTCGGCACGCTTGAAGCGATTCGCCCAGCGACTTCCGATGGCGCCTGGCGGCGACAGGACTAGCTGGCCAGCCCAGTCCTGTTTGGCTGGTGCGTCCGCGACGCGATGGACATTCGTGAGGACCGTGAGCCCTGACTCACGATACCGCTCATTCAGGTTCTCAATGGCGCCGTGCAGCCAGATCGGGTCGTCGGTTCGCCCTCGCAGCTCGGCGATGAGCCGCTGGGATTTGCCAAAGGCATAGCAACCCAGGACAGCTGGTCGGCCGACCGATGCGCACTGCTGCCACCAAGCGTGAATCTGGTCGACGACTTGGGAGACCGGCTCCCAGGTATAGATGGGCAGTGCGAAGGTGGCCTCGGTGATGAAGGTGTGGCACGGGACCGGCTCGAAGGGTGTGCACGTCGGGTCTGCTTGGCGCTTGAAGTCGCCCGAGATCACCCACCGCTGTCCCTTGTACTCCAGCAACACTTGGGCCGAGCCCAGCACGTGTCCCGCTGGATGAAACGAGATCTGCACGCCCTGGTGGTCGACCACCTCGCCGTAGGCAATGCCGGTCACATCGGCGTCGGCACCCATTCGATGCTGCAGCACGCCAGCGCCGGTTGCCGCACACAGGTACTCGTCGCTGCCGGGCCGCGCATGATCGGCGTGGGCGTGGGTGATGATCGCCCGCTCAACGGGCTCCCACGGATCGATGTAGAAGTCCCCCTGCAGGCAATACAGACCGCGCTGGGTGGTCGTGACGAGTGCTTGGCTGGACACCTGCGCAGCGTACCGCTAGTGCGTCGGTCTTGGAGGTTCGATGGCGCGAGGACGGTTCTTTAGTGAGTTTGAAGTGGGGCAGTCCTTCGAGTCGAGCGGGCGCACGGTGACCGAAGCCGACGTGGTCAACTTCGCCGGCCTGTCAGGGGACTTCAATCCGCTGCATACCGACGCCACATTCGCGGAGCGCACGCCATTTGGCCAGCGCATCGCGCACGGCATGCTGGCCGCTTCCATCTCGACTGGCCAGGGACAGACCTTGGGAATCTTTGAGGGCACGACGCTGGCACTCATGAGCCAGACCTTCGACTACAAGGCGCCCATCTTCTTTGGCGACACCATTCGGCTCAAGCTGACCGTCGACACCGTCAAGGCGTCGTCCAAGGGGGGCAAGGGCGTCGTCAACTTCAAGAGCGAGATCGTCAAGCAAGACGACGTGGTCGCCGTCAGCGGCTCGTGGACCGTGTTGTTCCGCGATAGCAAATAGCCAGATCTAGCCCTGGGGAGTGACTTCCCAGGTCACTTGTCCGGTCTTGAGCAGCCGCTGCAAGAGCACGTCGCCGAACGCAATGGCTGGGGTGATCACACCGGCCGCTTTCGGGAGCGCATCGCGGTCTTGCACGAGGCAGAGTGCGGATTCGCAGAGCATGCGAACGGTGCTGGTGTTGCCGGCGTCGCCTTGGCTGGTGAGCGTTCCCATCGCGCGTCTGCCGTCGACGGCTTTGGCCATGAGTCGTGTCCGAAACCAGCCGTTCCGCATCTGGTCTTCTGAAGGCCCTGCGCCTGGAGCGGGCCCGAAGCGCTTGGTTAGCCGGCGCGCAGTCCTGGACTTGAGCACGCGCTCGGCCATCATCAGGCCGATGGCCACCTGCCATGCGGTGCGCCTGTTGCTGACCTCCATGCACTCGGAGTAGGCAAACTCGGGGCCATACCCGGCTCCACCGGCCGCGTAGAGCGAGTTGCTGCGGCGCACCACCTGTGAATTTGCCTGCGCCATGACGAACGGCACAAACCATGCCTTGAGTTCTTCGTTGTATGCGACCTTGCGCCAGGTCTTGGAGCGCCGCCGTTCGGCTTCGGTGCGCGCGTTCGGCGGATTGAGCAGGATCGGATTTCCCAGAGCTCGCGAGTCACCCGCTTCGGCCATATTGAGGGCCGTGGCCAGTGTGCCGCCGTTGAGGCCGCCGCCGCCAATCTTAAAGACGCCACGTACGCTCTTGGTGTCTTGCTGCCACTCGTCGCGCATCCAGCGCGATATTGCGAACGTGCCGATGTCGCTGGGAATGCTGTCAAAGCCGCAGAACGGCA
>Ga0114932_10004411_pt1 | contig 13180 bp, 5 predicted proteins | sample 2SBtaG_2_FD_87286 | JGI IMG/M metagenome (GOLD analysis project Ga0114932, IMG submission 87286) | Deep subsurface microbial communities from Kolumbo volcano to uncover new lineages of life (NeLLi) - 2SBTROV12_ACTIVE470 metaG | ecosystem: Environmental > Aquatic > Marine > Volcanic ...
CAGGCGGTGCAGGGATGCCGATTTACATATCCGGCATAACCGGCGCGCTTGGAACAGAAGCGACAGATGCTTCAACTCGGTGGCAGTGTGATGCCGATTCGTCAGCCGTAGCAACGACATTGGATTTAGATTACAATGGTTGGTGGATTATTGAAACAATATCTGCACAGACTACTGCTACAACGAGTAGTTTTTTGGCGAATGGAAACTCGGATTCAGTCACATACCAAACGATTACTTTCAAACCGGCCACTGCATCTGGTAGCGCACAGGCAGGTTCTGGTGCGGTTGCGGCATACGCGATTAGCCCATTCACTGCTGTTGTGACTTCTGGAAACGCATATATCCAACAGGGGAGAGTCGGTGGTTATCAAACAAATTATGGCTCTGTTTATGGCATAGGTGCGCCATCTGGTGATGTTGATATTCCGGCGGCGAGTAATGTGCCGGCGACTGCTAAAACTCTGACAGGTGTGAAAGGCACAGGCACAGGTTTTGTTGGTGGTATGTCTGTTCCGGCGAGTTCAGCCGGTGCAGGTGGTTCAACAGATTCAACCTATCCGGCACGACCTGTTTTGAACAGCCCTGTTCAAGCCGATACAGCAACGAATACTGTATTGACTGCCACCGGATTTACTGTCAGAGGGATTGGGCCTGTGAAAATTAGCAACATCGGGTTTGCTACTGCGCCAAATCAAGCGGCAGTCGGTAATGGGTCACTTCGCATCCCACCTCCTATCGGTTGGGATATATGTCAGAGTTATCGGGGTTCGGCTACGGCCATTAGTTCAACATCTGTTACGGCGGCAAAGCGTGATTTTTATGACAGCACTAACGCATACACAGAAGGCATCATGAGTAGGTGGGCGCAAAGAGGCATTCATTTCCCTCTCTGGTCATACATGGATAGCAACACAGGCAAACACGCGTGGGAATATATCAAACCGGAACACGCGGGCGGGGCATGGAACTTTGGTCGTAATCGCATTTGGCCGCCCCATGAAAGAATCGGCACGAATGCAGGTTATTCACCATCTCTTTTGTCAGACGCGGCTACGGGCGGGTGGTCAAACACAGCCACAGGTAATTATTCAGCCTCCGCAACATCAACAACAAAATATGGATTGACTGAAATGGGTTGCTCTCCAATCTGGCTTGACTTTGAAATGAAAGCGGTCATTCCGGTTCGTGATGATAGGATGGTTAGAATTGAGTTTGATAGTGGGATAGAGTATGCGGTCTATGGTCGTCACGCTATGCTATCAGAAGGCGTAGGCAACGAAACTTTACATGGCGCAGGGTTCTATCCAACAACGACAGGCGCAGGCACAATGGGGTTATCAACCGATGATTCAATTTGGCTACATGGAAACGCAAACAGTTTGCCGACATACACAGCAAACAATCCGGCTATCTGGATTTGGGGTGCAACGAGTGGTAGCAGATTATTCGGTGATAGTAATTGGTCTAATGTTGAAACTTGGCCGTTCACTAACGGACAGAATAATGGTTGGGGCAATATGGGGAACAATTATGGATTCGGCACGACCACCACAATTAACGAAGGATACCATACCATACGAGCAGTGTTCAATGAAGGTGGAATGACATACATCAAGGATGGCACGACAGTCGGCACTGATAGTTCAGCGAGTCGCACCATTTGGGGCATGACAATTTCAGTGGCCGATGCTATGGCATTCTCACAAAACTTTGGTAGCACTACAAATGATAGGGGAACAGGAACATCACCAACTCGCCCGAATATGGATTTATCACATACTGATTTACAGATTGACGAAATTACCCTTCGTCAGATACCATCAGAAGCCATGCTACCTATCACAGCCGATACCACCACTGTCAATATATCTGGTGTCGCCAAATATATGAGTCTGACCGTTGAGGCCGATAACATTTCAACCGCGAATGGAATGAATATCACAGCAACAATAATGACTGCAAACTCGCTCAATCCAACATATCAAGAGGGTTTGGCAAATGTCACAGGCTTTGTGGAAAAGGACTTAACATTTGCAGGTGGTTTGGGCAGTCTTGATTTATCTGGATTACCGACTGCGGTTGTATCAGCAGGGTTCGTTATCCGATTTAATTTTTATATCCCCTCCGCATCTCAAACAGAGAAGCATCCTATTGATTGGGGTGCTTTACCAATAATCCGTAAATGGACGATTGCTTATGATTTGTCACCAACAGCGACTCTATCATGTATTGGCAATTCGTTTGATGGTGATATAACTACGCCTGTCGGAACGAAAGTCGGACACATCATTTCATTCCGAGCGTCCGCTGTCACAACAGATGCTGACCGAACAATCAGCGAAGTGAAGTTTGACTTCGGAGATGGAACTCAAACAGGATGGATAGCGGTCGCCAATCAAACTCTAACATCAACCACATACGATACTGCCCATGTGTATTCTAAAGCGGGAACATTCTCGGCGGTTTGCTATACGCGTGATGATAATGCAAACGAGTCAGACGCGTCAGCGGTAATCAGTGTGGTTGTGGCAGAGGCAGTGCCGGTAGCATTACTCAAGGCAGTTCCATCTATGGTCAGAGCAGGGCAGGTAATCAGATTTGACGGCTCTGACTCTTATGTTGTATCATCTGACACTTCACGAAGTTTGACAACATACACCTTTGACTTCGGTGATGGTTCGTCCGCTGTGTCTGGTGGTGCGACATATAGTGACCACACCTTCGCAACAGCAGGCGAGTTTATGGCGACCCTAACAGTCACTGATAATGCGGCTTCGCCCAATACAAGCAACACAGCAAAAGTGGCAGTAAAGGTATTGCCGGCGACTTTGGTAGTGCCTTTGATTCTCAATTCACGACCGAGCGGATTCAAACGAACTCGCACAGCGGCATTCACACAGACAGAAGTGCTTGATGCTGTTTATCCCGAAGTCACTGATAGTGGTCAGCGTCAAGACGAGTTTGTTCTTGAAGGTAAGTTTTTGAAAGCCACTGCGAACAAAGACATTGATTTCATGGAGGAATTATTACACAGTGGGGCTTTGATAGAGTTTGAATGGGAATCTGTGAACTATGTAGGCACACCCGATTCACGGACATTCGTTGGCCGGATGCTGTCATTTGATTATAGGCGTGAAGGCGGGGCGCATGGGGAAACGCCGTATTCGGCCTCCTTTGTTCGTGAGGCGGGTTTGGGGGCATGAAGTTAAATGGCGGCCACTGACGGCGTTCCAGCGGCTCGTATAGACGAAGTTCCACCCGTAGGTGGTGGCATGGGTTTGCCTCTGACTCTTGGTTGGGCTGATTCGTATGCTGATACCGGCGGCTCATCGGCGGAGGGCCGTGTATTACTTGACCCCGAACTGCTGACCAATCGGTATGTGACAACATCTGGAACAGGCGTTGCACCTGCACCAAATGTCGGTGATGTATCATCAGCGTCACCGAGCGCAAATCCAAACGCGTCTGATATGATTAGCATTGACCCCCACATGATAGGTGCGACTATGAATCTGGCCGCGCCACGACTCAATTTTGAATTGGGTCAGTTAGAACTTGGGCAAATTGTTCAACAACCATCACGCTCTCTGTTCGCGGCGGATAGCCTTCGTTCATCATTCCCTGCGGCAAAGCGAACAATTGCCGAAGTCGGCAGGTATTCAGCGCATCCGACTCGCCGTTATTCTTCTGGCCGACCTGCTAACTTCACTTGGAATCAACCGGCAGGGCTTAACGATGAAGCGAGTTTAATGACAGCCTGTGATATTGCTATTGGAATGAACGGTGTGACTGATTCAGTGGGCGTATCAACAAACGCGGATTGGACGGGTGGTTTGAGAATTGAAGGAATCATGCACTATGCGGCTTCTGATTTACCGAGTAATGGATTTGGTTTGTCATACGGTGATGCTCATGATTCAGTATTTGTGACAGGGTTGGGTTCAGCCCCCATTGAAACGACACAGACTGCTTCCACCTGTGGATTGAACTTAGGTTTGACAGGCTCATGGTCGGGCGGTGTGGATTCGCAAACTTGGTCAGAGAATTGGTCGGTTAATTTGATGGTTAGACAACCGAGTTTGGTTAGTGGAACTACATTAAACTCGCCGGATGGATGCCCCCTATCATCAAGCATAGCCAATGAAAACTCGGAAGTATTCTCGTCTGAAACCATACAAACAATTGCAGTCAAGGATATTGCTTCGGATGCCTCAACGACTCAAGCGATAGACATACACCCTCTCGGTAGGCCGGATTTAGGAAATCATGCAATCATAGATTCAGCAGGGTTGATTGGTTATGAGGGCAATATCACAGCGACTGCATTTTTCAGCGTGAGTCGCCATGCTAACAAATCAGCAGGCGGTGGTTCAGAATCGTATCCAATAGCCACAGATGGTTCAACATATTCGGGAATTAATATACAGGTGCATAGTGGTCAGACTCTTAGACGCAATAGAATGACAGTGGCATGGGGTTCTGGTGAAAATCCGTTCAAGTATGGTTCAGATGGAATGGGAACAGAGCCAATGACAGCGGCTCTCAAAACATCTGGTGTGCGAGGCACTACTTCATTTGGAACGACTGATGGTAATGTCACTAATTTTTGGACTGATAGAATAAGAGGCAGTTTTGAAAAAGTGTCGGTTGAGAACTCGGCGACTGCGACTCGTTTGCTTGGTGATACACATGACATTACAACAAAATGGGATTCAACATCGGCTCTATCAACTCGCTTCATGGCTGATATGATACCAACAAAAGTAAAAATCGTGCCGGTTTTACTTGGCTATACCGATGAAACAGTGGCTGTTGGTGCATCAAAACAGGCGGTTCATGCGACTGCAACAGCGGCTACATTCAGAAGGCCCATTGTGGATTATCATGTTCTGGTGAGCATGGTGAAACCGACAGGATGGAATGCGACTGCTGATTTAACTAATAGCGAAATCGGCAACCCAACGAGCCGTAATTCACCTGCCCCCAATCGGCTTAGTGTTGATGCTGATTACTCTGATGAAGAATGCTACATATACCACACCATTGTCAGATTGTGGCCGACTCTTGACCAAATCTATTTTGACGCGTCAGACCCTCAAGCGACCACTGCCAATTTGACATTAACAGAATCAATATGTGAAAACTCTGTAATCCCCCGACACGATTTGGGATGGGGATTGCATCAGATTGTTCCATTCAGACCATTGGCAAATGTGACTTGGAATAAAATACCGAAGTTATGTGCCACGATAGAATCTGGTGGATTTTATCAACGAGGCGGAATCAGCCATTTATGGGATGCTGACGGATACAACGGGGAATTATTCGTGGGTGCTGATGCCATAGATACGACTGACTTTGCGACTGAAACAACAAAGGATGGAAACCCATACTTCGGCGAGTTCGGATTCGGTCAGATATGGGCTGATGGCGATAACACACCTGCACTACCAAAGGGGTCGGAACTTCTATTGTTCAGATACACCCCACACGATGACCCCTATCATCCGGCATTGAAAGACACAACACCTGCTGATAATCCACTTAGGGATGCCATGCTCGCAGTTACAACATCACATGATTATATCAGTGGAACATACGACTCAACATTGGATGATACCGGATTCACTATCACCGATGATAGATTACTTCACTATCGCGGGTGGGAAATCCATGAATGGATTTTTCCCCAAATGGAACTCATGCGATATTTGGGTCGTGAGGATAAAGCGAGAGTAACCCATCCCGCCCATTCTTCATCACCGAGTAATCCGGTATTGCACCCGACTTTGCATTGTAGCGCATTGAGTATAATGGAGGATGGACGAATGATGATGGCCGCTATTCATCGCGATTACATCAGCGAGGCGACCGATTATCCATCTGTTGATATTAGGTATCCCTTCAATCCCGACCTCAACATTGGTGGTTGCCCTGCCGGATACTACGAGTCAGACGGCCAATGTTTGCCGATAGCGAACACCACCGACTCAATACCGGCAGGTAGCCACTACGACCCCATTGTTGGAAAAATCGTGACGGCCCCACCACCATTCCCCACAGGTGGAACCACTGCGAATCACATCGGGGGAACGGATAATTTTTCCCTCTGGCCCACATGGTCAAAACTCGTTGCCAACACACAGGCTCGCTCTCTGGTAATACTTTGGTCAGATGCACAGTCAGACGATAACCGAGTCAAACGAAGCCGAACCACATTTGACCTTGATTGGGTTAGAGTCGCTGACGGCACATCAGCAGGGCAAAAACTCGCTCGGCAAAATTGGAACACAGAAGGTGCGTGGTGGTCGGGTGCGAGAATAGCGTATTGGTATGCTGAAAGTGGTCAGCGAGCAATCCCGATTACATACGGTTCGTATCCCGAATCCCGATGTTCAAACGCGACATTACCAAAATCACTACCCCATCTAATAGGTGCGAGTGCGACTGTCCTTCATGGATACCCAATGTCTATGATGGCTGATAGAGTAAGCCCTTCACCATCTGGTCGTGACGGAACGAGTCGCACATCATTGGATTCATGGATGAGCGACAGACGCAATTTCCTAAATCTGACTCGCTTTGTTCCGACCACAATCGGCTTTAGTGATTTTGGGGCAGGGGCAAATCCAAATCAAGAACTCGGTCGGTCGGGATGGTCACAGCCGATTGACCTCTATGACCCAATATCATACGGTGATGGAACTCAATTTTTCACAGATAAGCCAACCGCACAAAATCAGTGGGCAGGGTTTGGGAACTCGCTCGCCATGAAAGGGCCGTTTGGTGGGTGGTCACATCATGGGCCACTACACTACGGTTGCTCATCATTACACCACCCATACCGAACTGACCGAGTTTGGAAACAGGTGCATGGTGGGGTTGGTTATGATTTGCCATTACATTATCTGATACCTGCCGGTGTGAAAGTCAGAGCGAGAGCCGGTGGCTCTGGTGCGCTTGACCTTGAATTGGAACTGCCTTTCAACAGAACTGAAACTCGGATTGTTGAAGGTGGGGCGGCATTCAATTCTGGATTTGAATTAGGTGGCGCATCCCCTCCCGAATCAACTCGCCAAACGATAGGACAGTTCAACCTCAACACAAATCTATGGGATACAGGGCGAAGCAACACAGGCAGTGCGTTGTTGCTTGGGTTGGAATCATATCAACGAATCAAAGGGCCGATTATGTCTGGTAATGATTTGACTGCATTTTGGTCAGACCATCCGACTGACCATTTTCACGCGGGCGCGATGCCAATACAACCAAACACAGATTATGATTTGGCATTGGTTGAGTCTGAACGATATTCGCCGGTCATGTTGGGTCGCCGCGATATAATGCACCCTCTTGATATGGTCGCAACATCGGAACAACTACAATCAAGCGTTGAAGTTCATGTTAGCCAATCAGCAAAACCAATGTGGGATTCGGGGTCAATCGTCACAGCACAGGGCGTGGGTTTAATTTCAGATGATGCTAAGTCAGTATTTGCGGCGGCGAATAGAAGCAGTATGGATGGGGCGACACTTCGCACACCCACCCAACTCAATGCCAATTATGACAATGGTTTGGGTCATGGTCAGCGAGTTTTGAGAACACCGGATGGAACCCTGCATATTTTTTCACTAACTCGTTCTGGTCAAACGAGTTCATCCAATTATCCGATTTGGACTCACATGAAAAAACCCCTGCATGGAGATTTATTTTACAACTCAAAGGCTCTCAAAACTTCACCATCAACAGCGACATACGATGGCACAGATGAAGTGGGGCCGTTACTACAAAGCCTGCTTTCATCTGGAACAAACGGGCGAGTTCTCGGTGCGTCTTTTGCTTCTGATTCAGATGGAACGATTCACGCCATCGTTGAAATCATGGCCGATAAAGACAACACAGGTGGTGAGAGGGCGCACAGGCTTTACTACACCAAAGCGAGTCGGGCATTCGTGAGTTCGTCACCGGAACCTGTCTATGATTGGGATTGGTCAAGCGACACACCCCAACTCATCAACAGTGGCCTAACTGCATCTCCAACACCTGCGGCCATCAATGGTCTTGATTTACGACAGCCGAGTTTGGTTATTGATGAGCAAAATAATTTGCATTTATCCTTTGTTCAAATCAATGCTACAACGAGCGTGATTTGGTATATGAGCAAACTCTCGGAGGAATCCGAGTTCCCATCATTCACAGTAGCAACACCAACGGATACTCGCATACAACAAATCAGTAAGACAATGACAGACACGGCTGACGCTTCAATGAATGCGGCATCGGTCGGGCCTCACGCTGTTCAGTATTGCGACAGCCCAAAACTCGCTTTGCGTGGTGACGGCATTCCCGTATGCTTCTATCGTGGCTCATCACCGGATTTCACAACAGCAACACGAAGGACAGATGCAGTCTATACAAACTTGGGCGAAACTGCGAGTGGCACAAATGAACCGACAGGGCGTATTTCATTTGATAGCGAAAAGGCACATCACGCTCTCGGACTCGGCCCCGACACACACAATTCAATTGAGGCATTAGATTCAGTTTTGTATTATGACGCGATTGTTGATGAGCGGAATGAAGCATTTGTTGTGGCTATCAAATCTGATAACCTCCGACATACTTTGGTTTCAAGTTTCAGCACTGACAAACCGCTTTCAGAATCATACACATCAACAGAAGGGCTTGGAACAACACGAACACTATTCATAGATGATAACACAGGATTGCGTGATGTTAGAACACAGCGGTCAGAAGTGACGCTCACAACCAATGGTAAAGGTGAACTGCATTTCATATTTGGTTTCACCCTCAAAGGTGACGACCCCGATAGAGTTCCGGCGATATTCAGAGATGATACTTTGGTGGTTGAGTCGGGAATCGGGCCGCTACAATGGCCGGCTCAACCGGCATCTGATTTGACCTCGACCACACCGGCAACAATTGGGCCGGCCTACAAAGGCGGGTATGCTCAACCATCTGGATACTACGAATGGCCGGATGGCGGGCTTACACCACCACCAACCGGCAGTCATGAATCAGACGGAATGCTCATCAAACATTTCATAGAAGTTTGGATGCCTTCGTTTGAGTTTGACCAAACAATAGGTGCTGACCATTGGGTTGTTCGCTCAACAAATATCAGATGGCTTTCAACACCGAGTTTGGGATATGACACAACAAAGGGTTGGTATCCATTAACGAGTTCAGCAACGATGGCAGGGTCAGAGGACTTCGCCCACTTCGCACCCCAATTACGATACCAACGATTTTGGGGATTTGATGCAAATGCACTTGACCTTCGGTGGGCTACAAATGAGATGGCATGGTATCGCACACCAAATCCCCAATCGCGAGTCATGTGGCCGAGCGAGTCTGGTGTGACCATGACCCCTGCCGGCGGAGGCGGTTCAGCCGAAGGCATCCCGTCTTGGCCGAGCGGTGTCTGATTATTCAAGAACAGTAATGAGTTTGTCTGACATTGGCACAGTCCAAACAGTGCCGATTGCATGGCTCTTATACACGCCACGATGTTCAGTCTGTCTGATTTTCACACGAGTCCGATTCACCTTCACGATTTCACCGTATGTCTTTTGCCCGTTTGGTCGCCCAAACTTCACTTTCATTCCAACTTTATATTCCATTTTTTCATCTCCTTTTTGTCAATTTAATGAGTCTGTTCATTCGTTATTTTTTGCATACGAAGCATATACATACCATTCACCATCATCCATAAGAACGGCTCTCGCTCTCCTGTTTTCAGTAGTGCGAATCATTGACGCCTCCATCATGCACAACCCCTTTGAATCTCGGTTCATTCGTGGCCCATAGACGATGCCGTTAAACTCTAAATCCTTAGCATATTTGGAAATCTCACCTGTCGTTGAACAAGTTTCATAGTAGTAAGTGTCTTTCATTTTTTCATCTCCATTTTATTTATGAGTTTCAGTAATCTGGCCGTTTCAATAATTCACAGGTTGAGCAACCACCATCGTCACAGTAAATCGGCCATGCACATTCTTGGCATTCAGCGATTACTTCAAGTTCCTGTTGCTCATCAAACATACCTATCTCATCGTTGCCAAACATTTCATCGTGGATTAGTGTAATCATAGCATCGTGCTTTGCTTCAACCCCTCTGATGTGTTCAGTCGCCAACATATAAGGCATAATTTCGGGTGTGCCTCTCTTTGCGTCAAGAGCCTTTGATGCGGCTTCTAATTCAGCGTCACCGTATAGGCAAAGTTCCTGTGCTTTTTTACCCTCACTGAAAAGGTGCGCCCATGCCGCATCTCCTACTAATGTCTTATTCAATCTGTGTGACTGCTCGCCTTCTGTCATGTTTAATGGTAGGGGCATACCATATATAAGCATTCCGGTATATCAATAGAACGATATATCAATCAATTGGGTTGAACCAACCTTTGACTCGCTCTAACCATGAATCACCATCCACCGATTCAGACTTGGTGGAAAAGTCAGATGGTGTTTCATCGGCCTTTTTGAGTTCTGGTTCGGCGAGAGGGGTATATCCTTCGGGGCAGTGCGGCCCGTCTTTTTTACTAACCCAACAGGCGAAAAAATAATTCCGATAAATCTCTGTGCAACCATAAAAGTCAGCCGGCTCAATCCTATGCACCAATTCTGACGAATCAACGGTTTGCCGATTGGCCCTACCATCAGCCATAGTAGCGTATTCATCAACTCGGACGATGTGTATTATCTCGCCATCGTCTTTGAGCAATCGCCTACAATCATCAACCACAGCGAGTCTGTCATTCACATCACTGATAACATCTAACACATAGATTGAAAAAATAAAGTCGTATGTGTTGGGTATTCTCACAGGGTCAAATGGTGTGTCGGGAAACCAATTTGGGTCGTAGCGAGCGAAGCCGAGTCGCTTTGCGTCTTGACCGCGACCACACCCATAATCCAGAACCTTTGCACCATTGAGTCGGTTAGGTAAATCCAACTTTTTTTGTTTGAATAACCATTGATACGGCATAGCGATATTCTTTGGTCGCTTAGGTGCTGTCATCCATCCTTCGCCTTTAATGAAAACATTTGACGGGGTTGAAACAGTTTTACGAAAGTCACGACTGAACGATGTGCTGTTATTTCCCATATTCGCTTTGCCGCGTTCCGCCATGCTACGAGGCATGAACCCCACGCTTAAAACAATTACCCAATTGGAAAAATGATTTTGTGTGGCTACCTTCACACCACACCTGCCCTGTATGACAGCCCGTTTAACGCCGTGAGTTTGTCGCTGATGTTTGTGTGGTTGCCTTCTGCCACACCCGCTGATGATTAGCGGCCCGTATAACCCCAAAGGAGATTGCCTCTCCCTCTATTACTACGGAGGCGGTTAGGGGTTATAAGGGTTTCGTTCATCAATAAAATAGAGTATCAATGTTCGTGAATATCAATCAACCGACACCTTTATATGTTGACCCCGACTCGGTGTAAATAGGCCCGTTGGTTGCTTGGCATCCGATGGAAAATCAGCAGGGAGATGTTCTGTCAAAACCTCAAATGCCACACCTAAGCAGTGGGGGGCGGGGGTTAGAGCCGAACTGCTGACAGGAGAGAATGAGAACATTCGGCCTCGCAGGGCTGAATCCCCCAACACCACCTTCGGGTGACGGGTGGGGAGAGTTCTAACGGGGAGGGTGAAGGTTTAGCGACTGCACCCCGACTCGGCGGCAGATTCATCATCGTTATCTGTGCGGCCCAAAGCCCCATCGGTGAACGGCGTATCACGCGGTGGGATGATGCCCCGATTCTCAAACCTGCGGAGAGAGAGATACAATCGGGTGGCGGTTCCACCCCTTTGATGCAGGGGTCAAACTCTGATACTGACCTCTCCCGATTACCTACTTTTTAATTCAATAAGGTGAAAAACCACCTGCGCCACTCGTTATTTGTGGATGAACAGATTGAGCGTTATCATAGGATTGTTCGTGCGCCTGTCAATGACGAGTTTGTGATTGAACCACCACAGATAATTCTTGACGAAGCAAACCGACTCGCTCAAGACCCGCGCCGACCAACAACAGCAATTTCCCGATGGGTCAGCCAAACTTGGGTTGAGCAACAGCGTGAACGAATCGCTATCGGTGTTGATAGCCCCGAACCACTATCAGCGACAGACTCTCAAAAAGAACTCATCTGGCGACCGGCTCACTATCCGACTCATTGGGGAATTGGATTTATCCCCCATCCAACAGATGTGTCCGGTTGGAAAATGGGAAAACTCACGACTACCTGCTACACAAATCTGTCAGTGCCACGACCATTTGACCCATCCCTTCACGGTGATTTAACGAGTCAGACCGTTGGGCTTGGATGGAACTATCAAGGAAAATCACCATTCCCCGATAGATATGATATTGTGAATCGGCGAGGCGGTGGCCCGCGTGGTGGATTTTCATACACTACCGGCCCCACAGAAGGCGCATATCCAAACACAGTTAATCCATCACCGACTTTCAATCTATCAGAACTTGGATTTACAGATGGTGGTTGGAATCCCGAAGGGCTAAAATGGACGAACAGACCTAAACGAGTTCGGTTAAATGGCCTGCGTAATGGATGGGCGCATAAGGCATACTTCGTGCGCTCACGACAGGTGATGTTTAGGAATCTGTATGGTGACATATCTGACGATGAGGCAACACCACGCGCACCCACTGTTGTCATTAATGGAACTCTTGATGTTCAAGGTGTGCAGTCTGTATCTATGCGCCGAGCATTCAATTCACCAACAACAGTGTCAATTCAAATTAACAACTCTGGCGGTCGCCGTTCTGGATTGGTTAGGGAGGGCGATACAATTCAGATATTCATAAGCCCGCGAACTTGGGCGCAACCACCTTTGGTTTTCACAGGGTTTGCATCTGATGTGACAGAGAGCGTGAGTTCGCTCGTTGTCACAGGGATTGATGCGTTGGGATATTTGGCAAATGAACCACTTTTGACAGAGCCGACTTATAGTGAAGTGGATGCGGCAAATGTAATCAAAGACATAATTGGTGGCTCAAGTTACAAACCTCCCATCGGGCGTATCACAAATGATAGCCGGATAATTTTACCACCGAGTTTGAATCTGAAAAACCAAACTCGGTTAGGTGCAATCCAAACGATTTTGTCTATCGTGAATAATACCCCTAAC
>Ga0114932_10004416_pt1 | contig 13163 bp, 13 predicted proteins | sample 2SBtaG_2_FD_87286 | JGI IMG/M metagenome (GOLD analysis project Ga0114932, IMG submission 87286) | Deep subsurface microbial communities from Kolumbo volcano to uncover new lineages of life (NeLLi) - 2SBTROV12_ACTIVE470 metaG | ecosystem: Environmental > Aquatic > Marine > Volcanic ...
GCGCACTCGAAAACCCACAAAAGCCCGATCATCGCCAGCAAACAGATGGACCTGGGCGCCGTCGGCGTGTGCTGCCAAAAGGTCTCGGAGGCCGAGGTCATGGTCGACGGCGGTATCGACAACGTCCTGGTCTCCAATCAGATCGCCGGCGCCGGCAAGCTTGACCGCCTGGCCGACCTGAACCGCCTGGCCTACGTGCCGTTCTGTGTCGATCATGTGGACGGCATCGCCCAGGCCTCGGAAGCCGCCGCGCGGGCCGGGGTGAGCATCGACGCCCTGGTGGAAATCGATGTCGGCGCCGGGCGCTGTGGCATCAGCCCCGGGGCCGCCGCCGTGACGTTGGCGAAGCTTGTCGATGCCGCCGACGGTCTGCGCTTCGCCGGCTTGCAGGCCTATCACGGCAGCGCCCAGCACGTGCGCGATTTTGACGGCCGCCACGGCCAGGCGGAAACCGCCGTCGGCCATGCGCGCAACACGGTCGCCGCCCTGGCCGCCGCGGGGATCACCTGCGATATCGTCGGCGGCGCCGGCACCGGCACCTTCCAGACGGAGGCGGCCAGCGGCGTCTATAACGAACTGCAAGCCGGCTCATACATTTTCATGGACGCTGATTACGCCCGCAACCGTGACACCGGCGGGGCCGAATTCAACGCCTTCCGCCATGCCCTGTTTATCGCCGCGACCGTGCTCAGCCAGCCGGTTGCCGAGCGCGTCGTGTTGGACGGCGGCCATAAGGCCTGTGCCATCGATTCAGGCTTTCCCGAACCCTTCGGCATGCCCGGCGCGGCCGTCACCGGCATGTCGGATGAACACACGGGCATCGATCTCACCGACGTCAATGACCGCCCCGGCTGGGGCGATCAGGTGTTGCTGATCCCCGGCCATTGCGACCCGACCGTCAATCTGCATGACCACTACGTCTGTGTGCGCGGCCTGCACACACCGGCCGCCCGGGTCGAAGACATCTGGCCCGTCGCCGCGCGCGGCGCCTTGACGTGAGCTTGGCCATGGCGCGGACCACCATCAGTTTTCCACTCATCCTGGCCTTCTCCCCAAGGAGAAGGGACCGTAGCGGATACATTGGAATTTCCCTCTCCTTGGGGAGAGGGAGGGGCCCACGAAGTGGGAGGGTGAGGGGAGACGAGGCCTCCGGTACCGGAAGGCCCCCGACGTGAGCGATCTTGTCTTCGATCTCATCAAGACCGACGGCAAGTCGCGCCTGGGGACGCTGATGACAGCCCACGGCCCCATCGACACGCCGGCCTTCATGCCCGTCGGCACGGCGGCGACGGTGAAGGCCATGACCCCGGACGCGGTCCGCGAGACCGGCGCCCAGATCATCCTCGGCAACACCTACCACCTGATGCTGCGCCCCGGCGCCGAACGGGTCGAACGGTTCGGCGGCCTGCACGAATTCATGAACTGGCCGGGGCCGATCCTCACCGATTCGGGGGGCTTTCAGATCATGTCGCTTTCGGAACTGCGCAAACTGGAAGAGGACGGCGTCACCTTTCGCTCGCACATCGACGGCTCCTATCACAAACTGACGCCGGAGCGCGCCGTGCAGATCCAGCACATGCTGGACGCCGACATCACCATGGTCCTGGACGAATGCACGCCCTATCCGGCGACGGAGGAACAGACCGAGGCGTCCATGAAGCTTTCCATGCGCTGGGCGGAACGCTGCCGGGGCGCTTTCCGCCAACGCAAAGGCTATGGCCTGTTCGGCATCGTCCAGGGCGGCATATACCCCGACATGCGCAAACAATCGGCGAAGGCGCTCGTGGATATGGGTTTCGATGGCTACGCCGTCGGCGGCCTGGCCGTCGGCGAGGGCCGCGACCTGATGTTCAAGACCCTGGAGGCGACCGTGCCCCACCTGCCGGCGGACCGGCCGCGCTATCTCATGGGCGTCGGCAAGCCCGATGACCTGGTCGGCGCGGTCCGGCGCGGCATCGACATGTTCGATTGCGTCCTGCCGACGCGCTCTGGCCGCACGGACCAGGCCTTCACCCGGCGCGGCACGCTCAACATGCGCAACGCGCGCCACCGCGACGATGCCCGGCCCGTGGACCCCGACTGCCAGTGCTATTGCTGTCGGAATTATTCCCGCGGCTACCTCAACCACCTGATCATGGCCAAGGAAATCCTCGCCGCCATGTTACTGACCTGGCACAACCTGCACTACTATCAGGAACTGATGGCCGGCATGCGCGCCGCGATTGCGGAGGGCGGCCTGGACGCGTTCACGGCGGTGTTCGCGGCGGAACAGGCGGCGGGGGATATTGAGGAGGTTTGACGGCAGCTTTGCGGCCTGAAAACATGGAGGGGCCATGTCTGAAAACATCTACGAAAACCTGACCCAGTTGGGCGCCGATGGGACGCTGCCGGACTCACCCGACGAGGCGGTGTTGGAGGCCGTACCCAATCCGCACCAGGAGACCGATTATCTGGTGCGCTTCACAGCACCCGAGTTCACCTCGCTCTGTCCGGTCACAGGCCAGCCCGACTTCGCGCATTTCGTCATCGATTACGTGCCCGGGGACAGCATCGTCGAAAGCAAATCCTTGAAGCTGTTCCTGGGATCGTTCCGCAATCACGCGGCCTTTCACGAGGACTGCACGGTCGGCATCGCGAAACGCCTGATCGAGGCCATCGAACCCGCCTGGCTGCGCATCGGCGGCTATTGGTATCCGCGCGGCGGCATGCCCATCGATGTGTTCTACCAGACCGGGCCCGAACCGGACGGCGTGTGGGTCCCCGATCAAGGCGTCGCGCCCTATCGGGGCCGGGGCTGAACCGGGTGGCGGGCGCGCGCCTCAGCAGATTGGTCCAGGTCTGCACGGCCGATACCCTGCTGGCCGTCATCGGCACCCTGTTCGCCGTTTTCTCTGTCATTATCAATCAGCAATGGGTCGGCGAACAGCACACCCGAATCGCCCTGTTGACGGAAAGCCGGGCGAAGATGCTGAACGAGATCGTGCTGGTCGCCGATGCCCGGCGCGAAGCCGTCCGGCTGCGCGATCTGCACACGCTCTTTTCGGTCCTGGAAGGCCTGGCCCCAGACCCCGAAGCGCGGGCGAAAACCGTCGAGGAAGCCATCCGTTCCTATGAGATCGCCCTGGTGACCATGGCCAAGCACGACGCCGGCGCGAATTTCGACGAAGTCGCCTTCAAGTTCGAGGCCTGGGCGACGGAGGCGCGGGCCGGCGACGCCAAGGCCAGGATTTTGATCGGGCGCGAGTTCGTCCGCCTTTTGGGGGTGGTCAGCCGCAAATACGTCACCCTGAGCGCCGCCGAACGGAAGGCGGACGCCGAATTGACGGCAATGCGAACAAGTTCCGCCGGCTTGACCACCATCGCCGTCTACCTGCAGGTGTTCGGCCTGATCTTCGTCATGCTGGCGACGATCATCGGCCTGAAGCGCATCGAGTTCGCCATTCACCGCTGAACCTCCGGCACACGAACGCTACAATTCCCCGTGAGCAGCGCGCCGGCCCGTTGACGGCACCGGTGCGACTGAGCAAGCTAGCGCCGATTACGGACATATGTCAGGATTACACCTTGAAGAACGCCACGATACGTCTCGCCATTCTGTTGTTGTCGGCCCTTCTCGCCCGGCCCGATGCGGCCCGGGCCGACGGGACCGTGGTTGTCCTGACCCAGACGGGATGTCAGTTTCTGGAACCGGAAACCCGCGACCTGATGGTCAAGACGAGCCGCGCCGCCGATTGCCGCACCTACAACACCAAGACCCGGGCCGGGCGCCTGAAAAGCCACACGCCGCTGAGCCTGGCGCCGGGGCGCTATATCTTTCGCGTGACCAACAAGAACGTGCCCTATGAACTGGGCTTTTATCTGCGCGCCGCCCAACGCGACCTGATCCCGTTCATGCCAAGGGTATCGGGCGGCGGCGTGCATGAGGGCCAGACCAGGGATTTCAGCGTCGATCTGGTCGCCGGCGATTACATCTATTCGTGCCCCTTCAACCCCACCTTGGATTACCGTTTAAGCGTGAAATAACCTGCATTTGCCTCTGCCACCGCATTCCGCTACATCATGCGACCGGGAACGAATTCGGGAGACAGGCGATGAAAGCACGCGTCAAATGGACCGAGGCCATGCGCTTCGTCGGCGGGTCCGGCAGCGGCCACGGGGTGATCATGGATGCCTCGGCAACGCCCGAGGGCGACAGCACGCTGGGGCCGTCACCGATGGAAATGCTGCTCTTGGGGATGGGCGGGTGCACCGTTTATGACGTCGTCGCGATCTTGCAGAAAATGCGCCTGCCCGTCGACGACGTGGTCGTCGAGTTGCAGGCCGAACGGGCCGACGAGCCGCCCAAGGTGTTCACCAATATCCACGCGTCGTTCACCGTCACCGGTGATGTCCCCCTGGCCAAGGCCGAGGAAGCGGTGTCCTTGTCCGCCGATAAATATTGCTCGGCCAGCCGCATGTTCGCAAAAACCGCCGATATCACCCACGACGTCACGGTCGTCGCGGGAGACGCTTGACCAATGACCGCGAACCTTGCCGCCGGGCTCAAGCGGGCCAGCGATTCCCACGCCGAACGGCCCGCCGTGGCGCAAGGCCGCACCGGCCTGCAGACCTATGCGGCCCTGGCGGACCGGGCCGCGCGTCTGGCGTCGGGATTGCTGGGCCTCGGTCTTGAGCCCGGCGACCGGGTCGCCATCGCGTCTAAGAACCGGCCGGAATACATTGAAACCCTGTACGGCATCTGGTGGGCCGGCCTGGCCGCCGTGCCGGCCAACGCCAAGCTGCACGGCGCGGAATTCGGCTATATCCTGGAAAATTCCGAAACCCGGGTCTGTCTGGCCGGGCCGGAACTGGCCGACGCCATCGCCGAACATCGGCCGGCGGGCCTGGAAACGATGATCGTCATCGGCGGTGGCGACTACGAACACCTGTTTGATGGCGAACCGGCCGATCTTGCGCCGGTGGAAACCGACGACCTGGCCTGGCTGTTCTTCACCTCGGGCACCACGGGCCGGCCGAAGGGCGCCATGCTAACCCACGCCAACCTGAACGCCATGGCGGAGATGCACCAGGCCCACATCGATCCGGCGACCACGGAAGACTGCATCATTCACGCCGCCCCCCTGAGCCACGGCTCGGGCATCTACATGATCCCCCACGTCAACCAGGCGGCCTGCAATGTTTTGCCGGAGTCTGGAAGTTTCGAGCCCGCCGAAATCTTCGAACTGGCCGACGCCTGGGGCGGCATGTCCCTGTTCGCCGCGCCGACCATGGTCAAGCGCATGACCGAATGCCCGGCGGAGGCGCCGGCCAAAGGGTTTCGCGGCATCATCTACGGCGGCGGCCCCATGTACGTAGAAGACGCCCGCGCCGCGCTGGAGCGCTTCGGCGCCTGCCTGGTGGAGATCTACGGCCAGGGCGAAAGCCCCATGACCATCACCTTTTGCGATCGCCGGACAATTGCCGACACGTCGGACCCGCGCTGGCTGGACAAGCTGGCGTCGGTCGGCGTCGCCTTCCCGGAACTGGACGTGATCATCGCCGACACCGACGATAATCCCATGGCGGCCCATGAGACCGGAGAGATCTTGGCCCGCGGCGCGACGGTGATGAACGGCTATTGGCGGAACCGGGACGCCACGGCGGAGACCTTGCGCGGCGGTTGGCTGCACACCGGCGACATGGGCGCCTTGGATGAAGACGGATATCTGACGCTCAAGGACCGGGCCAAGGACATGGTGATCTCGGGCGGCTCAAACATCTATCCGCGCGAGGTCGAGGAGGTTCTTTTGCAGCACCCGGGCGTCAGCGAGGTCTCGATCATCGGCCGGGCCGACCCGGAATGGGGCGAAGTCATGGTCGCCTACGTGGTCGGCACGGCAACGGAAGCCGAATTGGACGCGCTTTGTCTTGAGCATATCGCGCGCTTCAAGCGGCCGAAGGCCTATGTGTATCTCGACGAATTGCCGAAGAACAATTACGGAAAAATCCTGAAGACGGACTTGCGGGAGATCGACAAGGCGCGGGTAAAATCTTAAGTCCCCTCACCGTCGCGCTTCGCGGGACGTTGGTTGTCCCCTCACCCTCCCCCTCCCCAAAGGAGAGGGGTGTACCCGGCCAATCCGCAGATGGTTCCTTCTCCCTCGGGGAAAAGGTTAGGATGAGGGGACCTTACGATGCGTAGGACGTCGGATCATCGACTTCAGCCTCGACAAATCCTTTCCTCCGAAGCTGACAGGCATCGCAGGTGCCGCAGTGGATAAAGCCCTCGCCGGCCGGCGGGTCGTAGCAGCTAAGGGTCTCGCCGTAATTAACGCCGAGCTCCAGCCCGCGCCGGATGATCCAGGCTTTTGTCAGTTCCATCAGCGGTGTCTGAATACGCACCGGCGCGGTGCCCTCAACGCCGGCCTTTGTCGCCAGATTGGCCATCTTCTCAAAGGCTGAAATGTAGTCGGGCCGGCAATCGGGGTAGCCGGAATAATCCAGCGCGTTGACACCGATGAAGATGTCCCGGGCGCCGGTCACCTCGGCCAGGGCCAGGGCGTGCGACAGGAAGATGGTGTTGCGGGCGGGCACATAGGTGATCGGAATTTCATCACTGGCCGCGTCGACGTCGCGGCCTTTCGGCACCTCGATATCGTCGGTCAGGGCTGAGCCGCCGTAAACCCTGAGGTCCAAATCCGCGATCACATGGCGCATGACGCCGTGCTTTCCGGCCAATGCTTCGGCGGCCGCCAGTTCACCGGCGTGGCGTTGCCCGTAACGGAAGCTGATGGCGACGACGTCAAAGCCCTGGTCGCGGGCGATGGCCAGCACCGTGGCGGAATCCAATCCACCGCTTAACAGGACGACGGCGATCGGCGCTGTGCTCACGCGGCGGCGGCCTCACGGCGGCGCACCAGCCACCAAACCAAAAGCGCCCCCAGCATCTTCGATGCCGTCATGGCTGCCACGGCGAGCACCGACAGGTGTCCGATGACGGCCAGGAAGACGACGCTGTCCAGGGGCGTGCCGACGGCACTGGAAATCAACACCCGCTGGCTGAAGGGCATGCCGGTAAACGAATACACGGCCCAGTCGGCGAACTCCGAAATCAGGAAGGCCGACAGGCTGGCGACGGCGACGAACGGGTCGGCCGTGACATAGCTCAGCGCCGCGGCGATCAACATGGCGATAATCACCCGGTGGCCGATCTCGCGCTGGGCGAAATCCCGCGCCACGAAGATGAAGCCGACCACCAGGGACATGGGCGGCCATTTGTCGCCGCCCGGCATATCGACCAGGGGGACGACGGAAAAGCCCCAATTGACGAGGACAATTAGGCCCACATAAAGGGCGGAGTATTTCAGCGACATCGGATTTCCTAGGCAGACCGTGCAAATGTCGTGGTTTCGTCTGGGCTTCTATATAATCTCTCAACGCCATCCGTCCAGCACGCGATGTCAGGAACCGGGCCCGAAATGACCGACCTCAAGACCGCCATCCGCGAGCAGGCTTGCGCCGAAGGGTTCGACGCCGTCGGGTTTGCGTCCGCCGCCGCCGACCCGAAAGACCGGGCCGCCCTGGCCGCCTTCGTCAAAAAGGGCTGGCCCGGCGACATGCACTGGCTGGCCCGCGACGCTTTGGAACCGGGGGGCCGGCGCGGCGATCTGCACGCGATCATGCCCGACGCCCGCACGGCCATTGTCCTGGCCGCCAACTACGGCCCGGCAAGTGATCCCCTGGCCCCCCTGGCACGCCGCGACCGCGGCACCGTGTCGGTCTACGCCCAGGCCGCCAAGGATTATCACGACGTTGTCAAGAAACGCCTGAAAAAGCTCGGCCGCTGGCTGGCGGAAACCCACGGCGGCGATTTGAAGGTCTTCGTCGACACCGCGCCGGTGATGGAAAAGCCCCTGGCGGCGCGGGCCGGGGTCGGCTGGCAGGGCAAGCATTCGAACCTGGTGTCGCGGCAGTTCGGATCATGGCTGTTCCTGGGTGAGATCGTCACGACTTTGGAAATCCCCCCCGACCTGCCGGAGGCCGACCATTGCGGATCGTGCACCCGGTGCATGGACATCTGCCCGACGGACGCCATCCCCCAGCCCTATCAACTGGAGGCGACGCGCTGCATCTCGTATCTGACCATCGAACACAAGGGTGCCATCGACACACCGCTGATGGCGGCCATGGGCAATCATATATACGGCTGTGATGATTGCCTGGCCGTCTGCCCCTGGAACAAGTTCGCCGCGCCGAGCGGTGAGCCGGCCTTCGCGCCGCGCATCGAACTGACGGCGCCGCGGCTCGGTGATCTGGCCCAGTTGGACGATGCCGGGTTTCGCCAGATGTTTGCCGGCTCGCCGATCAAGCGCACGGGCCGCGAGCGCTTCGTCCGCAACGTCTTGATCGCCATCGGCAACAGCGCCGACATTGCGTTGCAGGAGACGGCCGAAAAGCTGGCCGAAGACGCCTCGCCGTTGGTTGCCGATACGGCGCGCTGGGCCCGCGACCGCCTCGACGGGCTTGACGGTTGAGGTGCGGCGGCTAACCTTTTGGCGGAATATGTCACTTAAAAGATAGGATGGGCCGTGCCATCTGCGATTGAGGTTCCTTTCATGCGTTTTCCCGCCCGCTTATTTCTGGCCGCGCTTTGCCTTCTGGTCTCACCCGTGATGGCGCAAACCCAGGCGCAAACCCAGGCGGAAGGGCCGAAAAAGGGCACCGTTTTCAAGGACTGCGCCGAATGTCCGGAGATGGTCGTGGTGCCCAAAGGCATCTATATCATGGGCCTTGGCGGCAAGAATCGGCACGGACCGCCGCACCGGGTCAACATCAAGCAACCCTTCGCCGTCGGACGCTATGAAGTGAAGTTTTCAGAATGGTTCGCCTGCGTGCGCGAAGAGGCCTGCCGCCATAAGCCGCACGATCACAACTGGGGCACCATCGGCCGCCCGGTGATCAATGTCACCTGGGCCCAGGCGAAAAACTTTACCCGCTGGCTAACGAAAAAAACCGGCCACAAATACCGCCTGCCGACGGAGGCGGAATGGGAATACGTGGCCCGGGGCGGCACCACGACGCAATTCTGGTGGGGCGACAAGCCGGGCAACAAACAGGCCAACTGCCGCGACTGCGAATCGCGCACCTGCTGCACGGCCAAGGACCATTCGTGCTGTTCGCACGGCACCCTGCCCGTGGGCAGCTTCGCGGCCAATCCCTACGGCGTGTTCGACACCGCCGGCAATGTTTTTGAATGGACCGAGGATTGCTGGAACCGCGACCACAAGGGCGCACCCCAGGACGCCAGCGCGCGCCGCGAAGGCGACTGCCGGAACCGCGTCATCCGCGGCGGCTCATTCTATTACTTCAATAAGGTGGCCCGGTCCTTTTACCGGTCCAAGAACCCGCCGGGGGTGAAAAGTTACTGGCTGGGGTTCCGGGTGGTCCGGGCTCTGAAATAAGCGGCGCCCGGTTCAATCGCCGGACATGCGGTTCAGTTGATCCTGCATTTGCGCCAACTGGGCTTTCAGGGTTTGCAACTCATCGGCGGCGGACTTTTCTTCCGCCGCCGCCGTCGGCGCCGCGGCAGCGCCGGGCGCACCCGCCGCACCGTTGTCCGACCCGTCCGCGGCGGCACCATTGGCGCCGTAGAAGGGCACGAACATCTTCATGGCATTTTCGAACATGGCCATGTTCTGTTTGCCCATTTCCTCAAACTGACCAAAGGGGTTGAGACCGCCCATGGCGTCCTGCATGGCGCCGCGCATCTGTTCTTGGTTGCGGGCAAAGGCATGCATGGTGTGATCCAGATAATTGGGCACCACGGCCTGCAGGCTGTCGCCGTAGAAACTGATCAAGTGGCGGAGAAAGTCGATGGGCAACAGGTTCTGGCCCTTGCTTTCCTCCTCGACGATGATGTGGGTGAGCACGGAGCGCGTGATGTCTTCGCCGGTCTTGGCGTCAAAGACGGCGAAATCAGTACCCTCTTTGACCATTTTCGACAGGTGATCCAAGGTCACGTAGCTGCTGGTGGCCGTGTTGTAGAGCCGCCGATTGGCGTACTTCTTGATCGTCACGCGTTCGGTGGTCTTGTCGTCTTTACCGTTCTTAGCATCCGCCATCTTGGTGCCCCTTGCCCGGCGTTGTGGCCGGAAATTGTCGGTTTTGCAGCTACCATCATTACCGCGTAAGATGCTGCACTGCAATGAAATGTTCTTGCGCATGCAGCATGAAGTGCAGCATTTTACCGAAAGGATGAGGCATGCCCGTTACCCCCGATATGAACGACCTGGCGCGGCGCTACATGGATTTGTGGCACGAACATCTCGATGCCGTCGCCAACGACCAGGATACGGCCAAGGTGTTGGCCGAAACCATGGCGATGATGAGTTCCGGCGCCCAGGCCTTCGCCGCGCAAGCCCAAGATCAGGCGCAAGCTGCTGCAACGGGCGGTTCCCATGACCGGCAACCGGTCGGGACCGCGCCCGCTGCCGCTGCTGATGGCGGTGCAGGCGCTGACGGCGCTCAGTTCCATGAGCGCCTTGCCGCTCTTGAGAAGCGGGTCGCTGAATTGGAGTCCGAAGTTGCAAGCGGACGCAGCAAAGTTCGCCGAAGAACTGCAAAGGGCCGCACCTGACGATTTCGCCCGCGCCGTCCAGGCCGAGGCCGTCCGACGCATGAATGCCTTTGCCGATGGCGTTCAGCGCTATCAACAAAGCCCGCCGACGGAACGCCCGCCGGCACCGCCGGTCATTTGGCAAAAGGGAAGCGCCCGCCTGCTTGATTACGGCTGGCCGCAATCCGGCGCAACCGGCCCGGCCATCCTCTGCATCCCGTCCTTGATCAATCGGGCCTACATTTTGGATTTGACGGAAAAGCGCAGTCTCATGCGCAATCTGGCGGCGCGCGGTCTCAGACCCATTTTGATGGATTGGGGCACGCCAGATGAAATTGAGCGGGGCTTTGATCTCACCGACTACATTGGCGGGTATCTGGGTGATGCGCTCCATCAGATTGCCGCCGAGACCGGCGAGGCCGTTTCGGTGCTCGGATATTGCATGGGCGGCAATCTGGCGCTTGGCCTGGCGGCGCTGCATCCGGCGCGCATCCGAGCATTGTGCCTTTTGGCAACGCCTTGGGATTTCCACGCCGGGCATGGTGCGGCGTTGCCGTTCCTGGCGGTCATGCGGCCCGGGTTGGAGCAATTGATCGACGCCGTCGGCGTCTTGCCGGTGGATGTCCTGCAGGCCCTGTTCAACGGCTTGAACCCGTCGCTGGCCGGCAATAAATTCCGCGCCTTTGCGGGCCTCACGCCGGCGACAGCAAAGGCCCGTGCGTTCGTCGCCCTGGAGGACTGGTTGAACGACGGTGTGCCCCTGGCCGGCCCGGTGGCCCGCGAATGCCTGTTCGAATGGTATTTGGGAAACACCCCGGGCAACGCAACCTGGCGGGTCGGCGCCACCATCGTCGATCCCGCGGCCCTGACCCAGCCGGCCCTGGTGATCGTGCCCGACGCCGACTATATCGTGCCGCCCGCCTCGGCGGTGCCGCTGGCCCGCGTGCTGCCCCATGCCAAGCTGCGGACGGTCAACGCCGGCCATATCGGCATGGTCGCTGGCGGCCGCGCCAAATCGATCCTACATACGCCTGTGGCCGATTGGCTTTTGGAGATGCTGACGTAGGTAAAGACTCTCAAACGAAACCGCGTTATGGTGCCCAAACGGCGCCCACAAGAGGCTATGATCATTTCTTTTCGCAGGTGCACAATTTTTTATTGAACTGCGCACGAAGTGTATGTATAAAGCGGTTTATAGACTTTTTGCAGTTGCGAAATCACTCGGCGAATTGGCCGTGAAACGGAATTTCCGCGGCGCCACGCCGCGCGTTCGACTTTAGAGGAGGATTTGAAGATGACGGAAGTTGTAATCGCGGGCGCCGCCCGCACCGCGGTGGGTGCCTTCAGCGGCGGCCTCAGTTCCCTGCCGGCGCATGACCTGGGCGAAGTGGCGATCCGTGGCGCACTGGAGCGCGCCGGTGTGTCGCCCGATGACGTCTCGGAAGTGATCATGGGCCAGATCCTGGCCGCCGGCGAGGGTCAGAACCCGGCCCGCCAGGCCGCCATGGCAGCGGGCATCCCGCAGGAAAAGACCGCCTATGGCATCAACCAGCTTTGCGGTTCCGGCCTGCGCACGGTGGCCTTGGGCTATCAGGCCATTCAGTGCGGCGATTCGGAAATCGTTGTCGCCGGGGGCCATGAAAGCATGAGCCAGGCGCCGCACGTCACGCACCTGCGCAACGGCACCAAGATGGGATCGGCTGAAATGGTCGATTCGATGATCAAGGACGGCCTGTGGGACGCCTTCAATGGCTATCACATGGGCAACACGGCCGAGAACATCGCCACCCAGTGGCAGCTGACCCGCGAAGAACAGGACGCCTTCGCCGCCAACTCGCAGCAGAAAGCCGAAGCCGCCATGAAGGCCGGCAAGTTCAAGGACGAGATCGTCCCCGTGACCATCAAGACCCGCAAGGGCGAGACGGTGGTCGACACGGACGAGCACCCGAAGGAGGGCGTCACCGCCGAAGGCCTGGCCAAATTGCGGGCCGCCTTTGACAAGGAAGGCACGGTCACCGCCGGCAACGCGTCGGGCATCAACGACGGCGCCGCCGCCGTCGTGCTGATGAGCGCAGACGAAGCCGAAAAGCGCGGCGTCGCGCCGCTGGCCCGCATCAAGTCCTGGGCCACCGCCGGCGTCGATCCCGCGATCATGGGCACCGGCCCGATCCCGGCCAGCCGCATGGCCCTGGAAAAGGCCGGCTGGTCCACCGACGATCTGGATCTGGTCGAAGCCAACGAAGCCTTCGCCGCCCAGGCCTGCGCCGTCAACAAGGAGCTTGGCTGGGACACGGACAAGGTCAACGTCAATGGCGGCGCCATTGCGCTCGGCCATCCCATCGGGGCTTCCGGGGCCCGGGTTTTGGTAACGCTGTTGTATGAAATGCAGAAGCGCGATGCCAAGAAGGGCCTGGCCACCTTGTGCATCGGCGGCGGCATGGGCATCGCCATGTGCGTCGAGCGCGATTAGCACCAACGGATAGTGGGGGAATTGAACCATGTCACGTGTTGCATTGGTAACCGGCGGGACCCGAGGTATCGGGCGCGCCATTTCGGAAGCCTTGAAAGC
>Ga0114932_10004418_pt1 | contig 13155 bp, 12 predicted proteins | sample 2SBtaG_2_FD_87286 | JGI IMG/M metagenome (GOLD analysis project Ga0114932, IMG submission 87286) | Deep subsurface microbial communities from Kolumbo volcano to uncover new lineages of life (NeLLi) - 2SBTROV12_ACTIVE470 metaG | ecosystem: Environmental > Aquatic > Marine > Volcanic ...
GGCGTGCGTTCGGGTTCGGGTTCGGGCTCAGGTTCGTGTTCGGGTTCCGGTTCGGGGTCCGGCTCGGGCTCCGGCTCCGGCTCGGGTTCGGGTTCCGGCTCCGGCTCGGGTTCGGGTTCCGGTTCCGGTTCCGGCTCGGGTTCCGGCTCGGGCTCGGGCTCGGGCTCGGGCTCCGGTTCCGGCTCGGGCTCCGGTTCCGGCTCCGGCTCCAACTCTTCCGCTCCCGGGACCACGTCCAGGATCGGAGCGTCTTCGGCGCCCAGGACGTCACCCCGGGCGGCTTCCTGGACAACGGCGGACTCGGCTTCCCGCTCTGTGTCAGGCTCGCCGACAGGCTCTGGCGCGACCGGGGCGGCTGCTGCAGCCGCCTCGTCTGCGGCGGCCTGGGCCTTGGCCGCTGCGGCCTCGAGGGCGGCCTCGTGGGCCGCGTCCTCCTTGAGCTCGGCTGCGATCGCGGCGTCGACCGCGCCCTCGGCCACCAGAGACATCAGCGCGGCCGCGCGGGACTCCAGGAGCAGGCGCTCCAGCTGAACCCTGGCCAGGTCTTCGTTGCCGCTGCCCGGCGGGGGAGCGATCAAGTTCACGGTGTGCAGGTGGGCCAGATCGGCTCGCACCCCGGCGATCGTGCGCAGGATGTCCTCGGCGGACCGCTGCAGTCCGGTGTGCTCCGCCACGGGCTACTCCTGGTCCGTGGCCGCCAGGCTGGACATCTGCTGGGACAGACTGGAGATGCTGGAGAGCAGCTCCTCGCGCAGCTTGCGCATGCGGCCGACGTTGTCCTCGAGCGTGCGGAGCTTGAGCTTGAGCTCGACGTTCTCCTGGCGGAGTGAGTCGCTCTCCTTTTCGAGCTTGCGGGTTCGGATCCGAGCCGTCTGGACCTCGCGCTCGGCTTCTTCGGTCTCGCGCTCCAGGCGCTTCAGCTCCTGGCGGATCTCGTCGCGCTCGGTGACGGCACGCCCGTGGGCTCCGCGCACTTCGTCGGCTTGGGCCTTGAGGGCGTCGAGGTCGCCCTGGACACCCGAGATCCGCCCATCGAGCTCCTCGCGGACCTGGCGCACACGGGCTGCTTCCAGCTCCGAGGCCACGATCTGTCGGGCGGTCTCTTCTGCCGAAGACATCGCGCCCTGGAGCTCAGCGATGCGCTCCTGGAGGATGTTGTTCAGCTCTTCCTGGATGGACTGGAGACGGTCGGTGTCCGCACCCATGGATGGTCTCTCCGCAGCGGTGAGGGCCACTACCGCCGTAAAACGCGGCTGGCCCAGGGCCCCGGAACCCTACCACGCACCCTGAAGCGGTCAATTCGGCGAGAACGAGACCCTGGGGTATGACCGGGACATGGCCCGTCCCCGCCTGTTGCTCGCCGAGCCACGAAACGCCCGCCGGCTGGAGCTCATCGCGGCCCTGCGGGACGGACACCAGGTGATCCTGTTGACCCCCACCGACGACCCTCTCCGGGTGGTGCGCCGGGAGCATCCCGCGCTCGTGGTGCTGGGATGTCACCCCAGCCAACCCTTGGCGGCGGTCCGGACCTGTCGCGCGCTCAAGACCGAGCATGCCCCCCCGCTGGTCGGCGTGCTCAACGGACCGGGCGTGACCCTGGACGCCCAGGAGGTCATGGGTCACTACCTGGCCGACGGCTACCTCCAGGGGCCGGCAACCACCGCCCAGGTCATCGCCTGGGTGGCCGAGCTGGGGGCCGGATCACGTCCCGTGAACCTGTCCGGGGCCAGACGCCCGCTGTGGCGGCGCCTGCTGCGCTGAGCCCGCGCCGGTTCAGCGAATGCCGTGCTTCTTGAGGAGGCGGGTGATGGACTTGCGGTCCATGTCGGCCGCCCGCGCGGCCCGGGACACGTTGCCGCCGTAGCGCTCGATGAGCTCGACCAGGTAGTCCCGCTCGAAGGCCTCGATGATCTGTTCCTTGGCGTCCTTGAAGGGCATGTCCTTGAGCCCGGAGTCCTGGGGAATGCCCAGCTCGGTCGGGGCGACGGTGCCCTTGGTGGCCGCGGCGGCCGCCTGGGCCCCGCGCAGGCTGGCGGGCAGGGCCTCGAGCGTGATGGTCTCGCCGTCGGTGAACGGCAGGGCCCGCTCGATGACGTTGTTGAGCTCGCGCACATTGCCCGGCCAGTGGTACGCCTCGAACACGGCGTAGACCTCGGGCGCCAGGCCACGCACGCCGGGGTTGTGGCGGGCCCTGTCGAGCAGGTGCGAACACAGCAGCGACAGGTCTTCGAGCCGATTGCGGAGGGCCGGAAGCTGGAGCTCGACGACGGCCAGTCGGTAGTAGAGGTCTTCGCGGAACCGGCCCTCGCGGACCTCTTCTCGCAGGTCTCGGTTGGTCGCCGCGACCACCCGCACGTCGACGGACCGGATGCGCCCCGAGCCGACCCGCCGCACCTCGCGCTGCTCCAACACCCGGAGCAACTTGGGCTGGAGCTCCAGGGGTAGCTCGCCGATCTCGTCCAGGAAGATGGTGCCGCCGTCGGCCAGCTCGAACACCCCTTCGCGGGCGGTGTGGGCCCCAGTGAAGCTGCCGCGCTCGTGGCCGAAGAGCTCTGACTCGATCAACGTGTCCGGCGCTGCACCGCAGTCGAAGACGCGGAAGGGCTTGCGGGAGCGGTTGCTCAGGTTGTGCATCGCGCGCGATGCGAGCTCCTTGCCCGTGCCGGTCTCGCCGGTGATCAGGCAGGTGAGATCCGTGGGCGCGACCCGCTCGATGATGCCAAAGACCTCGCGCATGCTGATCGCGTGGCCCACCAGCATGTCCAGCTGGTGCTTCTCGGAGGGCGTGATCTCGATGAACTCGTCCTCTGGCGTGAAGGCCAGCTCGGACTTGCCGACCGTGAACCGGGTCTCTGGCGTCAGGAAGACCTCGCGGACCCGCACGTTGCCTACAAAGGTGCCGTTCGTGGATCCCGAGTCCCGGAGCACGACGCCGTCGGCGGTGCGGATGACCTCGGCGTGGCGGCGAGACACGGTCGAATCGGTGAGCACAACGTCGCTCTCTTCCAGGGAGCCGATGTGCAGCACGTCCCGATCCACCAGCCAGGTCCGACCCGCATCGGGGCCGTCGACGACGGTCAGCCGCCCCCGGCGGATGAACAGCTGCCGCCGGGGCGCAGCCAAGGTGCTGGTGATGTCCGACATCGGGTCCTTGGACTGGACGGAGTGTAACCCCGGCGGGCTCAGCCCTCGTCGCCATCGACGGACGCACCGACCATGTGATTCCGCTTCATAAGGCGCTGGATCGACTTGCGATCGATGCCCGCCGCCCGGGCTGCGTGGGAGATGTTGCCGTCGTGGTCATGGAGCAGCCGGGTGATGTAGGCGTACTCGAAGACCTCGAGCCACAGGCGCTTGGCCTTCTTGTAGGGCAGGTCGTAGCGAATCGCGACCCCGCTCAGGGACTCGCCCGCGGGCACCGAGTCGTCGACCACCGGTGCGAGAGAGGCGGGGGAACGACGGCCCTCGATCCGGCGGAGGCGCGGCGGCAGGTCGCTCAGGGAGACGACCGGCCCGACGGCCAGGTTCACGACATAGCGCGCACAGTTGACGAGCTCGCGCACGTTGCCGGGCCAGTCGTAGCTGCACAACAGCTCCACCACCTCCTGGCCCAGCTTCAGATCGGTCCGACCGCACTCCACCCCGATCCGGGCCACGAAGTGCTGGAGCAGCAAGGGAATGTCCTCGGGGCGGTCCCTCAGCGGCGGCAGGACCAGGTGGACCACGTTGAGCCGGTGGAACAGGTCCTCTCGAAAGTCCCCGCTCGCCACGGCTTCGTCGAGCTTGCGGTTGGTCGCGGCCACGACCCGCAGGTCCGCGTGCAGGATCCGCGTGCCGCCGACGCGGCGGTACTCCCGCTCCTGGAGGAGTCGGAGCAGCTTGACCTGGACCGGCATCGCCAGCTCACCGATCTCGTCCAGGAAGAACGTGCCGCCGTTGGCGGCCTCGACCAGGCCCTTGCGCTGGGTCGCCGCGCCGGTGAAGGCGCCCTTCTCGTGACCGAATAGCTCGGATTCCATCAGGTTCGCCGGGATCGCTGCGCAGTCCACAGGCACGAAGGCCCGGCTGGTGCGCCCGGACAGCCGGTGCAGCGCCCGGGCGACGACCTCCTTGCCCGTGCCGCTCTCGCCGGTGATCAGCACGCTCAGCTCGGTGGGCCCGACCCGCCGCAGCAGGTCCTTGAGCCGCCGCATCTCGGTGCTGTCGCCCACCAGACCCATGTCGCCGTCAGGGCTCTCGACCCCGAGCTGCGCACGCAGCCGCTTGTTCTCGGCCTTGAGCCGCCGGTGGCCGATCGACCGCTCTACGACGAGCAGCAGCTCGTCGGGGCCGAAGGGCTTCTGGACGTAGTCGTAGGCGCCTTCCTTGATGGCCTCGATCGCCGTCTCGACCGACGCATAGGCCGTGATCAGGAGCACCGGGACCTCGGGGTGCTTGCGCTTGACCGCCCGCAGGACGTCCATGCCGCTGATCCCGGGCATCATCATGTCCGTCAGCACGAGATCCGGCGTGTCGTCGCGCTGGAGGGCCAGCAGCCCCTCTTCGCCCGACGTGGCCGTGGTCACGGTGTAGCCAGCGCGGCCCAGGATCTTGCGGATCGAGCCCAGCAGCTCGACTTCGTCATCGATGGCGAGGACGTGGCCCTGGCTCAAGGGGTCGACTCCTGAGGCAACCGGACCGTGAAGATGGTGCCGCGCCCGCTGGGGCCCGGGGACTTCGCGTCGATGGTGCCGCCGTGGTCGGTCACGATGCCATAGCTCACCGAGAGCCCCAGGCCGGTCCCCCGACCCACCGGCTTGGTGGTGAAGAAGGGCTCGAAGATCCGGGGCAGCACGTCGGGGGGCACCCCGGACCCCTCGTCCTCGACGATCAGCGACCCAGGACCGGCCTGGATCCGGACGATGCCGCCCTCTGCGCTGGCGTCGATGGCGTTCTTGACCAGGTTGAAGGCCACCTGTTCCAGCTCGCTCCGGCTGCCGTGGACCCGGGCCTGGGGTTGCGCCTCGAGCTGGAGCGAGACCCCGGCGCGCTCGGCGGCCCGGCCCAAGAGTTCGACGATCAGTCCGGCGACCCGGGCCAGGTCCAAGGTCTCTCGGGCCGACACGCTGCGGCGCCCGAATTTGAGCAGGTTGCCGGTGACCTCGGCGATGCGGCGGGACTGACTCTCGATGATCTCCAGGTCCTCGATCACGTCGGGGTCCAGCCCCTCCTCGTCGGCCACGCTGAGCAGGTACCCTGCCCGGGACAGGATCACGCCGTTCGGGTTGTTGACCTCGTGGGCGACCCCCGCTCCGAGCTGTCCGACCCCCGCCATCTTGGCGGCGTGCACCAGCTGGGCCTGGGCGTTCTGGAGCTCCTCGGTCCGCTTGGCGACCCGATCCTCGAGGTCCTCGTTGAGCTCGTTCAACGCGGCCTGGTTCTCGACCACGCGCCTGCGCAGGTCCTCGAGCGCGGCCGCAAGCTCCGCGATCTCTCCGCGGCCCCGGGGGATGGGCGTCGGCAGGTTCCAGCCCTCCCGGGTGGCCGTGCGCACGTGACCGACCACCTGGCCCAGGGGACGGGTCACCAGCAGGTCCAGCGCCCACGCCAGCCCGACCCCGCCGAGAAGCGCGAACACGAAGTAGATCGCCAGCACGCCCTGCTGAGCACCGGTGTCGAACCCGCGGGTCACCCACTCCAGCATCAGGAGCGACCCGACGATGAACAGCGTGACCGCGGCCGACAGCCGCAGCGACAGGGGCGAGGTCACGCCGGGGAGCAGTCGTCTTAAGGGCATCGGGCCCCAGCGTACTACTCGGTCGCGAAGCCGCCGGCGCTGTGGGCTTCGTGCATCTCATCGGGCGGGATCCACTCGATGCAGGTCACCGGGCAGGCGTCGATGGCGTCCTGGATGAGGTCCATCGGGCCTTCCTGCTTGAGCACCTCGGCCTTGTCCTCTTCCTGGCCGGCCGGGGCCTCGGGGAGCAGGAAGACCTGGTCGGTGTTCTCCTCGCAGGTGCCGCAGGAGATGCACTCGTTCTGATCGATGGTGAGGGTCAGCCCCACGGCCTTGGCGCGGCTGGACTCGTTGTCGATGGGGCCCCAGAAGCTCCCGCCGTCCTGGGCGGTGTTCATGCCCTCGCCGGCCAGCTCGATCTCCTTGCCCAGGGCCTTGGCCCGGGCCTTGTAGCCCTCGAGGTCCGTGGCCCCCATGTCGGCGTGCACGGCCTTGCCCAGGTCGCCCTTGGCAGCAGCGGCGGCGATGGCGGCGAAGGAGGAGGTCTGGGGCGCGGGCTCGGGGGTGGGCTCAGGAGCCGCCTGCTGTTCGGCGACGCCGTCGACCCAGTCCAGCAGGGCTGCGGCCGGTGACGGCGCTGCGGGCGCGGCCGACGGAGCCGTGGGGGGGCTCCAGGTGGCCACCGCAGCGGCAGCGGGGGTGGACCGGGATTCCGGCTTCTTCTTACCCTTGACGCGGCGAACGCCACGGCCGACGAGAGAACGAATCATGACCAGGGTGCTCCTTGACTGCCTACTCGGGGAGCAGCAGCCGCTCGACCGGCTTGCCTTCCAGGAAGTGGGACTGGACGATCTCAGGGACATCGGCCGCGGTCACGCCGCCGTACCAGACCCCCTCCGGGTAGATCGCCAAAATAGCGCCCGCCCTACAGGGTCCGAGACAATTCGTGGTGTTGACCTTGAGCGTGTCCCAGAGCTCGAATTCCTCGCGGGCCTCCTGGAGTGCGAAGAGCAGCTCCTGGCTGCCCCGCTCGCCGCAGCTCCCCTTGGGGTGGCCGGGCGGCCGGCGGTTCTGACAGACGAGGACGTGGTGCTTCCAGGCGGGCATCGCCGCCCGTCTAACGCGATCTGCTCACCGCCTGCGACGCTGGGCCGGCGAGACCCGGCGCCAGTCGCCGCCACGGAGCAGCGTGCCGCGGGCCGCATGGATGTGCCGGGGATGCATGGTGTAGACCCAGGCATGGGTCGAGCGCGGCCCGCTCTGGACCTGGTGGAGCTCCCGCCGGAACAGGCCCCGCTGCACGCCCTCGTACAGGTCCAGCACCTTGAGTCGCCGGGGGTGGTCCAGGGCCACCAGCTCGCCCTGGACCCACGGTGCGCCCGGCACGATGGGCTTCTGCACCACCAGCGCCGGATAGCCTGCCGGGAGCCGGTACAGCCCCCCCTGGATCCGCGCCGGCCAGCGCTCCAGGCCGGTCAGGTACCCATCTGCCCGCTGGCCCAGCAGCAGACTTCCGTAGACGAAGAGCGGCGTGTCCAGCGCGGTCATGGGCCCCGGTGGTCCTCGAGCCACGCCAGCAGCCGGTCCACCAGGGGCCGCAGCCGCTGCTGGAGTTCCCGGTCCTCGGGCTCGGCCCGTAGGCGGGCGAAGAAGCCTTCCTCGAGCAAGAGCCGATCCCGGACCTTGACGGCCACGCCCAGGCTTAGCAGGACCTGGGCCAGGTCGTCGGCGCGGGGACCGCCTCGGACCCGCCGGGCCACGGCCCAGCCCTGATCGGTGACGAAGCCGTCCAACAGTGCCAGCAGCTCACCGAGGTCCTCGCCCAGGGCCCAGACACGCAGGCCACCGTCGCCCTGGACCACCTCGATCCGAGGCCCGGACTGACGATGCAGGACCAGCAGACCGGTCAGCAGCGCCAGGTGCGGGACCTGGGCCAACACCCGCAGGCGCAGGCTCACCGTGTCCGGAATGGCCCGTGGCATGGGCTCTCCAGGGTGGAGCAGCCCGCCGTGCACGACCTGCCTGAGCTCGGCCAGGTGGGGCAGCCGCACGGCGTTCTTTTCGCGGCGAGAGGCCTCGAGGAGCCGATTGACCGCAGTCACCCCGCCCAGGAGCAGCCGAAGGGCCGGCGAGAGCACCAGCACCAGTCCGTCCTGGTCCAGGGCGTCGAGGAAGGGCGTGCGGCCAGGCAGGGGCGACGCACCGGGGTCGCCGGCGAGGGGAAAGGTGTCCACGGAGCGGCCCATCAGGATGCGGTCCAGATCGTCGGCGAGCCGTGCCGGATCGGCCGAGCCGCCGAACACCCGCTGGTCCCAGCCGGCGTAGCGCGGCTGCAAGGCCTTGAACTGGCGGGTGGCCGCCAGATCGCCCGCCGCGGCCTGTCGCAGCAGGTCCAGGTAGCTGCGGTAGCCCGGATCCGACAGCGCCACGCCCACGGCGGTCTCGGTGAGCTGGGCCCGTGCCACCGCGCCCCGGCTGACCACCAGGCAGTCGCCCACGCGGTGGGCGTCCCCGCGCCGCACCGCGAGCTGAAGGCAGTCGCCCACCGGGAACTCCCTTGCGCCGGCCCGATCCAGCAGCGCCCGCACATGACCTGGTGCAAGCTCGCCGTGGTCGAGCAGTGCGCCGAGCACGAGCCGGTAGACCTCGGGAATGTCCCCGCTGTCGCCACGGAGAACGGCCGCCGGTGCCGCGGCCGGCTCGATGGGTCGTGGCGCGGCGAACGGCAGGCCCAGCTGGGTCTGGGAGGCCTTGAGCGCACGGCGGCGATGCCGCATGGCCGGGGCAAGCAGCGAGTGCACCGCGGTGGCCCGGCGGTAGGACGTCGTGTCCGCCATGTCCGGCCGCAGCTGCCGAATGAACCAGGCGATGTCGTCGGTCTCGGGCAGCTCAGCGCCGCGGCCCTGCATGAGCTCGCGGACAAAAGCATTGCTCCACGCGGCGCGGGCGTAGACCTCGGGGCGCTCGTCGCCGGCGTAGACGAAGTCCAGGCCCAGGCCCGACAGTCGCGCGTCCTCGCCGGGCTCGAGCAGGCCCAGCCACTCCCCGGCCTGGGTGTAGTAGTGCACCGTGCGAACGTCGCAGTCGAGCAGCTCGGACAGGCTACGGGCGTCGCGCACACCCTGCGCCACCAGCTCGAGCAGCCGCGTGAGCAGCTGCACGTTGTTGGCGTTCGGCACCAGCGTGTGCCGCGGTGGACGGGGCGGCATCGGCCCAAGATAGCCCTGACGGACCCGTCGGACCTCTCTTCGAAGTACCCTGATAGCAGCTCTTGACATGACAAGAGCTTCGACGCTAGGCTGCAGCCGGAGAAGTCGCCATGAATCGCCTGGAACGCCGCCTTCGCATCCTTCGAGACAAGCGGATGGGGTCCTTCGATCCCGAGCAGCACTACCTGGAGACCGCCCTGCGGGGCCGGACCGCACGCCGGGTGCGCACGAACCTGCGCCGGATGGAACCGGTCATCCTGCTGACCCCCCGTTGGTCCCAGGCCCAGGCCTTCCTCGAGGACCTGGCCATGGACCTGGCCGTCGGCACCCCGCCGGTCGGCTGTCGCACCGTGAGCTTCCGTCCACTGCGCGGCAAGGGCGAGACCGATGCCTGGGTCTACTGCCTCGCCGTGCTGGCGCAGCTCTCAGAGGACCGCTGGACCGAAGCCCGGGCACCCCTGGTGGTGTCCCGCCTTGGGTTCCGGACCGCCGCGGTGGAGCTGCTGCTGCGGGCCCAGCAACGGCCCGGCGCCCGGGTGGCCCTGCTCGGCCACGGCGCCGAGCACCTGCCCTTCGAGACCCTGCTCGACCTGTCGACAGCGTGGCAGGAGTTCACCCAGCGCCAGCCCCAGGAGCGCCGCACGACCCTGCTGTTGGCGGCCACCGTGGACGCGCCCCACATTCAGCTCGGCGATGCCCGTCGGGTGATGCTCGACGACCTGGGCGAAGCCGAGGCGGCCGCCAACCTGGTGGCCCGTGTGGGACTGGCGAGCCCGATGCGCCTCGAGACGGCCGCCCGCTTCACAGGCGGCGTGCCCGACATCGTGGACCGGCTCGGAACCGGTGCACGGAGCCTGGGCCAGCTCCCCTCCAGCGCGTCGGGCATGGTCCGAGCCCTGGGGCCGTTGGCCGACGAGATCCGGTCGGCGGTGAACATCGCCTCTTCGGACCCGGTGGTGGCCGAACGCCTGGATCTCTTCCTCGAGGGCGAAGCCCTGCCGGAGGAGCCCGTGGTCGACCGGACCCTGGTGATGGCTGGGATCCTGCGGCGAACGACCGAGCAGGGGCAGGCGCGCATGATCCTGCGAGCCCCGGCGATCGGCGACGTGATCACCTGACGCAGCGGGCCAGTCAGCCGGCTATGCTCCTCCTCCCGCGACCAGGAGACCCCATGTTCGTGACCAGCGCCTTGCTCGCGCTCGTGGCCTGTGGCACCAGCAGCATCTCGACCGGCGACACCGGGACCACCGACAGCGGCGACGCCACCGGGACCACCGGGACCACCAGCGCCGACGAGTCGCCGGAGATCCAGAGCGTCGACGCCCGCTGCTACTACCACTCTACCGGCGACGCCTACTACCAGTGGGCCATGGAGGCCTACGTCGACGACCCCCAGGGCCGCGACACCATCGAGATCAACCAGACGATCGAGGTCTACCGCGGCGGCACCCTCCAGGCGTCCTATGGCCTGATCTGCGGCGCGGCGAACCCCTGCATCGGCTCGTTCAAGGAGTCCGACAACGGCATCCTGTGCAGCTCGGCCAGCGAGTACAGCTTCCGGTTCCTGATCACCGACGAAGACGGCAACACGTCGACCAAGGAAGCCCCGGGGTACCAGGGATAGGGTCCCCTGTCGTCTCGGGGACTACGAGATGAAATAGCGCGGCGGCACCCAGTTCCAGCCGCTCGGGCCACTCCCGGACACCTCGACCCCCAGACAGTCCTGGACACCGGCGACCAGCTCGTCGGCGTCGAGCACCGTGTAGTGCTCGAGCGTCAGGTTCTGGGCGATGCCGGGGATGTCCTTTTGGCCCAGGGCCCGGGTGGGCATACCCGGGAAGCGCTCGACCACGTGGCCCTGGATGGTGCGCACGAAGCCGGCGAAGTTGCGGTCCTCGGCGGCCACGACCAGGCGGCCGGTGCGGCCCACGGACTCGTAGATCAGGTCCAGGTCCGGCGGCACCAGGGTGCGCAGGTCGATGACCTCGGCGCTGACGCCCTGGTCTGCCAGGGTCTGTGCGGCCTTGAGCGCGGTCCAGACCATGCGGCCCCACGCCACCACGGTGACGTCGGTGCCCGCACGCCGCACGATGCCCTTGCCAAAGGGCACGCGCAGGTCCCGGGGCAGGTCGGGGATCTCGCCGCGCATGATGCCGCGCTTCATGGTGGCGATGTCCGCGGGGTCGGTCGGCTCGCCCGGGAACGCAGGCCCCAGGGTGTTGCGGTACATCCACTTGGGCTCCAGCACCACCACCGGGCCGTCGTAGTCGGCCGCGGTCATGAGCAGGCCGTAGATGTCCCAAGACGTGCTGGGCATGAGCAGCACCAGGCCCGGGATCGGCGAGAAGTAGCCGTCGACGGACATGGAGTGGTAGACGGCGCCGCCACCGAAGGGATCGGTGGGCATGCGCAGGGTGACCCGGGTGGTCGTGCGGCCGTTGGAGCACCAATAGAGGTTGCCCATGTGCACGAGCCAGTGGAAGGCGTTCAAGCTGTAGTCGCCGAACTGGATCTCCGGACAGGCCCGCACGTCGCCATGGAGTCCCGCACCCATGGCGGTGCCGGCGATGAGCGGTTCGTTGAGCGGCGCGTCGATGACGTGGTCCGGGTACTTCTTCTTGAGCCCCGCGGTGGCCTGCATGACGCCGCCGAGCTTGCCGACGTCCTGGCCGATGATCAGGCCCCCCCGCTCGCCGATGGTGTAGTCCATCGCCGACCGGATGGCGGCGGCGTAGCTCACGTTGGTGGTGCCGGGCCCGGGGGTGCCCTCGGTCACTTGGGGGAAGGGGGGGCGGACGTGCTCCAGGACCGACTCCACCGGGGGATCGGGCTCCTTGCGGACCGCGTCCATGGTGGCCTTGATCGACTCGTCCTGGCGGCCGGCGATGTTGCCCAGGTCGTGGTGGGTGAAGAAGTCGCGGCCCTCGGCGGGGATGCGCTTCATGATGTCGGCGGTCTCGAGCACGCCCATCGACACGAGCTTCTGGCCAAAGGCGATCAGCGGGTCGTCCTGGGTCAGGTCAAAGGTCATGTCCGCGGCCGAGGAGTGGCCGTTGAACCGCGGCAGGTCGTGCACGTACAGGAAGGCGGGCTTGCCTTGGTCGCGCACGTAGACGCCGGACTCGTAGGCGGCCCGATAGCAGTCCCAGAAGTCCCGGCCGTCGCACGAGAAGAAGCGAACGCCGAAGCCGGTCGCGTAGGCCTCGAAGTCCTTGATGCCCCGGCCCTCGGCCGGGGTGGTCGAGATGGCGATGCCGTTGTCCGTGACCATCACCACCATGGGCAGGTCCCACACGCTGGCGGCGTTCATGGTGTCGTGCATGTCGCCTTCGGCGGTGGTGCCGTCGCCGACGATCCCGCAGGCCAGGCCCCCCTCGACGCCCTTGCGCTTGAGCCCCAGGGCCCAGCCCGCGGCCTTGCCCAGCTGCATGCCGACCGGGCTCTGGACCGGCAGGACGCCGATCTCGGGGATGTCCAGGTGGTTGACCATCTGGCGGCCCCGACTCATCACGTCGGAGTCCTTGGAGAACTGCTGCCGCAAGACCGCTGCCGAGAAGTCGCCCCAGCCGTGCAGCGCGGCCCACATGCTCACCATCGAGCCGGACCGATAGTGAGGCACCAGGCCGAACTTGGCCACGTCGTCGATCACGTGGGACCAGGCCAGCGCGGTGGCGGTGCCGTGGACTTCCTCGCCCGGTCCCCAGATGGCGAACTTGACCTCGCCGCGGGCGGCGAGGCGCACGATGTGCTCTTCCAGGACACGGGAGCCGCAGGCGACCTCGTAGGCCAGCCTGAGCTCCTCGCTCGTGGGCTGCGCGGTCACGGGGCGCTCGCTCGCCTTGCCGTTGCTGCCTGGGTCGGCAGTGGCCACCGGGGTGCTCATGGGGGGGCTCCTAGGACGTCAGGACTGTGCCGGGGTGGTCCTAACCCGTCCCTTCCTGGTCCCCTGTCTCACAAGTTCGCGAGGTGAGTCGCGCCGCGATCGGCGGCGCTGGCAAGGCGCGGCGACGCAGTCGTGGCCGAGTCACGTCCAGGAGCCGGAACGCAGCCAGCGGCGTCGAGGGCAAGCGAATCGCCCGAGAACTTGTGAGAGCAGGGGACTAGCACGACAGGCAAGCGGTTGGGCGTGGAGTCCTTCGATGTCCCGATCGTCGCAGCGCTCGTTCTTCGATCCGACGTTTGTCTGTCCGAGACTCCTGAGTCCTGGCTCGCTGTGCTGGCTGCTGTCGA
>Ga0114932_10004422_pt1 | contig 13147 bp, 12 predicted proteins | sample 2SBtaG_2_FD_87286 | JGI IMG/M metagenome (GOLD analysis project Ga0114932, IMG submission 87286) | Deep subsurface microbial communities from Kolumbo volcano to uncover new lineages of life (NeLLi) - 2SBTROV12_ACTIVE470 metaG | ecosystem: Environmental > Aquatic > Marine > Volcanic ...
CGTGTGCGGGAAAACCGCAAGCACGGTTCGACAGGGGGCCTCCTATTGTCTGATCGCGCGGCCGCGCGATCTGGCCGATAGGAGGTCTACCAGTGCTCCTGTTCTCACTCCTGTGCTCGATCTCATTGGCAGCGGAGCACATGCTGGCAGTGCTGCCCTTCGAGGTGCACGTCGATGACGATGGCCTGAACCACCTCGGAGACGGGGTGGCCGCCATGTTGGTGACCGATCTTCAGGGCAGCGACTCGGTGCGGGTGGTCGAGCGCAAGCAGCTGGACGCGGTGCTGCGCGAGCTCGAGCTGTCCGAATCGGACTTTGTCGATCCCGCGACCGTCCAGCGCCTGGGCAAGGGGCTCGGTGCCACCGAGGTGGTTGTGGGCGATGTGACCGTGTTGGGCGACAACCTGCGCATCGACGCGCGCGTGGTCAACGTCGAGACCGGCGAGGTGGACAGTGCTGTGTCCGCCGATGGCCAGGTGCGCCGCTTTTTCCACGTGGAACGTCAGGTCGCACAGGACCTGCTGATTGAGCTGCAGCCCGAGGCTCCCATCGTGCAGTGGGAGCCGGTTCGCGCCGAGGACTCCGATGTGACCGACCCCCAGGTCTGGCGGCAGCTCGGCATGTCCGAGGTCTATCTGCAGCCCATCGAGGTGCCGATTGGGGCCTACGTCGCGTCCGCAGGGCTGCTGGTCATCGTCGGCACCTGGGGCATCCACCGGAGCGACCCAGACATCAGCAAGAGCCAGTGGACGGGTCTGCAGTCGGCAAATGCGCTCGGATGGATCGGCCTGGCAGGCGGCGGAACCCTTGCCGTCATGCAGATTCAGGGGCAGTTCAAGTGACCCTGCTTTGGCTCACAGGCTGCTTGTTCTTGGCCACGCCCCCGTCGAGCGTTCGCGATGGGCGGGACCCCGACGACACCAGCAATCCGAACGACACCGACGACTGGGTGCCCGTGTCCGCCTCGCCGGCGATCGATGTGGCGTCCGCCCTTGGAAACATGTGCACCGCCCACGAAAACGGCGAGGTCAACTGCATTCACGGGAGCATGGCCTCGTCGATCGAGCCCTATCCGCAGGGCATGGTCGAGCTCGGCGCGGGCCTGTACCACTTCTGTGGGCTCGACGACGTGGGAATGGCGGAGTGTTGGGGCGTCGGCGAGGGCGTCGACAACCCGCCCCCATCTGTGGTGCTGTCTGGACTGTCGGTGGGCGAGAACTACGCCTGCGCGATTCAGAGCGACGACACGGTGGTCTGCTGGGGAGACGACGCACAGGGTCGGGCCACCCCGATGCTGGGGGAATTTGCCTCGGTCCACGCGGGAGATTTGACCACCTGTGCCCTCAAGTCAGACGGCAGCGCGCGCTGCTGGGGCGAGGACAGAAAGGCGCTGGATGCCCCCCCTGCGGGCAGCTACACGACCATCGCTATGGGCGCTTTCCAGGCGTGTGCGCTGACCACAGACAAGAGCATCGTGTGCTGGGGAGACGACTTGTACGGCGACCAACAGGTGCCCGAGGGCAACAACTTTGTGGTGCTCGATGCGGGGCTCGACCACTTCTGTGCCATCGATGACACCGATGCGGTCTTCTGCTGGGGAGGAGACCAATATTTCACCGCGTCGGGTCCGGGCGAGAGCACGCGGCTCAAGACCCTAGATGCGGGCGTGCAGGCCGCCTGTGGCATCGATGCGGACGGCAATGTGGAGTGCTGGGGCAGCCCCGATTGGGACTGACCCATACCGCGCGATACGAGGCGCTCCATGCGACTTGTCCCTCTCTGCTTGCTTGTGTGTGCGTGCAACGGTCCCGATGGGCCCGAACCGCTGCCCATCTTGACCGCGACCATTGACCAGCCGCTTGCCGGTGCGGTCGTGGCGGTGGGGGACGACCTGTCCTTTGCCGGTTCCGTGAGCTGGTCTGACGGGCTTCCCTTCGAAGGCACCGTGGCCTGGAACAGCAGCCTCGATGGTGAACTGGGCTCCGAGCTTGCAGGCACGTGGTCGACCGCAACCGCCGGCGAACAGATGCTGACTTTTCAGGCCACCCAGGGCAGCGACACCGCTGTGGCCGGTGTGTCCGTGATCGTGCAGGCTCCCGCACCCGCGGGACTCGATCGCTACGGCGACGACGACGGCCTGCCCGCGACGACGACCTACAACGACCTCAAGCTGCGTGCGGACGGCACGCTGCTGGCCGCCACCGATGCGGGCTTGATCGCGTTTGACCCCGAATTGGGAGCGACGATCTATACGAGTGCCGATGGCCTGCCCGACGACCGGGTGCTGTCGGTGGCCGAGGATACGTTTGGCGTGCTGTGGCTGGGCTTCGATCAGATCGAGGGCATCGAGGGACAGCGCTTTACCCTGGTGGACGGCGTGCTGACCGCGGGCGAGGTGGCCCACTGGGACCGCACCGGCGAGATTTTTGCGCTGTACCGCATCGAGATCCAACCCTACGGACCGGCCGCGGGCGACGTGTGGATGGGCACCAACGAAGGCATGTGCCTGTTCGAGCGCGCCGAGTCCCGGCTCATCGAGCATGGCCACCCCACGCATCCGCACCTGCCGACCTATGGCCTGGGCTTCACCACCGACGCACACGCGTGGAATGGCGATCAGCACCAGCTGTCGCGCTGGGACTACGACGGCGACAACAACATCTTCAACGACCTGGTCGAGATCGTGCCCACCTGGCCCGTCGAAGAGGGCGAGCTCATCAGCGTGACCGATCTGACCGTCGATGCCGATGACACCGTGTGGGTCACCAGCAGCCTGTTTGGCGTCGCCAAGGTCGAAGTCGCCACCGAGGTCGGCGCCAGCGTCGTCACCCTGCTGACCGAGCCCGCGACCGCCCAATCCATCGGAGCCACAGTCGAGGGCAATGTGTTTGTCGGCACCGCAGATGGCCTGACCGTGCTCGACAGCGACGACGTCGCCACCGCCATCGACACCGGGCTCGTTCCCACCGACGTGCAGCAGCTTCTGGTCGATCCCAGCACCTCGCCCTCCACGGTCTGGGCCGCCACTCCAACCACGCTTGTGCGCATGGTTGGCGTGCCCGTCAGCGAATAGCCATGCCCGAGCTTCGGCTCCACAGCCCCCACGGCACCGCCACCCTCCACACTCTGGGGGCCACGGTGCTCTCGTGGATTCCCACAGGCCAGACCGACGTGCTCTGGGTCTCGCCGACCGCTCACTTTCGCGTGGGCAAAGCCATTCGCGGAGGAATCCCTGTCTGCTGGCCCTGGTTCGCGTCCGATCCCGCACACCCGGGCGGTCCCTCCCACGGGCTGGTGCGTGCGGCAGAGTGGGATGTTCAGAGCGCGACCGACACCGAAGCCATCCTGACCATTCACCACAAGGGTCCACAGTTTCCGGAGTTTCGCCTGACGCTGACGGTGCGACTCGGCCGGACACTGTCCTTGCTGCTGACCCATCAGAATCTGAGCGAGCAACAGGTGGACTGCACCGGCGCCTTGCACAGCTACTTTCGCGCCAAATCGGCCACAGCACGGGTTGTGGGCCTGGGTGCTGCTCCTGCCTTCGACAAGCTGACGGGGCAATCGGTGGTGCTGGATGGACCGGTTCGCTTCGGCGCCAAGATTGACCGCGTCATCGCCAGCGACGCGCTCGCTGTGCTCGATGACGGCGGGCGTCAGGTCGAGATCCACCGCACCGATGCGCCCGATGTGGTGTGCTGGAATCCGAACACGGACCGACCTGGGGACGTGCCCGTGGGCGGGGAAGCTGACTTTGTGTGTGTCGAGGCCGCGGCGGTGAGCCAGCCCTGGACGGTGCCGGCGATGAGTCAGCGCACCCTTGAATGCGAGCTCAGAGTTCGCGAATGAACTGTGCGGCGATGGCGGTGGCCTCTGTCAGCTGCTGGGCTTGAGTGTGACCAGACCGTTCCCGCGGATGCAGAGCGTGGTTCGCGTCGTTGAGCCAGTGCACGTGGATGTGCGGCGGCAGGCCATAGCCGGTGATCTGCTGCTGGTTGCCATGGGAATCGCGGGTGCCCTGGCACAGAAAGACGGGAACATTCACGGCTGCTAGGTCAGCCGGACGGCTGCCGGGGTTGGGCTCGTGGCGGGAATGAAAGGGGTAGGCAAAGGCCAGCAGCGCCACGGCGTCGAGTTCTGAGACGAGCGAAGCCGAGACCCGGGCCCCCCGCGACATGCCGGCGAGCACCAGGTGCTGCCCCACAACGAGGTGCTGGGCTGCCCGACGGATGTGCTTCGCGAGCAGCGCATCTCTCTGGGCGCTGTCTTCGGTGTCACACGGCGGGAAATCGAAGCGCCGCACCGAGAAGCCGGCTGCCGCTAGACCGTCGGCGATCAAAGTGGGAGCCGTATCTGTGGCCCGACCGCTGTCGCCGGGTGCCAGCACGATCACATGGGAGGCGGCGTCAGGTCCGGTGCGCCTGAGGTTCACTGATTGCGCATGTGAGCGGCAACGCGCAGGAAGCTGTCGGCCAGAAAGGTGCGGGTCGCCTGGTCGTCGACGGTCTCATCGAGGGCGAGCACCATGCAGCGCATCCACTGGGCGGCCTCGCGATCGCCGATGGCAAAGGGCATGTGGCGGGCCCGCAGCCGAGGATGTCCGTGCTTGGCTACATACAGCTGTGGACCACCGGTCCAGCCGCACAGGAACTCGAAGAACTTCTGCCGGCTGTCGGTCAAGTCGGCCGGGTGCAGGTCTCGGACCTCACGGGCCTCATCGAGCGCGTCCATCTGATCATAGAAGTGATCGACGAGCTTGCGAACGCCGGATTCACCGCCGAGCTTTTCAAATAGAGAGTCAGGTTCGGTCATGGCACTGGTTGTAGTCGGGTTGTAGGTGGCCGGCATCGAGTACTCTGCGCGCATGTACCGGCGAATACAGCCCTGGTTGGACCACTTTGTGCCCGCGAGCGTGCTCGAGGGCGCGAGTCGGGACCTGTTGGCCCGCAGCCGCATGCTGGTCTTTGGCTCGTTCGCACTCGCCTTGGTCGCGATGCTGTTCATCCCTCCGACTCTTCTGATCGAAGGCATGAGTGTGAACAACCTGGTGTTGCTGCTGGGCGGAGTGGGCATGCTGGCTGCCCCGTTCGTATTCCGCTTCACCGAATCGCTGATTGCGGCCACGGGTGTGGCTGTCGGCTCGGTCGCGCTGACGCTGTGGTTTGGCGCCTATTTCTCGGGAGGCTTCGAAGCATCGACCCTGCGCGCGTTGGCCGTCGTGCCGCTGGTCGCCACCTTCATCGTCAACGCTCGGTTTGGCATCGGCCTGGCCGTCCTCATGGCGCTGTCCATCGAGGTGTTCTACTACGCCGATCTCATGGGCTACCCCTTTCGCGAGCCCCCATCTGCAGAGGGAGAGCGCTGGTTCTCGGCCCAAGCGGCCGTCGCCGAACTGGCCTTTGTCACGGGCTTTGCGTGGCTCTTTGAGGCCAGCCGACGGGAGTTCACCGAGCGCCTGCAGGCCTCGGCAGACCGGTCACAGTCCATCCTCAACCACATGGAAGACGGCATCGCGCTGTTTGGTGCCGATGGCAAGCTCGCTCGCACCAATCGCGCCTTTGCACGGCTGCTGGGCCTCGATGGCGGCCCCCATGCCAGCGGCGCGGTGGCGGTGGGTGTGCACTCTGACCTGATGGCGCTGTCCAAGCGGGTCGTGCTGTCGCGAAAGACCGAGCAGATCCACTTCAAGCTGCCCGACAACCGCATGGGCAGCGCGGTCGCATCGCCCATCATCGACGATGAAGAGCTCGGGGCCACCGGTGCCGTGCTCCTCATTCGAGACGTGACCATGGAGCTTGAGATCGACCGCATGAAGACGGACTTCATCGCGTCGGTTTCCCATGAGCTGCGCACGCCCCTGACTTCGATTCTCGGCTTCACCAAGCTGACCCAGAACAAGCTCGAGAGCCGCGTATTTCCGAACACGGCCACCGATGAGGCCAAGGTCGCCAAGGCCGTCAAGACCATCCGAAACAACCTGAGGGTGGTGCTGGTTGAGGGCGACCGGTTGACCGCGATGATCAACGACGTGCTCGACATCTCCAAGATGGAAGCCGGGGCCATGGAGTGGGCCCGGGACCCGGTGGCACCCGACGCGCTCGTCGAGCGCACCCTGGCTGCCACTGCGGCATTGTTCGCAGACAAGACCAAGAGCATCTCGGTCGATGTCGAGGTGGGTCTGCCAGCACTGGTTGGGGACTTCAACCGGCTGCAACAGGTGCTGATCAACCTCATCTCCAATGCCGCCAAGTATGCTCACCAGCGCGTCGAGGTCTCGGTTCGGACCGTTGAGGACGGCGTCGAGTTCGCAGTGGTGGACGACGGACGAGGCATCGAGGCCGCCCAGCTCACGTCGGTCTTCGAGAAGTTCCGCCAGCTCAAGGGCACCCAGACCACCGGTCCCACCGGCACTGGACTGGGCCTGCCCATCTCGAAGCAGATTGTGACCGCCCACGGGGGACAGATCCGCGTCGAAAGTGAGCCCGGAAACGGCGCCCGCTTCGTGATGACCCTGCCGCTAGGAGGTGACTGATGTGCTGCTTTTCGCGTCCGGTGAAGCATGTCTCCAAGACGTCGATCTTTGCCCGTGATGCCGGCGGTGGGCGCCAGACGCTCGTTTACTCGATGAAGCTCGAGACCGACGAAGATCTAGCCATGGTGCTGCCTCTGCCGGTGGTGCCGGGAAGTGGCGACGATGCGGTGGAGTTCATCAGCCTGCAGGGCTACCCCGACTTCTTCAAGGACCTGGCATCGGGCTTTCCGATGCTGACGGCTCAGCCCAAGAGCCGCGGACTGGCCCAGAGCGCGTACTCGGCAGGCACGCTCGAGGTGCACAAGGTCGGGGACTTCGAGGCCAGCTACGTGCCGACGATCGCTGACTTCAGTCGTCTCGATGAGCGCTTCCGCCTGCCCGATGGCGTCTGGGATGGCCTTCCGGGCTACGCCGACTACGGGTTTGCGGTGTTCAAGCTGCGCATGCCAGAACCCTCTGGTGGCCTGTTGAGCTACTTTCGGGCCCCCGCATCGAACGAGCGAACCATCCATCCGATGGCGTTCACCTTTCCCTCTCGATTGTCCGATGAGCTGTTCTTTCCCACTGTGCACATTCACGATGGCAGCCTGCCGGCCCAGGCCAAGTTCGACCACACCCTGTACTGCCAGACAGCCCCCGATACAGCGCCGGCGCAGTTCAGCAACAGCAGCCCGCTGCGCTGGAATCGGTCCGAGATGTCCGTGAATCAGTTTGTGGATATCGACCGCAGCTGCGGCTTGGTCGATGGCGCCGATGTGGGGTTTCGCACTCTGCTATTCGGCATGAGTCCGAACGCCGACACCCTGGTGCCCAAGCGAATTCGCAGGTCTCGAGCGGTGCTCGAGCGGGCGGTGGCGGTGGTGGGCGGCGCAGAGCATGCAGCGAAGCACCTGGCGTTGCTGGATGCCATGGAGTTTCCCGGCTGGCTCGTCCATGGCGAGACCGAGATGATGCTGGCCTTTGTGCGTCTGTGGCAACAGGGAGACCGCGACCTTGCGGACTGGCTGGCCGAGCCCGAGCGCGAGTGGAACATCCTGCGCAGTCAGGCGTTGCGACCGCGGGCGTTGGACACCGACTACAACAAGATTGGACCTGCCGAGCGCGTGGCGATTGACCGGCAAGACGCGGCCGAGGTCGAGCAGTGGCTGTCGACCTTTCAGGCCTAGTCTCGCTGCTTGCTCAGGAAATAGAAGATGTAGCCGAATGACGCGCCGATACCGACTGGCGGTGTCGCGAATGGACCGTCATTGTTCGGATGCCAGTTGTGCGGCTGAATGTCGACCCGGTAGCGCACAAAGAAGCCGGCGCTGCCACTGTTGACGCCGAACAACTCGAAGTCGCCGCCGAGCTGTACTCCGGGGGTCCAGATCAACGAGCGGGTGCCGTCTGCGTGTGAGTAGAGCACGGGGTCGGCGACGACGCCTGCATTCAGGCCGACCACGGTCATCTGTGAGCCCATGTTCTCGAACAGGCGCAGCCGAGCGCCGGTGGCGATGGGCAGAAGGACCCAGCTGTCATCGCTGTAGTCGCTGATCCAAGGCGTTGCGATCTGGCCATAGACCCCAACGCGGCGGGTCGGCCAATAATGAACCGTCGCCGCTCCGCCCATGGGGCGCTCTTTGGGTCGAGGAGTGCTGTCAAAGCCAATGCTGGCGCCGAGCATGTTTGAGGGCATCGTGTTGATGGCCAGGGCCCGGGCCAGCCTGAGCTTTGAGTCCTCTTTGGTCGCGCGACGAGCCGCTTCGTTGGCGGTGTCATGGTCGCCGGCATCGTAGGCATCGATCGCCTGTGAGTAGCTGACCGCTGCATCGATCGAGCTGGCATCAGGGTTGGCCAAGCTGGCAGATTGCTTGTCGCTGATCTCGGCCTGCAGGTTGTCCAGGATGCTCGCCGCCAGCCGTCCCTCCAGCCGAAAGAACTTGTCGGTGGGCCCCTCCTCGTCGACCGCAAAGCGGACCGCACCCGTCTGTACATCGACCATGCGGGCGTCGATGCGCATGCGATCGTCCAGCACTGTCAGGGCTCCGACCAACACCGCGTCGGCTCCGAGTGCCTTGCCCATTTGTGCCGCGGTCTTGGGATCGATCACATCGGTGCGCTGCAGCTGCAGCTCACTCAGGATGTCATTCAGGCGCTGGCGCTCCACCACCGTGATGTCCTTGGACTGCGACAGGTCAGTGGTCAGCATGTCGGCGATGCCGCGGCCCAGAGGCTTCAGCTTGGCTTCGACGGTGTTTGTGTCGAAGTAGCTGACGGCGACCGTCTCGGTCGCGGACGCGCTGGCGATCAGCAGATGTGCGAGCAAGTAGAGCACTCGGGTACTCTCGCACAGTGAGCATGCAACCTGTCAATGACGTCGCTTTGGTTCGGGACAAGGGACACGATCGCGAGCTGGCTTGCAGCTACGTCACGCCTTGCTTGCGGCTCTTTGCCGAGCGTGGTTTCGACGTCCAGGCGTTCTGCGCCCAGGCCAATCTGCCCATCGGCCGCATCATGGACGAGTCCCAGTATGTGTCCTGGGAGGAGCTGTGCCGCCTGCTTCAACTGATCGAAGAGCGGTGCAATCAGGACGTTGCGGAGTCCGTGGGCAAAGAGACCATGGATGCAGGCATCCTGCGCTTTCTGCAGAATGTCATCCCACTGTTCATGTCGGTTCCGGGCGCCTACCACTGGGGCCTTGGCAGCACGAACAGCGTCTTTTCCGAGAACTACCCATCGCTGCAGTCGTCGGTGGTTGATGTGGGCGACGGAGAACTGATCGTTGAGGTACGGGTTCGACCAGGCTACCGCCGCGCCCCGGTGTTCGAGTGGGTCGTGATTGGACAGCTCAAGGCCATGCCGGCGGTCTTCGGGCGCCCGCACGCAGAGGTGCAGACCACCGGGCTGCCCGACGGAATTCGCTGCCGGGTATTTCTGCCTCCTGAGCCGGGCGTGTTTCCGGCGGTGCGCCGGTTTGTGACATGGCCGTACCGCATGTGGAAGGCCTCGGGTGAGATCGACCACGTGCACACCAACCTGCAGCGTCAGTACCGGGCGCTGCAAGATGAGGTGGACGTGCGAACCCGGGTCGAGGCGGAGCTGCGCGCCGAGATTGAAGCGCGCCGAGAAGCCGAAGCACTCCGTCTGACCGCAGTTCAGCAGCTGCAGCGGGTGCAGCGACTCGAGAGCATCGGCACGCTGGCAGGCGGCGTGGCTCACGACTTCAACAACCTGCTGGTCATCATCATGGGCAACGCCGAGCTGGCCGAGCTGGCCAAGGACAGCGAGGCTCGTTCAAAGCATCTCAACCAGCTGCTGAATGCCGCCGAGAAGGCCGGCGTGTTGACGCAGCAGCTGCTGACCTTTTCGCGCCAGAACGTGGCCCAGAAGATGTTGGTCGACCTCAATGCCGTGGTCGACGACATGCACCAGATGCTGGTTCGCCTGGTGCCCGCCTCGGTGGCGCTCGAACGCATTGTCACCTCAGAGCCCGGCACCGTCTTTGCGGACGGAAGCCTGTTGGGGCAGGTGGTGATGAACCTGGTGGTCAATGCGCGCGATGCCATGCCCGAGGGCGGTCGCTTGTTGATCGAGACCAGCCAGGTCGAGCTCGATGGGGAGGCGGCGGCGGCCGAGCCCTGGGCCAAGCCGGGTCTGTTCTCGGTGCTGTCGGTCTCGGACAGTGGCGAGGGGATTCCCGAGTCGGTGCAGGCTCGAATCTTCGAGCCCTTCTTTACGACCAAGTCCGAGGGAGAAGGCACCGGCCTGGGCCTGTCCGTCGTGTTTGGCATCGTCGAGCAGCACGATGGCTTTCTGCATGTCTATAGCGAGAAAGACCTGGGTACGACCATTCGCGTCTTTCTGCCGGTCGTCGAACAAGAGCCCGATGTCACGCCGGCCGAGATCAAAAAGCCGCCCCGAGGAGGCCAGGAGCGCATTCTGGTCGCCGATGACAACGAGGGCGTGCGCGACTTGGCGGTCCACATGCTGCAGCACGCCGGCTACGACGTGCACATCGCGGTCGACGGCCAGCAGGCGATCGACATGATCAACGCCGAGTCCGAGCCCTACCAGCTCGCGCTGTTGGACGTCGTCATGCCCTACGCCACCGGCAACCAAGTACGCGATGTGCTGCTGGACAAGTGGCCTGCGTGCTCGGTGCTCTTTGTCACTGGCTACGCGGCTCACGACCGCAACAAACTGGCCCTAAAACCCGGCGTCGAGCTGCTGGCAAAGCCCTACGGTTCCAGTGAGCTGCTGCGGCGGATTCGAGCCCTGCTGGACGACTAGTTCCACTCGTCGTCGTTGTCGTCGTTGTCGACCACCAGCCCAGGTCCGGGTCGGCCCATCTGGTACAGCTCGATGCGCATGGCGGTGACGTAGCGAACCGTGGAGACCAAGGCGGCGGTCGAGAAAATCCCGCCGATCACCCACACATCTGGCGTGTCGCTGTCCAGGGCCGCGACCAGAGCCACGATGATGATGACGGCGAAGGTGTTCGCGGCGTAGTTGCCGTACTGAATGCGGCGAATCAAGGTATCGCGACGACCAAATGGCTCGTTCATCGGGCGCTCTGGCTGGCTTGGAGGAACAACATCGGGACGCAGCTAACGGCGGGCAACGGTTAACGTGACGGCTGGAGCGATCATGCGAAACTCAATCTGGCTCATTCTCGGCGTCTTGGCCTGCAATCCGGTCCCCGACACCAATGACGACACCGGAGGGGGCGGCGAGTCGGACACCGACACTGACACCGATACCGATTCAGACACCGACGCTGATTCCGATGCTGACGCCGATTCCGACACGGACACGGACACGGACACGGACACCGATACCGACACGGACACCGACACCGATCTCGACCCCGATGCTGACCTGGACAGCTACCCCGAGAGCACAGACTGTGACGACACCAACCCGGCAATCAACCCGGGTGCGACCGAGACGCCCTACGACGGCGTCGACAATGACTGCAATCCGACGACCTTGGATGCCGACCTGGACGGGGATGGCTCGATCAACGCACTCGACTGCGACGACGCCGATCCCATTCGCTTCCCCTCGGCGACCGAAACCTGCGGCGACACCATCGACCAGGACTGCGACGGCTCAGATCTGGTCTGCGTTCCTGTGCCCATCACCTTTGACAAGCTGCTCATGACCAAGATCTTCGAGGCCGAGGTCGGCGATGGATTCTCCGACACCCTCGTTCGCGATCTGAACGCCGATGGCGAGCTCGACATTGTCATCGGCTCGAACAGCTACTTTGCGTCGACCCGCGGCGAGCACTCCAAGATCCACGCGATCTACGGCCCGTTCACCAGCGACGTCGATCTGGTGTCGAGCGTCGACCGCATCGTGGGCCCGCCAAACAGCTGCATGGGCTCACAGTTGGCAATTGGCGACTTCTTGGGCGGTGACGGTGTGTTGGACATCGCGACCCGCGACAACTGCTACGAGATCTTCGACGGGTCGTGGCGACGCGTTCAGCGGGTGCTGGTCTATGCGGGCCTGCCCTCGGGAACGGTCGATGGCACTGGCTTTGTGACCGAGATTGTCCCGCCTGTGGGCAAGTACATCTCTCGGTTTGGCGAGGGCGGCAACCTGACCGGCGATGCCAACGATGACCTGATCATCCAGTCGTCTCGCAGCTACGGCAATGGCGCCACCGAAGGCGATGTCTGGATCGTGCCGGGCCCGCTGGGTGCGGGCAGCCTGCAGCTTCCGGCGTCGGGGCACTACCATGGCGATCCCGCGCGCAGCAACGGTGTCTACGGCGACTCCTTTGTGGTCGACCGCAGCGACCTCGATGGCAATGGCTACAACGACCTGCTCATCGGCGGGGTCTATTTGGACGGGCTCGATGACGGCTGGGGGGACAGCCATGGCGGGGTCACCTCGTTCACAGGCCCGTTGGATCTGTCGACCACAGGCATCGGCACCGACCGAGCCGATGGCGTGGTGTACGGCAACACGCGCTGCTCTCGTTTTGGTCATCTAAGGCTGCTTGATGTCGACAACGACGGGCTGCAGGAAGTGGTCGTGAACTCGGTCTACGACACCGTCAGCGATCCCGGCACCGGTGGCTGTGACACCACTCCAGGTCCGGGTCAGACCGTGGCCCTGCCCCTTCCTCTCGCCGCGGGCAGCAACTTCTTGGCCGATGTCACGGTCGACCGGAGTGTGCTCGGAATTGGCAGCCTGCGCACCATGATGGGCATTGGGGACATGAACGGCGACGGCATTGAAGACTACGCAATGACCGACATCGTCAACCCAACCTCCTTCCAAGTGAAGACGACCTACGTGTTCTTTGGCCCGCTCAAGCCCAATCCGGTGCTGAGCGACGCCGCACACGTCTTCACGCCCGGGACCGACGACATTCACCTGTGGGCAGGGCCCGGTGATCTGACCGGAGACGGCAACGACGACCTGCTCTTTCTGACCTACTCCTGGGACACGGCCGACCCGCGTGCGGCCCTGTTGATCATGGAAGGCCCGCTGCCCTAGGTGGGGTGAGTCTGAAGTCCGCGGTCGAATCATGACAAGGAGCGGCGAGCTTCGTCTCGCCGGTTCCCCCGACCGAGCGGATCGAGGGCGAGACGAAGCTCGCCCCTCCTTGTCGCTATGCAG
>Ga0114932_10004425_pt1 | contig 13146 bp, 12 predicted proteins | sample 2SBtaG_2_FD_87286 | JGI IMG/M metagenome (GOLD analysis project Ga0114932, IMG submission 87286) | Deep subsurface microbial communities from Kolumbo volcano to uncover new lineages of life (NeLLi) - 2SBTROV12_ACTIVE470 metaG | ecosystem: Environmental > Aquatic > Marine > Volcanic ...
ATAAGATTTACCACTACCAGGACCACCAGCAAGGAATATTGCTTTAAAAATACCTGGGTCTCGAACTCCCTCATTTAACAAATCTATTAGCTTTATCATAAGCAAACTCCCTTTGATGTAATTACTCACTAATAAATATAAAGAAAGGAAAATATTAGAAGTTATTTGATAGGTTCTCCAATTCCTATATGAATAACCTTATATTCGTCTGATTCTGGAATATATCTCCAAGGATCAATAATTACCGAACCCTTTTCATAAGGAAAGTCTGTAAAATCGGGGTGTTTAGTTCCAATAAAATATAATTGAGACTCAGTCTCACTATCATCATACATCCTTTTTATTTCTTCCCACGGCTCATCAACATACGGATCCCATATAAATACTGGATGTCCTCGTTCTTCTAATATATTCTTTAATAATATCGATGGACTACCTGTTGTAATATTGGTTTCTGGTTTGAATGATTTACCCAAAATATTAATTGGTAATCCATTAGAATGTTCTTCTATTAAATTTGCTAACCATTCAGTTTGATTTTCTCGTTGTTTCATTATATTATCAAACCAATCATGAGATAAATCTAACTCTTGTGATAACCAACTAAGTGCTATGTTATCTCGTGGATGACAACCACCACCATCACCCATACCACCTGACCAATAAGATTCGGCTAATATTCTTTTAGTACCAAGTGATAAAGCATTCATCACATCATCACAATTAGTATTTGGTAATTTATGACACATTTCCATTACGGTATTTGCAAAAGATAATTTTGTAGATATAAAAGTATTATATGTAACTTTTATTAACTCGGCATTTTCAATAGTAGTTTTAAATATTGGTGCATGAGTAATAGTTTTATAAAATTTTTCTGCTTTCTTTTCTGCCCAATCTGAATCGTGTCCGAACAAAATAAACTCAGGATGTAAAAAATCTCTCATAGTAGTTCCCATTGCAATAAAAAAGGGATTATAACATAAATTAAAATATGGATTGTTTTCTATAATTGGTTTTATCTCTTTACGAATTGTTCCTGGTAAAACTGTAGAAATAATGATAACAACTTTTTTAGATTGTTGATCCCATATCGCCAATTCTAAATCTTTAATACCTTTTTTAAGGTATGTGTAATCAAAATCTTTCCTATCTTCTGGTATTCTCGTAATTCCCTCAAATTCATCTCCATGTGGTGTTTGTATAGGAACGAATATAATATCAGATTCACTTACAACATCGTCTATTGATTTTATTTCTATCTTACTTTTTTCTAAATGTTTTTGTGCCCATATTTCTTGATATTGAAGTTTTTTTGTATCAACAATTTCTTTAACTTGTTCTGAAGGATCATAACCAACTACTTTATGACCTCTTGATTCTACTGCTAACGCACAAGGTAAACCAAGTTTACCTAATCCTATAAATCCTATATTCATACTATCATTCCTTTATTTTTTAAATGTAAATGTAAATAATTATCAAACCAATCTTTCCACGCGTGATGATTTGGATGTGAAATCAAAACACCATCCATATCATGATGATATGCAAATATATCACATTGTTCCGAAACACATTCTGTAGTTCCACCAAAATCATTTACATCAGATTTGTAACTCCACCACTTATTCCAATTTATTTGGTCATATATCAATTTGATAAAGGGATATTCTTCATAAACCATTTTTTGATTTAATAAATTAGGTGATATCAATCTTTTATATTGTCCTTCCCATCCACCATTTAATGCACTATGACAATCTTTACAACTACAATCCAAAGAAGTTACAAATTCTGAACTTTTGTCCCACCTAAAACATTCTTCCCATGTTTTATAAGTAGTAACTCGTTGTATATTTTTTACTGCAAAAAATGTATAGTCTATTGAATTAGTCTCAAGAAACATTTGTAACGATAGTATTGACTCAAAGTATTCCATATATTGTAATCCAAGATAATATTTATCCTCTCTTGATTTACAAAGACCTTTGATTAAACTATCATATCTATATTCACCACATCTTGTCCACCAAGTTTCTTTATCATAACTCACTAAATATTTAAATAAATATTCAGATTCAAACATAGAATGTTTTTTGAATCCAACCTTATCAAAATCAAACCCATAAACTCTACTTTGCATTCCTGTTTTTTTCTGATATTCTTTATTTTTTAAAAAACTTTTTATTTCTTCATCACTTAAACATACTGGTTGTTCCCATTCGTTTCTCCATGGCCAACTTACTATAACTTTTATATCATCATTGGAAACACCACTTCCCAATAAATCAAGTACTCCTTGCATAATTGATCTACGAGTCCAATCTATTCCACCACCACCTGAACCAAAATTATAACACTCACCTAATTCATTTTCAACAATATATTTTTTTAAATGAACTGACCAAGTATTTGTTTCATTAGAATAACTACAACCACTCGTTACATAATATTTCATAATAAATCTTCTGATTTAATAGTGTTAAGTTTTTCATATTCACCATAATCCCATTCACCACTACCATCATTTCCTGGTGAATTATCATAAAACTTAAATCTCATTTTTCCATCTAAAAAATCATTCTCAAATTTAATAAGTTCTTGAATAGTATTAACTTTTGGATGATCTGGATTATTAGAATCATCATAAGTATACCATTCTTGAAAACAACAATCCTTAATAATAAATTTTTTATCAGAATTTATACTATTGTATTTTTCTGTAACACATTGTGATAACGAAACACCACATATGTAATATTCATCATATTTAATATTTTCATCATAATTCATTTCAATTACCTTGTAGGTCTTATCTAAAAATTGTTTTTGATCTCCACAATAAGTTATATCAAAATGTTTATTATATTGTAAAATATGTATTAACTCTTTTAAATTATCTATTCTTGGTTGAAGATAATTTTTGTTTATCGTTGGTGAATCATTTTTTAATGTCGTATCAGATTGCATATTTTGAATAATATGTTTAAATAAATCTACAACAATTAAACATTTTTTCATTTGTAGTCCAACCTATAAATACTTCTATTATTATCACTTATTCCTAAATGTTCCCACGATTTTAAAACTTCAAGATTATCAAACATTTCTTGTGTTTTCTTTTTGAAAAAACTTTCTTGATTTTTATCAGTAAAATGTCTTATAATATCATCTCGTGTTGCTGTTGGCCAAGATTTTTGTTGAGAATTAATTTGTTCCTCTGTTATCTCAATAGTATTAAACTCATCTTCCCAAGGAGTGTTGGTAATATATTCAGTAAACTCAATAAACAAAACAGGAACTATTTTACCTACTGATTCTAACCACTTTGGTACTTCAAAAAATGGATCATTATATGAACATACTGAATTAATACATGAAAAAACAATACCGAAATCAAAAGTTTCAGATAAAGAATCTATGTCCGATATAAAATCTTTATAATAAAAATATACATCATTGTATTTTTCTATATCATTAATTTTATTTGATATCTCGACTAATTCTGTTTCTCCCTCTACTCCAACACACCTACTGGCCCCAAGTTCTTTTAGTCTAAAAACCATATAACCAGAAGAACTTCCGAAATCAATAAAAGTTTTACCATTAATATCACCCACCGACTCTACAATCTTATCAATCCGTAAATGTTGATTTTCATGTTTTCTTGCAGAATCACTCTTGCATAAACTTTTACCATCTATAACAATATCACTATAAGTTGTTCCATCTTTATGATGTGTTTTCTCTTGTGATAAACCTTGAATATATTTTTTTAATTCTTTTATTTTTTCAATTCTATTCACTATAATCCTCATGAATTTTTACATAACTATTTTTATTAACAATAAATAGATTATCTACAAATCTATTGATTCTTTTTCCTTGAACTCGACTATCAAATATTTTTTTCATATGATTAAAATTATGAATTAATACCTTATCCATACTTTTATACCATTCGTCTATTTCTGTAATACTCATACTACATAATTTATTAATTTCATTTACAATTAAATCTAATCTTTTTCTATAATCCCTTTCCTTATCATACGATTCATCTATCCACCCATCAAAAGTTTTAAATCCACATTTCCTCAATACATCTAAACTTCTATATTCTCCAACGATAATAAATGGTTGAAATGTTAATATCGGTTTATAAGTTTTATCATCTAAATATGGAAATCCCTCAAAACCAGATCCAGTACATATATTAAAATAAGATGAAAAATGTGCCATAACATTTATATCATAAGTATGAACTCCACTATTTGCATCTTCTAAAATTGAATCGGTACAATAAGGTAACATATCTAACATTTTATCTACATATTTGTCATCTACTCTCAATACATCTACCAATTCTTCCCGTTTAACTTCACCACCATCTTCATACTTATCATATGATGTATATGAACATAAATTGTTTTCCAATAAATTATTTTTTAATAGATTATAAAATAAAATAGTTCTATGATTTTTAAAAGTTCCGTTAAAACAACAAAAATAATATTGTCTTTTATGTCTTTTACTGAGTACATATTGAAAAATTGGTTCAGTCAAATTTAGTGTATCTAAATTGGAAGTATAAAACTCTGTGAGTGGAAAATTATATTCTAATATGGAAATATTTGATACTGGATTATCTCCAGATTCACAAGTAAAAAAACTAATTGAAGTATTATCCAAACCATACTCCTTTAATAAAGAATTAAAACTATCTCCTATCTTTTTATCGTATCTTGGATCACCTTGATCCGTCAAGAAAATTATAATTTTACATTTATTATTCTTAACATCATTCAAAAAATCTCTATCTGATAGTATATTTTTGATATCACCATGAGCACTTTCTACTTGATTTATAGGTAATATTGCTAAATATTTATCATCCAATCCTTCTTCCCAAGAGCAAACTTCAAGTAGCTTATTAAATGAATGTTCATCCATGTTTTTACCTTTAAGCTTTAAAACTGATTTCATTTAAAAATCTTTTCCTTTCTCTTGGTGCAAAATCATTATAAAAATGATAATAATTATGTTTTAATATATCTTCAATAGACCAATACCATTCATGTATTTCTTCTATTGGTTTACTACACAATTTATTAATTTCCTTTTCAATAGCCAATATCCTTTGTCCTACATCATCAATGTCATCATATGACTCATCAATAAATGGTTCAAATGTTTTAAATCCATACTCTTTTAAATGTTTCAAACTTCCTTTATTTGCAACCAAAATAAATGGATGTAGATTCATTATTGGTTTCCAAGTCTTTTCTGTAAAGGCTAATGCATTTCCACTTTTCAATTCATCATTGCAATGTGATTCTGTACATATTACAAAATAAGAATTTAAATAATGGTCAAGATTAAAATGAGTTATAGAATGACATACATCAAAACCCTTATCTAATTTTAATGGTAATTGTTTTATTAATCCATTTGCACTTTTTTCAAACTCACCAATAATCTTATCATCTTTTAACATCCACCAATAATGTTCTTTCTTTAAATATTGTTCTTTCTTTAAAACTACATCCCAAGAACTCATCCCATAATCAGGAAATGAAACTATTCCCTTATCTAAATTATTATTCTTATACAAAGACAAAACAATTAATGTTCTGTGTGCCTTGGGAATTCTATTATAACATATAAAATATTTATCTCTTATTCTATCTCTACTATCTTCCCACCTATTTCTATTTTCAATACTTCTTTCATGTCCACCATGATACATATTCTTTTTGTGTTCGTTAGCATATCTATAAAATGTATTTGTACAATAATTTGAAACAACCATTTTAATATCAGTTATATCTGATTCTTCATTCAACAATATATTAGCATCACTATAAATTACATTTTCTAATGGTATTTCTTTTTCTGATAACTTTTTTACAAATTCATCATGTAACCTAAATAATGAATCTCCGTTTACCGAATCTTCTTCATAACCATAGTATAATAATAATTTAGCCTGTCCATTTTTTAAATGATTCAAAGTTTTTTCCGAAATATAATCTAAACATGAAGTATTATTATCTTTCTTTTCCCAAATATGTATGCCTATCGATTGCCCAAAATCTCTAACACAAATAGGATAAACATATTTTTCATCTTTAATATCAGAAATCAATTTAATATCAACATCTTCACCTTCAAAAAATTCACCTATTACGAAACCAGAATCACAAGGAGTTTGACCAAACGATTTGTATTCAATACAATTGTCTATTGGTGTAAATTTTCCTGTTGTAGTTACTCTTGGTGGTCCTTCAGGTGAAAAATTATCAACTCCTATTATTAACACATTAATCTCCTTTTATAATAAATTTTTTTGATAATTTCTCATAAAAAAAATCATCAGTTTGTTTTATGTGTTTTACTAACTCTACATAAGATTTTTTTATATGCACAATCGATGGTTCTATACCACCAAGTAATACTCTATCTTTATAATACTTTTTATTGTTATCTTTAATTACTTTTATATTTCTTTGTAATGTAAAAGTATTATTGTATTTCTCTTTGGCTATATTATCCCAAGTACCATCCCAATTAGAATCAACTTCAACTAAATAATTTTTTATTTTCTTTAAACTTTCCAAATCAAAAAACTTAAATCTACTATCCGTTACACTCAAATAATACAAACTCGAATTAGTTCCGTCACCAGTTTTACCTTGGGTTTTTCTAATATCAACAGTTCTTGGAATAAAATCCATTTTACTTATAAACTCATCACTTCTATCTAATTTTATAAACTCTTCTATTTGATATTTCCATTTATTTTCTATATCATTATAAGATATTCCACCTTGATCTAAAGGTTTCTGCCATGGATAATTTATCATCATCTCTGATTTAAATTCATTATATTTTTTATTTGAAGTTTGTTTTTTGACAAATTCACAATAACTTGTTTGTAATGAAGAATCAAAAGTTCTACACGGAACTAATATTATTCCATCATAATCATCAGTAAAGTTAAACTTACTTATTTTATGCAAGTTCTTATTTTGATTATCTTGAGTTAAAAGTCTGTTTATTGTAGTAGAACCTTTTTTAGTGGCCCACAATATAGATGCCTTCTTAGTTCCTACGAGAATCATTTTTATTTTCTATATACCAATCTACAGTTTTTTTAATTCCTTCTTCAAATGTCCACTTAGGCTTAAAACCAAGTTCTTGAGTAATCCTTGTAGTATCTACCATTCTAAATGGTATTGTCGTAGGTTTAGTTTCATCATAAACAACCTTTGGATTTTTACCTGTAGCCTTTAAAACTGCATCTACAATATCTCCAACTGTTACTGCACTTCCTGCACCAAGATTATATGGTCTAAGAGAATCTCCATTTTCTAATACCATTAATGCACCATCAATTACATCCCTAACATATAAAAAATCTCTAACTACATCTGCTGTTCCCCACACCACAAATGGATCTTCACCACTCAATACTCTATTAATAAGTGCAGGAATAACATGACAAGTTTTAGGATTAAAATTATCATAAGGACCATACATTGCAGTCCCACGACTAAGAGCTATTTTTAAATCTGAAAATCCACTTACAAACTCCATTAATTTTTCTCTATATCTTCTCATCCAACCATAACCAAAATATGCCTCATGTGGTTCATCTTCCCAATATTCATCCTCTGTAATTGCATATCGTCTATCAGGATAACCAGTCGAACTATTAATATCTAAAAATCCTTTTAATCCACATTTTGCTGCTGCTTCTAAAACATTTGCTGTACTGTTAATATTATGTAATAATACTTGAACATTAGTTCTTACTTGAGCAGGATTAGTAATATACCCACCACAATGAATAACATAATCTGCACCCTCTAAAAGTTTTATACAATCATCAAGTTTAAACAAATCAATATCTTTGACAAGTTTTATCCTTTCATCCTGTATTTCCATAGGCCGAATATGAGTATGAGTTGTAACATCAGCCCCTCTTTCAAGTAACTCAAGAATAAAATTTGTTCCCACAAATCCACTTCCTCCAGTTACTACAACTTTTTTATCTTTATAAAACATAGTTTTAAAATTTCTTTGTTTAACTTCCATGATTAATTTCCTTTAAATATTTCATTAACATCTCCTTCGATGAATTTTCAACCTTATAAGACTCTTTGGGAATAGTGGGTATGTATTCAAAATCACCACAACCATTATTTTTTTCTAACATCTCAATAACATCGGATACCATTATCGACTCCGAATTTACTAAATTAATTTCTCTATCCTCTATTTCATTTTTAATTTTCTTTACAATGTAACTTAATATATCTTCATATGATACCAAATTAAACTTAGAATTTTCTGTTAATGTTATTGACTCATCATTAATAATTTTTCTTAGCGAATTAGGAATCTTATCCGATTCTCCATATTGTATCAAATGAGAAGGTCTAATTATAAAATAATTTTCTATTTTAGACCTTATCAAATCCTCTGATAGTTTTTTGAATAATGCATATGAAGATTCAATCTTATTAATAGAATCAATTGAACTCACATAAATAAAACATCCACCACATAAATTAATTAATTCCGAAGTCAATATCAAATTATCATCAACATACTTTAAATCTAAATCAGTAAAATTGATATTTGAAGAATTATATGCTGAATGAATAATAATATCATATTTTCTATCACTACCTACAATATCAACTCTATTTTCACGATTCAGTATTGTAACATCTGGCATCCTCTCATAAATAAATTTTCCTAATCCAGAATTTGTTCCAGTTACAAGTATTTTAAGATTCTTCATTTAACTTATGACACAACTCTATTATTTGTTCTGTTTCTAATTCAGGATGATTTCCCACATATAGTGCAAATTCATGTATGTAATCAGAATTTGGTAAATCTCCAGCGTAATAATCATATTTTTCTAAGTAAGGTTGTTTTGCTTGATTACCACCACCTGCAGTACCAACTCTATATTCAACTGCATTATCTTCTAATATATCACATACCCTAATAAATCTGTCTTTATCGTTGTTTAGAACTACCAATGGTAATGCAAAATTACTATTACCATTTTGTATAAAATCGGTAAAAAACTTTTCTGAATCTAAAGAATTAACCCATGTACTTAAATTATCTATCCGTCTTTCTATATTATAATCTAATCTTTTTATCTGAGATAACCCAAGTGTTGCATTTAATTCTTGATTTCTCATATTATAACCTGGTACGGCAAAGGTAAAAAGTGGGTTCAAATCAGGATGTGATATTTCATATTTTTTCTGTAACTTTAATCCCAACTCATCATTCTGTAAATAATCTAATCGAGTCATTCCGTGTGAACGAAACATTTTTGCATATTGAAAAATTTCATCATCATTTGTACAAACCATACCACCTTCAATTGTTGTCATGTGATGACCAAAATAAAACGAAAAATTAGAAACATCACCAAAAGTTCCTATTTTTTGATTGTTATATGTTGCACCATGTGATTCACAACAATCCTCTATTAAAAACAAATCTTTTTTTCTACAATAATCAACTAACTCATTAGTTATTGCATTAAAACCCAAACAATGAACAAGTGTAACTCCAATGGTATTTTTATTTACCAAAGGTTTTATTTTTTCTAAATCAGTAGAAAAGGTTTCTAATGAAACATCTACAAAAATTGGCTTTAATCCAAGATTAACAATAGGTGAAACATCACTTACCCAACCTAAAGTCGGAACTATAACTTCACCAACTCCCCTCATTTCTTTCATAATAGAAACCATTATGTAATTTGCAGAAGCTCCTGAATTTACAAAAACACTATGTTTCACTCCTAACCATTCAGACCAAATATTTTCAAATTCTTTAACTTTATTTCCTTGTGTAAATCTTACACCATCAATATTGATATGGTCGATAAGTGATTGCTTATCTTCTTTTGTTATACTATCATTTATTAATTGCCACTTAAACATCATTCCCCCAATCCTCATCTAAAGTGAAGGATGGATAAAATCTACCGTTTGTATACTTTATCGGTTCAATGTACATATTAGAATTAAATTCTTCTTCATCTAAATATGGATACATATCCTCTATTGGTGTTTCCCAACCAATTATTTTTGGATTATAACTATGATATTCATGACAATTTAAATCCATAACAATAGGTCCTTCATGATTTAAAAACTCCCTAATCTGTTCTCTGACCTTATCATAATCTGAACCATCATCCACTATCATCGTTGGAATTTTATAAGCATCAACTATATCTGTAAAATTTGGTGGGTTATATCCAACTGGTCCACAGGCCTCTGACCTACCTTCAAAATTTGTTTCTTGAAATGCTTTAGTAATACCATAAATGTGATTATTCATAATAATGGTTTTTAAGGGAATGTCATAATTTAGTAAAGTTTGTAGTTCTTGTATATTCATATTAAAACCACCATCACCAATCACACAAACTACATTTTGTGATTTGTCAGCTGCTAATGCTGCTCCAAGTCCACCAGCAAATGAGAATCCCATAGGTGAGTTTCCATTATTTGTAAAGTATCTTTGACCTATTTTTGTTTCAAAGGCGTGATTAGTAACCACAATATTACCACCACAATCTCCACAGAATATATCATTACTTTTCATTTCTTCTGATAGAATACGAGTGAAAGCATATGGATGTGGATACTTAGTTGGTTTAAACATATCTTCTGTTACTGGGTCGTATTTTTCTTTCCAAGTCATAACTTGTTCAACCCACTTACGGAAATCTGGTAAGTTTCCTACATATGGTGAAAAACCTTCTCCAGATAATCTTTGTATTAACAACTTAATAAATAATTTTGCATCTGAATAAATACACTCATCAAATGGAACTTGTTGTAACTTCTTTTGTAGTCCCGCCTTATCCACATCTACCATATACTTTTTTGCACCTCTTGCAAAACTATGTATATTTCCACCAGTTATTCTACCAGGTATTCTACTACCTATTGCCAATAATAAATCAGAGTTTTGGATTCCGAAGTTTCTACCCTTTCCACCATAAGTTCCAATTCTACCACCGAAAAATTCATAATCATCACATACGACATCAAGTGCATTCCAAGTTGGAAACACAGGAATTTGTAATAACCTACCAACTTCTAACAACTCATCTACTGCACCATTCAATCTAACTCCACCACCTAACATTAAACAAGGTCTTTCACTATTCTTCAAATCATCAAGATATTTATCTATCTGTAAATTTATTAATTCCTCATCATATGATAAATTTACTTTTTCATCATAACTTATTAATTTATCTACATCAATATCTTGTTTCTGAACATTGATAGGAATGTCTAATAAAGTTGGTCCAGGCCTACCAGTTGTTGCTTCGTGTATTGCCCTTTCAAGTTTATATCTTATATCTTCTGCTTTATCTACCATACTTGCATATTTAGTCATGGGTTTAACGACACTAACAATATCGGTTTCTTGAAATCCTATTTGTCTAATACTTTCATGTGGTCTCATATAATTTGAATTAATTTGACCTGTTATAAATAAACACGGAACAGAATCATAAAAACAATTTCCTATAGGTGTTACAAAATTCATACCTCCAGGGCCACTTGTTGCCATTGCAACCCCAAGTCCATTATTAACCTTTGAATATCCTTCTGCTGCAAATCCACCACCTTGTTCGTGCATTGTTGCAACATATCGTATCTTATCATTCCTTGTAAATGCATCTATCAAATCTCCGTTTGCTGCACCATATACAACAAACACATCCTTGATACCATAATCTGCCAAAAAATTTATAATATAATCAGCTACTTTCATTAATCCCTCTTATTAGTTATTGGTGTAACACTATGTTTGGGTTTTGCTAAATTCTCAACCCTATCTTTTTCATACTTCCAAGCAGAATCACCAAGTAGTTTTTCTAACTCTTCTTCTTTAATTTCGTAAAAGTTTTCTTGTGCTGGAAACTGACCACCTTTAACTTCACTTTTATATTCTTCAAGTGCTGATTGAATCAACTGACCTGCTTCACAATATCGTTTTACAAACTTTGATTTAAATTCCCAAAACAAACCAACTAAATCATGAAGAATAACAAGTTGACCATCAACTCTATCTCCAGCTCCAATACCATAAACTGGTATATCAAGTTCTTCTGCTATCACACCAGCTGGTTCGGTTGGCATCGCTTCCAATAGTAATGCCGAACATCCTGCTTCTTGTAATCTTTTTGCTTGGTCTAATACTATTTCTGCACTTTTTGCAGTTTTACCTTGTACTCTGTATCCACCAAGTTTTGCACGAGTATGTGGTGTCAATCCCAAATGACTCATCACCATAATACCTGAATCACATATTGCTTTTATTCTTTCAACCATCGCACCTTCAACCTTAACCATATCCATACCAGCCACTATGAATCTTCCAGCGTTTCTTACCGCTAATTCATTTGATTCTTGATAAGACATATAAGGCATATCACCTATTAGAAAAGCATCTTTTGCTCCTCTCGATACGGCTTCACAATGATTAATCATTTCATCCATCGTCACAGGCAATGTTGTTTTATATCCGTGTGTTGTCATACCACACGAATCCCCTACAAGAATAGCATCAACTCCTGCCTTATCTGCTATTAGTGCCTGTGGATAATCATAAGCAGTAACAAGACAAGTTGTTTCTTTTGTTCTTTTATGTTTTCTTAGTTTTATTATTGTAGTTTTAGTTTTACTATCTGCTGGCATTTTGTAACTCCTTTTCATACCACTCAATCGTCTTAATTATACCATCTTTAAGACTTGTTTGTGGTTTAAATCCATAACTTTCCGCCCTTTCGGTACTCATTATTCTTTTTTTATCACCCATTGGTTTTGTTGTATCATAATCTATTTCTTGATTGTAATGATTTGCAATTATTTCTGCTACCTCTTTAATAGAAACTCCAGTTCCACTTCCAAGATTTACTGGTTCTGATACCTCATTTTTAACCATATGTAACATTCCCTTTGCTACATCTTCTGAATAAATAAAATCTCTTATCGGTGAACCATCTCCCCATACCTCTAATATATCATTGTTGCTGTGATAACCTTTTTTAATTAAAGATGGAACTACCATAGC
>Ga0114932_10004427_pt1 | contig 13141 bp, 12 predicted proteins | sample 2SBtaG_2_FD_87286 | JGI IMG/M metagenome (GOLD analysis project Ga0114932, IMG submission 87286) | Deep subsurface microbial communities from Kolumbo volcano to uncover new lineages of life (NeLLi) - 2SBTROV12_ACTIVE470 metaG | ecosystem: Environmental > Aquatic > Marine > Volcanic ...
CAACAGCCCCTCGCGAGCCAGGCGCGCATGCAGCTTCCGTGCACCGTACGACGGCGCGTGGTCCAAGCCAGCGCCTAGCACCGCAATCGTTCCTCCAGCATCGAGTGCGCCCTCGTGCGCCGACGTGTCCACCCCCCGCGCGGCGCCGGAGACGAGCACGCCACCCGCCTGGGCGACCGCTCGGCCGAGGTCTCGCGCGACGCCCCGCCCGTACGACGTACACGCCCTCGAACCCACCACGGTGATCCCAGGCCGGTCGAGCAGATCCAGGCGACCGCGCAAGCACACGAGGGCGGGTGGGCTGGAGAGCTCCAGCAGGGACGCTGGGTAGCGATCGTCGTCCACGGTCCACCACACGCCGTCGAAGGGCTGAGGGCAGGTGTCCGGCAAGCTGGCTACCAGACGAGGCGGCACGCCGTGCGCGAGCAAGATGCTCTCGGGTGCCTGCTCGAAGCCCTGGCGGCCGAGGAGGCTCAGGACGGGCCGAACGTCGAAACCACTGGACCACCGCGCTGCGGCGATCCAACGGGCGGGAATCTGGGAGGTCACGCTTCCATACCTTCTGGAAGCGGACGCGAACGGACCCGCTCTGTAGCGCTACTCGATGGTCATCGCCACGCGATCGCCCGCAACGACTCGCCGCGCGGCGTCCGTGACGACGGCCGTGGCGTGATCTTCTTCGACCCGCACCACCACCACGCGACCAACGACCTGCTGAGGGATCTTGTCGTCCCAGCCATTGATGTCCACGCCTTCGTCGCGACGATGGATCGTGTAGAAGGTATCGCCGACCTGCACGCCGTCGCTCCGCCCAACATCGAGGAACACCGTGGCGGCGTCCGCCTCCAGGATGGCCAGCTGGTTCAGACGCTCCACCACCACGCCATCGAGATCGCCGCGCGGTGGAGTGACGCCAACCCGGGTCACGACCGGCATGACCGGACCAACCAGATCGCCACGCTCGGCCTCGATGAACGAGGTGCGGATTTCCGCCGTTGCGACGTTGCCTTCCGTGTGCACGATCACGGCGTCGGCCACGATCTGGAACAGGTGCCCGTACTTCTTCCGCCGGGTCTCGGGGTGCTTGACCTTCTTGATTCGACGGAAGAGCTGCACGACGTCGCCGCACTCCACACCTTCGATGTCGTCGAGCTCGAGGTACACGAGGTCGAGCTCACCCAACCAGAGGTTGCCGGTCTTGGCACCATAGACAACGCCCAGGGTCTGGACCTCCTTCTTGTCGGCCAGGAAGCCAGGCGAGCTGAAGTCAGCTTGGGGCTTGCTGGTCTCGAAGCGCACGTCCGGACCGCACTCCGCCGGGGCGGTGTCGTAGTCGTAGCTCGCGACGATGTAGCCCTCGGGAACGCCACCATCCTCCAGGTCGACCCTCGGCGGCTCGAGCAACGTACCTGGCGTGAACCGGATGCGGTTGCCCGGGTAGATCCAGTGCGGGTTGGTGATGTAGTCGTTGATCGACCACAGCCGGGGCCAGTAGTACGGGTTGCCCAGGAACTTGTAGGAGATGTCCCACAAGGTGTCCCCGGCGGTGATGCCGTAGAACTCGGGCGGCGCCGAAGGCTCGGCGACGGTCGGTTCGGTCAGCGACAGCAGATCCTGGGCTGATGCAGTCGGGCCCATCGTGAGCCCCATCAGCACGCACAACTTCAGCATGGGCTCTCCAAGAGTCCTCAGCGGCCATCATGCTCCGTGAGGCCGCCAGAGTCAATGTGGGCGCTCAGCAGCCCTCGCGGCCGTAGTCGTCGGAGTGCCGGACGACGTCGTCCAGGTGCGGCGTCGAGACCTCGTAGACCTCGCAGTCGGTGACCGCGGTCATGCGATGACGGGCTCCCGGCGCGATGTGCCGCGCCTCGCCGGGGCCCAGTCGATGCAACACGAGCTCACCGTCCACACCGGACAGCTCCAGGTCCATCGTCCCGGTCGCCACGCGAACGGTCTCCTCCTTCACCTCGTGGTGCTGGAGGCTGAGCCGGTGGCCAGCCTTGATGTACAGGACCTTGCCTACGTAGTCGTGGGTCTCCGCCCAGATCTCTTCGTGCCCCCAGGGCTTGTCGACGCGCCGCACTATTGGACCTCGGTCACCATCAAGTCGGACTGACCGAGGGACTCGCCCAGCTCCAGAGCAGCCTTCTCGGCCGCTCCCTTGGTTCCATAAGGCCCGATCCGCACGCGATACCAGGTCTGACCCTTCACGAAGGCTTCGATCCTGTAGGCGCTGTGATCCTGCTCACGGAGCGCAACCACGCGAGCCTCGGCCTCATCGAGGGTTGGAAATGCGGCCACCTGGACCGCCCACCCATCGGTGGGAACGCCGTCGCCGGGCACTGGAGGTACCGGGGCCGTCTCGACGGGCGCTTCGACGAGCGCCACCACGGGGACCTCGTCGACAGGCTCCACCACGTCGGGCACGACGACCTCGAGCTCAGCGGCCTTGAGCTGGTCGGGGAAGCTCAGGGTGCCGGCCTGGGCGGTGGGCAGCTCCGCGGCCGCCGCCTCTTCGACCCGCGCGAGCAGATCCGCCAGGCTGTCTGCCTGCTCGGCACCGCCCACCAACGTGGCCACGGGTGCAACCGGCACCTCGATGGCGCCCTGGCGCTTTCCGACCGTCAGCCCCACGAAGAACGCGAGCGCGGCCAGGAAGAGGGTCGTGGTTCCCAGCGCGGCCAGGTGGCCTTGGGTGAGCCAGTACTGGCCGGGACCTCGAAGTCGTGACGCTTCTCTCATCCCATGCAGTATAAGGCGATCTCAGTCGTCTTGACACGACAAGAGATCTGCCGGGATCCACGATCCCGGCTCGTCGCTCAGCTTGAAGGCCTCGAGCCGGTGGTCCACCACCTCGGCAAGCCACGCCTCTTCGACGGTGCGGCGCGCGGCCTCCAGGCGACTCACGACCTGCGAGCGCTCACCGCCCACCACGGCAAAGCCGATGACCAGCCGATCCAGTCGATCGGCCTCGCCCACCTCGGCGCCCGCCAGGTCCAGCCGCGCCACACACCCGAAGACGCGAGCGCGCAGTGCGCGCTTGTCCTTCAGGGAGCGCGCCTGACGCACGCGGAAGCTCAACCGGAGCGCTCCGACCCACATGATCAGGCCGTGCGAGCGACGGCCTCGACGATGAAGGTCTCCACGACGTCGCCTTCCTTGACGTCGTGGAAGTTCTCCAGCCCGAGACCACACTCGTACCCGCTCTGGACTTCCTTGGCGTCGTTCTTGAAGCGCTTCAGCGAGGCGAGCTTGCCTTCCCAGACGATCACGCCGTCGCGCACGAGGCGGGCCTGGTTGTTTCGACCGAGCTGGCCGTCGGTGACCATGCAACCGGCCACCGCGCCGATCTTCGGAATGTGGAAGACCTTGCGCACCTCGGCGGACCCCTGGTGGCGCTCGACGTACTCGGGCTCCAAGAGACCGACGAGGGCGTTCTTCACGTCGTCGAGGAGCTCGTAGATGACCTTGTAGCCGCGCACTTCGACGCCGGCCGCCTCGGCCGCCCTTCGGGCCTTCGCGTCCGGGCGCACGTTGAAGCCGAAGCAGATGGCGCCGTTGGCGCTGGCCAGCGTGATGTCGGATTCGACGATGGCACCCACGCCGCTGTGAAGCACGCGGATCTCAGCGCCTTCCACCTCGAGCTTCTCGAGCGACCCCTTGAGGGCCTCCAGCGAGCCCTGGACATCGGACTTCAGGATGATGAGGAGCTTCTTGATCTCCTCGGCCGCCTGCTGCTTGAAGAGATCCTGCAGGGTGAGCTTGCGACCGTTGTTGAGCGCGGCGACCCGCGCGATCTCCGCACGGTGCTCGGCCAGCTGCTTGGCATCCTTGTCGCTCCCCACCACGACGAAGTTGTCGCCCGCTGCGGGCACCTCGTTCATGCCGAAGATCTCCACGGGCGTGGACGGACCAGCGCTCTTGATCTTCTTGCCGCGGTGATCGACCATGGCGCGAACCCGGCCATAGGCGTTGCCCAACACGATCGGCTGGCCACGCTCGAGCGTGCCCTTCTCCACGAGGATGGTGGCGACCGCACCCTTGCCCTTCTCGAGGCGCGCCTCGAGCACGGTGCCCTCAGCGTGGCGCTCCGCATTGGCGGTGTACTCCTCGAGCTCGGCCACGAGGAGCACGGCGTCGAGCAGGGCGTCGAGACCCGTGCCCTTGAGCGCAGAGACGTCGACCATCATGGTCTCGCCACCGTATTCCTCGGGGACCAGCCCGAACTCCATGAGCTTCTGCCGAATCTCGCCCGGGTTGACACCCGGCTTGTCGCACTTGTTGACGGCGACGACGATGGGCACGTCGGCCGCCTTGGCGTGGTTGATCGACTCGATGGTCTGCGGCATGACGCCATCGTCCGCAGCCACCACGAGGATGACGATGTCGGTGGCGCCGGCGCCCCGAGCCCGCATCTCGGTGAAGGCTTCGTGACCCGGGGTGTCGAGGAAGGTGACCAGCTGGCCCTTCCGGTCGACCTGGTAGGCGCCGATGTGCTGGGTGATCCCGCCGGCCTCACCCGCAGCCACCTTGGCATTGCGGATGGAGTCCAACAGCGTCGTCTTTCCGTGGTCCACGTGACCCATCACCGTGACCACCGGCGGGCGGGACGATCCGCCCTCCTCCTCGCTGGCATCGTCCACCGAGATGAGGTGGTCGTCCTCCTGGAAGCCGACGTTCACCACCTCGTACTCGAACTCGGTCGCCACGAGCTGGGCAGTTTCGAGATCGAGCTGCTCGTTGACCGTGGCCATCACGCCCATGCCCATGAGGTGACGGATGAGCTCGTTCGCCTTCTTGCCCATCTCGTGGGCAAGCTGGCCGACCGAGACCGAGTTGTCGATCATCACCTTGCGCTTCTGCGCCTTCGGCGGCGGCGAGGCCTTCTTCGGTCCGCTGCGCTTGCCCTTCCTGCGGCGACGGCTACCCGGGTAGTCGTCCATGAAGGCTTCGACGCGGGTGCGCCGGTTCCGGCGGGCGGGAGGTCGACCCCGACCCGCGGGCTTGCGCCGATCTTCGGTCTTGGTGGCGTCGTTGCCGGGCGTACCGGGTTGGGCAGCAGGCTTTGCCCACCGATCCTGCGGCTTCTCCTGGTTCGCGTTGGCGCGGGCGGCGCTCGCGCGCGGGTTGGAGGGATCCCAGCCATCAGGGGCCTGGATGACCGCCTTTCCGAGACCCGGCAGCTTGGGGCGCGCGCTCTTCACCGGTTCCTTGGGAGCTCCGAACGAGGGCAACGACGGCATGGCCGGCGCAGCCTCCTCGACAGGGGCCGCCTCGACGAGCTCCGCTTCCACGGGCGCGGCTTCCGCCTCCGGTGCGGTCTCGGGGGCCGCCTCGGCTTCGACGGGCGGCGCGGCCTCGACCGAGGGCTTGGCGGTGGTCTGCGCAGGCTCGACGACGACCTGGGCCTCTTCCGCCCCCGGCTCGGGCGCGGGAGCGACTTCGACCGGCTCCGGAGCAGCCTCGACAGGCTCCGCCGCTTCGACGACCGGCTCCGGCGTGGGGGGCTGCTCGACGACCGGCACAGCCTCCTCGACGGGGCCCGGCACCGGCTCGACGGCTTCGGCGACGATCGGCTCCACCGTGGGCTTGGCGGGCGCGACGGCGCGACGGGTCGCGCCCATCGCACCGAGCTTCGGCTTTTCAGGTGCCTTGCGACGCCGACGGATCACGCCCTTCGCGACGCGGGTGTCGGTCTTCGGACCGCTCGACCCCGCCTCGGGGGCTTCGCCGCGCGTACGGCGTGGCACGGACGTGCGCTCGATGCGATCGAGGAGGTCTTTCTTGGACATGCTTTCCAGGTTCTGCAGGCGGAGCCGGCAGCTTGGCGGGACCGTGGGTCCGTGCCGATGGCGACGATGCACACCGCACCACGCCCGGCGAGGACGGCCTCGCGAGAGGACCGTGCCGGCTTAACGCAGTTCTGAGAAGCGGCGCAACTCCCGCAAAACTGCTGCTCCCGGCTTTCCTGGAAGGATCGCGAGGGCCGACCGGGGGCCTTTCCCCACATGGGCCCCCAGCCGCTCCGAGTTCCAGTCGAGTGGAACGGCCAGTCGCTCCCCCGAGCGCCGCTCGAGGTCGGCGGCCAGGCGCGGTGATGCGTCGGCCGCGAGCAGGACAGCGAGGGCGCCGTCCGCGAGGGCCAGCCGCACGCGGTCCTTGCCACCGTGGAGGCAGCCGCTGCGCGCTGCGAGCGAGAGCGCATCGGCGAGGGCCTTGGCGTTGGCAGCCCGAATTCGCTCCAGGAGCCCATCGGTGCGCACGGCACGCCGGAAGGCTCGGGTCAGCATGCGAGGCTTCTTCTCGAGCTGTTCGATCACCGATCGCTTCGGCGTGACCCAGGCTCCGCGGCCTGGAAGGCGCGCACGGTAGTCGACGTGCACGAGCCCGTCCGGTGCGACCACGAGGCGCACCAGATCCGCCGGCGCCCCACGCTCGCGGGTCACCACACAGCTGCGCTCGGGCACGTGCGCGCCCACCGAGTCGCCCTCAGCCCTCGGGAGGCAGATCCCCGTCAGCCTCCGGCGGCAACGCGTCGAGCACCGGCAGGTCTTCGTCCGCCTCGGGCGGGAGATCGTCCGCCATTTCCTCGGCCAGACGCTTCCGCTCGGCCTCTTCGAGGATGAGCTGCTCCAGCAACGAGTCGGCCAGCTCGATCACCTTCGTGGCGACGTCCTCTTCGATGTCGAGGATGTTGGACACCTCGTAGGTATCGGCATCCGCGAGCTCACGCGCGCTGCGCAGGCCGTGGCGGATCAGCATCTCGACGGCGTCCTCGTCCAGACCGTCTACCCGGGACAGTTCCACGCGAGCCTGCTCGTTGATCTCCTGGTGCCTGGACTCCGAGAAGATGTCGATCTTCCAGCCGGTGAGCTGAGCGGCGAGCCGCACGTTCTGGCCCCGACGGCCGATCGCCTTGCTGAGCTGGTCGTCCGGGACGATCAGCTCCATGCAGTGCGTGTGCTCGTCGATGTAGACGCGCGTCACCTTGGCCGGCGCGATGCCGTGCACGATGAAGCGGGCCGGGTCCGGGTGGAAGGGGATGATGTCGATGGCCTCACCGCGCAGCTCCTGCACCACCGCCTGGACGCGGGAGCCCTTGAGACCGACACAGGCGCCGACCGGATCGACGTCGCTGTCGGTGCTGGAGACCGCGATCTTGGCGCGGAAGCCCGGCTCGCGGGCACAGGCCTCGATGCGCACGATCCCCTCGTAGATCTCGGGGACCTCGAGCTCGAACAGCTTCATGAGCAGCCCGGGGTGGCTCCGGGAGAGCACCACCTGTGGCGACTTGGACGCCCGGGTGATGTCGAGCACGTACGCCTGGATGCGATCACCCTGCCGGTAGGTCTCCGTGGGGACCTGCTCTCGGCGGGGGAGGATGGCCTCGGCCCGGCCGAGGTCGACCACGATGTTGCCCTTCTCGAAGCGCCGGACGATGCCCGTGATGAGCTCACCCTTCCGATCACGGAACTCCTGGAAGGTCATCTCGCGCTCGGCGTCGCGGACCTTCTGGATGATCACCTGCTTGGCGGTCTGCGCCGCGATGCGACCCAGGATCTCGATGTTCATCTTCACGCCGAGCGAATCGCCGAGCTCGCAGTCGGGGTCGAGCTCCCGAGCTTCGTCGATGACCAGCTCGGTCTCCTCGTCCTCGATCTCGTCGACGACGGTCTTGAACTCGAAGAGCTCGACCTCGCCCAGCTCCTCGTTGTACTGGGCCTCGATGTCGCGCTCCATGCCGTAGCGCTTGCGCGCCGCGGCCTCCATCGCGGACTCGAGGACCTCGATGACGGCGTCGCGGGGGATGTTCTTCTCGCGGTGGACCACGTCGATCAGACGGGCGAGATCGGAGGAGATCATGAGGTGGGCTCCTTGGCTACGACACGCGGAGGGGGAGCCTCCGCGAGTTGGCGATAGGTCTCGAGGTCGAGCACCAGCGCGGCACGCTCGATGGCGTCCCAGCGGATGCGGTGGGTCTGTCCGTCCACGTCGATGAGCACGTGGTCGTCTTCCGTGCCCAGCAGCACGCCCCGGTAGCGACGTCGGGCCTCGTCGGGTGCGAGCCTGAGGCGGGCCGGGAAGCCGGCGAAGCGGGCGAAGTCCTCGAGCATCATCAGCGGACGGTCGATGCCCGGCGAGCTGACCTCGAGGTTGTAGGCGCCGTCGATCGGATCTTCGACATCGAGCACCGGCGACAGGGCGTGGCTGGCTGCCGCGCACTCCTGCACCCCGACCCCTCCGGGCTTGTCGATGCTGACGCGCAGCACGCGACGACCATGGTCGGTGGTGAGCTCGACCGCCACCAGCTCGAGCTCCAGCCGCTCCAACGAAGGAGTCAGCAGGCGGTACAGCTCGAGCTCCTGCAGGCGGTTGGCGGTCACGGGTCCTCGGCAGAGAAAAAAAGGAGCCGCCCGGACGGGCCGCTCCTTTGGTAAGTCGCGTCGTTGACGGTCCACCTAACGGCGCGTCGATGCGTCGGCAAGGCTGCCGGCTACTGCTTGAGCAGCTCCTTGGCTTCCGCGGCCGCCTTGGTCTTGGGGTAGCGCGCGATGACGTCCTCCCAGAAGAGGCGTGCCTCCATGCTCTTGCCGAGCTTCGCGAAGCACTCGCCCTGCCGGACCATGGCCCAGCTCGCCCAGGGCGAATCGGCATGGCTGCTGACGACGTCCTCGAAGCGCAAGATGGCTTGCTGGTAGCCCCCCTCGTTGAACCAGCTCTCGGCGAGTCGGTACCTGGCTTCCGGCACGAGCTCCGCCTCGGCGTCGGCCTCGACGAGGCGTTCCAGGATGGCGCGAGCCGCCCGCGGGCGGTTCTCACGGAGGTGCGAACGCGCGAGCTCCATCAACTCGTCGGGCGTGCCGCCGGTCTCGACCTCCTCCTCGCCCTGGTCGGCCTGTTCGTCGACCCCTCCCCCGTCCTCTGCCGCGCTCCCGGTGTCCGAGCCGCCAGGCTCCTCCTCCAGCTCGGGCGGATCGGCCGGCTCCAAGCCGAGGTTCTCCTCCAGTGCCCCGGCGCGAAGCTCCAGCCACGTGAGTCGGAAGTCGGCGTCGTCTCGGAAGCTGGTGCCGGTGCCCAGTCCATCGTCCAGCTCGTGCTGGAGGAGCTCGACTTGACCGCGCAGCCGACGGACCTCGAGCACGACCTGGTCGAAGCTCTCGAGGCTGGCAGCGTCCTGCTCGGACTGGTAGCGCAACACCTCTTCGAGTTGGTCGACCTGCCGCTCGAGGCTGCTCGCGCGCATCTCGGTCTGCTCACCACGCTGGCGTGCCAGCGCGATCTCGCGCTGAAGGCCATCGCTGGCGCTCTGTCCGGTCCGGTCCAACACGCAGGACAAGGTGAGAAGCGTCCACATCAGCGCTGCAACTCCAGCTCGACCCGCCGGTTCTTGGACCAGGCGGCTTCGTCGTGACCGCCGACCAGCGGACGCTCCTCGCCGTAGCTCACCGCCTCGATGCGGCTGGGGCTCACCCCGCGCCGCACGAGGGCGCTCTTCACCGCCTCCGCCCGCCGGTTGCCCAGGGCGATGTTGTAGGTCGTGGTGCCACGCTCGTCGCAGTGCCCCTCGAGGCGAACGTCACCGCGCACGTCGGCCAGGCACGCCGCCAGCTCGGCCACCTGGCGGTTCGACTCGGTGGTCAATGTGGACGCGTCGAACTCGAAGTAGATCGTGGCCGATTCGCAGGGCTTGCGTGCAGGGGTCGTGTTGAGCGCTCGCACGATGAGACCAGACCGGAGCACCGAGCGCTCGCCCCCCGGGTTCATCACGGTCACGTCGACGGCGCCGGATGGAAGCCCCGGAGCGGTGACCCGCGCCGTGTTGCCGTCGAGCACGGTGACCGAGACGGCCTCGCGCTCGTCGAAGAACACCCGCATGCCGTCGGCGAACTCCGATCCGTACAGCATGGCATCGAAGCCCTGATCGGCCTTCGCGGAGGCGGGGTCGATCGAGATGAGCTGGAGCATCACCTCGGGCCCCTGGATGTCCAAGGTGTCGTCGGGGGGCGGGTCCTGCCGGCACTTGGAGGCCGTCAACATCGGCACCAACAAGAGCACCAGGGACCAGCGCGTCGTTCGCTTCATCGGGATTCGCTCCAGCCTTCGTCGTAGGCCAGAAGTCTTGCCGTGTCAAGGGTCTTCTGGCTGCAGACCCTCGGACTGCAAGCGCTCGAGGGGCGATTCCTCTTCCGGCGCGTAGAACCAGGCCGCCTCCGACGCCGAGATCCAGCCGAGCTCCGCCGCCGTCCGGTGCCCGATGCGCACCTCGCGCAGCTCCGAAGCCTCGCGCTCGGCCGTGCGCGACAAGGGGATGTCGACCGCCATCAACTCGGCATACCTCTGCGGGTAGAGCGGCCGGACGAAGGGCTCGACGTAGCCCTCGGGGTAGGTCGCGTGGAAGCTGGCTTCGTCGTACTTGTCGCTCGCGCCGAGGGTGTGCCCGAGCTCGTGCGCGATCGTGACCAGGGCGTAGGCCGGGTTCCACTCCTCGGCGCTCACCCACGCCACGGCCAGGCGGCCCTTCTCGGAGCCGCGCGAGTGCGAGGCCACGTCGCCACCTTGCGGTGTGAACACCACGAACACGCGGACATCGAAGTTGTCCGGGGAGAGTCCCTGATCACGGAGGAGGCCGTTCCAGTACCGGGGGTAGAGCACGCTGCGCCACAGCAGCGTGAGGGTGCCCTCCGCCTCGTGGAGCTTCGGAGGCGTCGGGAGGAAGTCCTCGGGTCCGTAGGTGCGCAGCTCCATGAACTCCCGCTCCGCTCCCACGTACCGGCTGTACTCGAGGTCGTACCAGGCCTTGACGTCTCGCCAGGACGGTCCCGCGAAGCCGTCGGTCACGCGTCCGTTGAGCTGGCGCACGAGCTGGTGCCGACGCATGTCGCCGGGGGCGTACTGGAAGAGCCCGACGAGCACCGTGCCCCCGTCGAGGGCCCGCGCGTCCTGGCGGAGGTGCTCGACGACCTGCTGCAGGAACACCACGAACCCCAGCACCAGGAGGAGCTGGCGCACCCTCGTGGTACGCGTGCGGCCGACGTGCTCGCGGTGATGCGCGGGGCAGAGCCGGGCGCCCCGCGCTTCGAGCCGACAGCGGCTGCAGAGGGCCGTGGTGCAGACCGAACAGGCATCGATGGCGTACTCCGCCGAGTGAGCGGGGCAGAACAGCTCGCCTTGCTCGAACTCTCGCACCACGACGACGCCAGCGCCCGCGGCACGCAGTCGGTCGACGGTGTCCACCGCCGCGACGGTGTCGTCGGTCAGCCGCAGCACCATGGGAAGCTCCTTCCGCTCGGGCACGGCACGCCGAGGGAGGAGCTCCCTGAGGTCGTCCGCGTCTTCCGGAAGGGAGATCAAGACGATGCGGTAGCGGACACCGCCCGGCGTGCTCACGGCTCCACCTCGGTCATCAACCTATCATCGGCCCATGACCGCCCGGCTTTCGTCGTTGTGGCTTCCGGCAGCGTGCGTCGCCGGGGCGACCATCGCCTGCACAGCGCTCGATCCGCGCACCGACAACCAGGCCTTCGTCGCGGTCGTGCTGGTGTGGGCGGCGCTGGCGTGCGGGGCGGCGTGGACGGTCCGGCAGGCGTCGGCCGTGCCGCGCTGGACCCTGGTCGCGGCCGTCGCCCTCCGCGCGATCGCGCTGGGCCTGCCCCTGACCTTGAGCGACGACGTCTTCCGGTACTTGTGGGAGGGGCAGGTGCAGGTCGCCGGCCACAACCCCTTCCTCTACGCCCCCGAAGCGTCCGAGCTGGCCGCTCTCCGCGATGGGATCTGGGAGCAGGTGAACCACAAGGGGGTGTCGACGATCTACCCCCCCCTGGCCCTGCACCTCTTCACGCTCGTGTCGGCGCTGGCCTACGTCCCGCTCACGTGGAAGATCGTCGCGGGTCTGGCAGACCTGGCCCTGCTCCACCAGCTGGGCCGTCTGGTTCGCGCGCGCTCAGGCCGCGCCTGGGCCATCGTGGCGTACGCACTCCACCCCCTGCCCGTGCTCGAGTCGGCAGGGAGCGGGCACCTCGAGCCGCTCGCGCTGCTCGCCCTCGTGGTCGGCTTGCGCCTCTGGGACGCCGGGCGGGTACGGGGGGCGTGGCTCGCGCTCGCGGTGGGAGCGGGCATCAAGATCCTCCCCGCGGTGGCCGGCGTGTCGATGCTCCGTCGCGTGCGGGCCGACACGGCCGTCGGCGCGCTTGGCGGAGGGCTCCTCCTGGGCTTGGCGACCCTCCCCTTCCTGGCCGCCGGTCCGACCCTCCTCCGCGGCTTCGGCACCTACTACGAGAGCTGGGCCTTCAATGCGGCGCTCTTCCCGTGGATCCAGACCGTGGCGGGCGACGCCGCCCGGCCGGTCGCCGTCGGAGTCGGGGCCTTGGCTTGCGCCATCGCGACGCTCCGGCTCCGGGACCCTGCGCGTCTGGCCTTGTTCGTCGGGGGGGCGCTGGTCCTGCTCTCGCCCGTGGTCCACCCCTGGTACGTGCTGTGGGCGCTGGTGCCGGCCCTCTGCGTCGGCGCGTGGCCCTGGCTGGTCCTGGCCAGCACCACCTTGTCGGCGTACCTTGTCCTGGGAACCCTGGACCCCACCACGGGTGCCTGGACCGAAGCCGGATGGGTGCGATGGCTCGAATACCCTCCCATGGCGCTCGCCGGCCTCTGGTGGTGGCGACGCCGGACGAAGCCTTGGAGCGCGCCGGGATCCGCGCCGGGCGGTGGCTCGTCGTCGTTCCCGACGCCACGCGCTGCCTCGACCTAGGCGCCGCGCTCGCTGCGCTCCGCCCCCGACTGGGCGCGAGCGTCGAGGTGCTGGTCGGCCTCGGTCTCCACCGGCCGACGTCCCCCGCGGAACGAGCGACGCTGGCTAAGAGCGTGGACTGGCCGATCCTCGACCACGACCTCGACGACGTGGTCGACCTCGACCAGGTGGACGGCGTCCCTCTCCAGGTCACGCGGCGGGTGGCGGAGGCTGAGCGGGTGCTCACGGTCGGCGTGGTGGAGCTGCACCAATACGCCGGCTTCTCCGGCGGCCACAAGGGGGTGGTCGTGGGGTGTGGGGGACGCGACACCCTGGCGGCGCTCCACCGCCGAGACCTCGTGTGTGACCCCCGTGTCGAGGTCGGGCGCCTCAGCCAGAACCCCTTCCGAGACGCCA
>Ga0114932_10004431_pt1 | contig 13132 bp, 8 predicted proteins | sample 2SBtaG_2_FD_87286 | JGI IMG/M metagenome (GOLD analysis project Ga0114932, IMG submission 87286) | Deep subsurface microbial communities from Kolumbo volcano to uncover new lineages of life (NeLLi) - 2SBTROV12_ACTIVE470 metaG | ecosystem: Environmental > Aquatic > Marine > Volcanic ...
CCTCTGTTTTTCATGTTGAGAGAGGATGGAAGGTGAGATAAGTGTTGAAAGACCTCAAAAACACCTTCCTTCACCATAGATATCTGGTCCATCAAATCTACATTCTGAGCTTGAAGCTGAGATATATTGTTATTATTGCTGTTGGTGATGGAGTTGTTGCCACTTGTGGTGTTGGAGGAGGAGGGTTGTGAGGTACTTTTTGTAGTTTTGGTGAAAGAAGATTGAGGCTTTAGAGGGGTCATAGAATAGAGTTTGGAGGAGGAGGAGAGAGTAGTATGCAATCTTCTATCATCATCATCATTGCTACTATTTTGACTGTATCTGCTAGTTGGAGTTGGATGATTGAGTAGTGATTCCTCTTCTTCTTCTTCTTCTTCCTGTGATTTCTTCTTGTAATAAGTAAGGAATGAGGTGGAGGATGGTATCGGATCAGAGGGAGGAGAGGAAGGGAGGGGAGTGGAGGTTGTGATTTCATTCCTTTCACTTTTTACATCATCATCATCATCTTTCCACTTCTCCTTCTTGTGTTTCTTCTTCTTCTTTTTTTTCTTCTTTTTGGTGGTGGTGGGTTTGGTTGGTTGGAGGGAGGAATGGAAGGGGGATTGGACCACAACCACATCCCTCCTCTCCTCAGACACCCCCTCCACCTGCCCTCTGCTCACCAACTTGGGGATAGAAGATAATGAACCCAAAGTAGAGGAGAGGGAGGAGTTGGTAGAAGAGGAGATAGTCCCTTCCTCATCATCCTCATCCTCCAATAACTCATCTTCTGTCAGGTCATCTTGGTTTGATTCTGGAATCAGATCTGAGGGGAACACCCCCAAACTCCCCTCCAACCAAACTCCATCCCCCCCTTCCTCCAGTCTTACAAAATGGAGGTAGTCTAGATCCCACTTGTAGCACATGTAAGCTGAGAGATCTAACTCAAATTGCTTTATTTTAGAAAAAGGTCTTGTGTTGAAAATGTTCACCAAAAGAGTCTTCGATTCTACCTCCTCCTCCCTCCCATAAAACATGGTGATATTCATAGTTAATGTCTCCTCCACCCTAGAGGGAAACATAGACCATATTCGTGTGGATGATTCCATACTCCTATCTCCTCTCTCTAATGAAATTTTGAGCTGTTTGCGGGAAAATTCATTCGGCAAATTGATCTCCCTTGCAATAAATACGACTTGGCACCTCTCCTTCCTCTTACCAAATCTTGATGCCGTTTTGGTTATAGTATTCATAATTTTGTTAACACATTGATACTATTAAATCCACCTATTCTGAATCACAAAGGATCGTAAAACGCGTTAAAAAATTTGAAGCTCATTTTCAAAATACAAAAAGGCGTTGTTATATCTTATTAGAAACGGTATTCTGATTAAATTATCATAAGAAGATAAAAGAATATGGTAAATATAAATTTAGACTATTAAAACCTTATTCTAAGCTATCGTAATCATTTTCGGAGCAGAACAACCATGAAAAAGGTTTAAAACGATTTAAAAAACTATACAGCGCTTAGTTAATAATTAATTCTTGGCTTTAATATGGACAATAGTGGCTATATTACTGTGGGACTATCTTTAGCCGCTATAGTTGTTGGAGGAATGGTTCTTAATTTGAACCAGAAGAAATTATCAAATGAGGAAAAGTCATCCAGTGAAGAAGTGAAGAGTAAGGAGGTCTCCCCTAGGGCGAAAAAAGTTGGAAGACGTCCCTCGGGAGTTGGTATAGATACATGGAGGGTTGTTCAGGATTTGCAAGCAAAATGTGACGAGTCAAAGGTTTGTGTGAAAAGTGATAAAAAAATGGTTTTCTTATTTCTACTTGATGGGAACTTTGTATAGGATGAAACTATTCAATTATCCAAAGAAGATATAACATACATATTAAATCATTTCTCTTCGCAAAGTAAAGAGGTGACAACGAGGCACCAGGAGCTTTTGGGGATGGTCTTTTCCAAAGTGTCGAATAATCCAGAGCTTTTTGATGAGAGTTTTACGAATTACATCGAAAGTGAATATATCAAGATTGGGATGGGACACCATAGAACCCACCACCATCCCCCAATTAGTTCGGGGACCAATAGAAGGAGGAAGGGGTCGATCTTTTATCGGAAGGATTCCACTTCAGATTTGTTTGCAGACGCAAGAATCGGCTCAACGCCTTCCCAGGAGGTGTTAGATTTACTAGGGGATATAAAACGATGGGACTTCGATATGTTCAGACTAACAGAACTAACAGGTCACCCATTGGTAGTGATAGGGCAAACTACGATCGCCGGACTTGGGCTGTTGGAGAATTTACGATTGGATTCCTACAAGTTGAGGACCTTCCTCCTCTCCATAGAGGATGCGTATTTCGTCAAGAATCCATACCACAACTGTATCCACGCCTCGGATGTGACCCAAACCTTTTACTACTTCCTAAGGGAGTGCGAGATGGGGAGTCATTTGTCGGGGGAGGTGGCGTTAACTTGCTTACTTGCTGCTGCTATTCATGATGTTGCTCATCCTGGAGTGACAGGGAAGTACCTGATAGCAACCCAAGACGACCTGGCCATCACTTACAACGATAAGTCCCCTTTGGAAAACATGCATTTAGCAACAGCTTTCTCGTTCCTAAGACAGGAGGGGTGCAATTTCCTGGATGGGTTTAGCAAGGACCACAGAGCTTCTGTGAGGCATACTTTGATCGAGATGGTGCTAGCAACCGACAACGACCAACACTTCGAGATCATGAAGAGGGCTGAGGAGGAGCTGGGGGAGTATGAAAGAAGGAGGGATGAAAGTGAGAAGAAGATGTCTTCTCCAGACAACAGTTCAGGGGAGGAGGAGGTGGGGGAGAAACATGAAGAGGAGGAGGAGGTGACTGAAGCTGAAAAAATCAAGAAACTCATCTCCCCCCTCCAACCTATCCTCCTCAAGGTAGCCCTTCACGCCGCCGACATCTCCAATCCAGCCAAGGATTGGGATATTTACAACCACTGGACGGATAGACTGATGGAGGAGTTTTATGGCCAAGGGGACAAGGAGAGGGATCATGGGATACCCATCAGCTTTGCTTTTGATCGAGAAGATCCTGTTCCAAGACCAAAGTTCCAACAAGGCTTCCTCTTCGCTATCGTAGAGCCACTGTATGCTGGGCTCAATAAATTCCCCCAGATTGATGTCTCTCATCCTCTTGGCGTATTGAGGGAGAATGTTGGGAGGTGGAAGAGGATACAGGATGGAGAGGAGGAGTATGAGAGTGAAGAGGTGTTTGTCCCAACTCACGAGCTGCTCAGAAACAGATCCACTTATGAAGAGATGGATGAGGATGACATTGGGAAAGAATCATCACCAAACCATGAGGGAATAGGAGATGACAATGATGAAGAAGACGAGGAACCAACTACTCCAACTGGTCATGCTCCAATCCTCATTCAATCCAGATCTCCATTTCAACAAAGAAAGAAATGATTTTGTTCCCAATCTTTTCTGAGGTGTTGTTGAAATAAAAATAACTTTGTGAGAGGGTTAAAACTCATTTTAAATAATAAAGAATTTGGATAATGTATAATTCGAGTACCAATCTTAATAAAATAATGAAGTTTGTTATGTGTTTAGATCTCATGTTAATTGGTTGTCAAAATTCACAAAATTTTCAAATAAATCCCACATTTTATCCAATAAGATTGTTTGATAATTGTATTTTAACCTTATAACTTTTTGTAAATAGCCACATAGATCATGATTATGTTACTCTTAATTAATTAATTTAAAGAATTTTAGTATAAATACGTTTTTTAATTTTTTGATGTGAAAATGCATTTTTGAAAAAGTTTATACCATTCGTGTTATATAAGTGTAGTATTCTTATAATAGTACAAAATAGCAATGCAGGGATATAACCAATCTGATAATTATCAATATAACTCCCAGAATTCAGGGCAGTACTATGGGAGGAGGGGGAGAAATAATAATCGAAGAGGAGGAGGAAGAAGAGGACGCTACAACAACAGGAGGGGTGGGTACAATGACCGTAATCGGGGGTATAACAGGAATTACAATGATAGGGATGACAATCAGAAGTATCAGAATAACCAGGGGGGAAGCAATTACAGGCCTCCAGTGCGAAAGAAGATGCCAAGAAACATGGTTGAGGTTCGACCTGTTGAGCCAGCTAGTTATGACCTTTCCCAAGCGAAGACTGTATTGAAAATGCTGGGGGATATTACTGAGCTCGATCAGCATTTGGTGTCTAATATTGAGGAATCCTCCCAGATCTTCCAAGCTCGGTTTGGGGGGATTGGAAGTGAGGTGGTGAATTTGGTGCTTGATTGTGTTTGCAATGTTCCTTGCTCAACAGGAATCTATGCAGCCTTCCTCTCCTGCCTCCAAAACCAAGCCTCCTCCATCACCACAGATCATTTAGTTGAGGGGTTGTGCAATAGGGTGGATGCGGCCCTAACTACCGGTGACTACACCTCCCTGAAGTTGCTCTCTAGATGCTTGGTTGAGTTGGCAGCTTGTAGGTGCTTGGGGAAGGAAGGGGTTGTGGAGTATTTGAAGGCCATCACAACCCTTTGCACTTCCCTCCCAAACGAAAGTCCAATTTCCCAAGTGTTATCCTCGGTTGTGTGTGATTCTATCCTCTGGGGGTGTGTGAGCGATGGGTGGATGGAGGGGGAGGAAGGCGAAAATCTGATTGAGATTGGGGAGGAAATTGACACTCACTTCAAATCTTTAAACAAAGGGGGTGGAGATCTATTTCCCTCCACATTTTATACATCCTGCCTATCAGACGCCTATGAAGCGATGGTAGATGAAGCCAACCATCAGGAGGCTTCTGAGAGAGATGAAATCCCAATTGTCTCTGATATTTCAAGAGAGATGAGAAATGTGTCTCTCCATTTGATTCAAAACACCTCAGCTCTCAACGACCTCTTTTCAAAAATATCATCAACAACCTCAGCAGCATATCCTCTGCCTCTTCTTAGATTTGAAGATTCTTCCCTCTCTTTCCCTGATTCCCCAACCCTCACCTTACCCCCATTCTCATTTGATGAAGAGACGATCCAAAACTTGCCAAACCCAACCCTCCTCCACTTGGCCCCCATCATAACCCCCTCCAACAAATCCCCTCTTGATAAGGCTGTGGAAACTATTGTGAAGGATTTTGTAATTGATACAATTTCCAGATTTTCACCTTATTCAACCCCCAAAGGTGGGACGATCGGTTCAAAGGAGATGTACTTGAATCAGATTGGTGGGATTGGAAACTACCTCAAATTTCAACATCTCTCGCTCCATCAACCAGTCGAGGGGGAAGATCCACCATCCTACGAGGATAATGATGAAATTGTCCACCAAGTATTTTCTGATATTTGTGTGGCATGTGCAGTCTTCCCAGTGTCATATCATGTTGAAACCACAGTTTTCAATACCTCCAATATCATCTCCCCATCAACTACTCTTGTTTACTTTGGATCATTGTTGGTGGATTATTGTCAGCATCATCCATCCACCTTCCCCTCTTACCTATCCACCTCCTTCTTAACAGTCCTAAATCAGTTTTATTTAGAAACTACCCCTCCTTTGGGCAACTTCCCATCTCTTCAAGCCATTGCCTCCTTCCTTTCCTTCCAGCTCATGAACAATGAATTCTCCTGGCCTGATCAGCAATGGATCTTCTTTCAGCAGCAACTGAAGGAGGAGGAGGAATCTATTGGAGGTGGTGATAAGAAGGGAGACACAACTCAAGTTGGGGTAACTAGGGTCTTCCTTCAATCTGTGATTGGGAATATATTGGAGGCGGAGGGTTGTAAGCGACTTTCTTTTGTTGGGACCATCCCAATCGACCTCCTCTTACAATTCTTACCCCCATCCATCTTCTCCCAGGATAGCGACTCTAAGGACGACGATCAAAGAGATTTCAGTTATGATGGGGATGATTCATCTTGTGATGCACCCCCCCAGGGGATGTTGAGGGAGCTGTGTACGATGATGGGGAGGGGTCACAATTCAGATGAGGAGGTGGCTGAGTATTTAATGACAAGCGTAGAAGGGGTTGATCAGATGGCTCTCCTTGTCACAAAAGTGTTCTTATTCGAAGGGAAGGATCTTTCTATGATATCAAGAATCGTGGAAAGATATGGTGGGATGTTGAAGGAGTTGGTAGATGAAGATCAGGAGACAGTTATCAACATTGTAATCAAAGAGATCATTCGGTCACCATTTTCTCACACAAAATCAAACATGTTCAAGAGTGGAATTCTCTCTGATCTCATCAAAAGTGGTATTTTATCCATCAAGGATGTGTCTAGCTTCATGATTCAAGCTTTGTTGTCAAATGAGAAAGTTGGAGGAGGTAAGAAGAGTATCAAATGGTTTGATATTTGGTTTGTCATCTCCACTTTGTTTTCCCTCATTAACCAATCCATTTCCTCGACCTCAAACCTTCTTTCTGCCCTCCAAAAGATCCAATCCTCTGGTAATATGTTAGAAGGAGTTGGTCTTTCTGTGGATTCAGATGAGGCTGGGTTGGATGATGTTGTGCAGGAGATGATTAGCATGCACCTAACATCCATTCAACAAGAAGAGCAAGAGGAGTCAGATCAACCAACAGATGATGAGCAGAAGCAATTGGCAATCTCAGCTTCTGTTGAATATGCGGAATCTCTTATTGACCATCTAACCACAGAGAGGGATGCAATTGGGGAGGTGTTGAGAGACACTTTATCAACTGTGTCTGCCCAATCAGAGGATGAGGAGGAGTCTTGGGAGCAATGCTGGATTTTGAATGGAATGATCAAATTTATGTAAGGTATTCTGGTTACAACCAAACCAAGAAGAAAGACTCTCAATCAAACACCAAGATGCAATCTCTACATCGAATCATAACACTAAACCATTGAACAAACCAAAAAAAAAAACAATTATAAACTTTTTTTTTTATAAAAATTAATATTTAAAAACTTTTTTGTGTTTTAAAAAATTAAATGTTGTTTAAATGAAGGAGTTTGCCATTTTTTCTTTGCTAATTTGAAATCCTTTAGATCACACAATTATCTTTGTATTTTACCAATTAGGGTACTTGTTTTTGTTCATTGTTGGACTACTTATGAGTCATGTTGTGTAAATTTTCGAGATCATGGAGAAGCATGTTGAAAAATCTCTTTTCTGATTCTGCGTTCGCAGCAAAGAGCATTGGGTCATTTTCTGGATTTTTCATTAAATTTGGAGCTACAACTAAAGCGAGGTTATCAAGCCCCATTTGAGTGGCTGATTGATGCTCACTCAATTCAGCGAGATGATCCCCCAAGTGGAGGATTGTGTATTTGTGAGCTTCTGGCAAGTGAGTCCATAAATTTCTTAGAGTTGCAATATCGTTTTTCTTCCCAGATTCCACAGCTCTTTCATACAATTCAAAGGGGATGAGAGGGGTTTCTAATTCTCGTAAGAAGATCTTTAAAAGGTCAGCAGCCACTAATGGGTCGTTCAGGATATCACCCGCCATGATCACATCATATCCATTTGTGTTGATCTCCTGCTTGCATAAATTTACAACATCCACATCAGAAGCCCTTCTATAAATCCCATCTACCTCCCCTCCTCCCAACCTCATCACAGCATCACACAAGTGCATGATCACTTTTGGAATTACATTCTGCTCCATCAAAGATCCAGGCGATGGCATGCTGATTTCTTCAGTTTCCATGAACAGCTCCTTGATCAAAGTCTTCTCCAATGAATTCCCATACACATTTGTGGGGACATATGTCTCCTTCAAATCCTCCAATTCCTGTCTAGTTAGTACATGAGTTGTGGCTGGGGGCATTACATTGTTGTCTTCGTAATGTGTGGTAGCTGTAGCTAAAGTACCGTAAGCATATGAAGCCAACCCTCCCACAGCATTAGGGGACATCCTAACACTCTCTGCATGCTGACAAACAGTCTTGGCCAACTCTACAGTGGTTGGGGGGAAGGACCTTGAGCAGGAGGCTATTAACTCCCATCCAAGAACATTCGATCTTGGTAGTGGATTGTTCGTGCTTTGTTTCACAAGTTGACAATAAATTTCATCTCTCAACCCCTCCTCTCTAACTCCTGTTCTTACCAATTCTCTCATCAAGTTCATATCCCCAGCCTTTTGACCTTGACCTTCATCACCCATGTATTTCATAATCAGTAAAAACGATGAAACTGCCACATCCGTTAGATTCTTTGGAACTTTGAGAAGAGGTTTACTAATAGATTTGTTTGCAAATGAAACCATCTCCTCTGTGGTTAAATTCCTCCTTCTTAGGAATCCCCATGTCTTTTGAGATCCGAAATAATTGTTAGCAAATCCATCCATCTGGAAGGCATGGATGCTCGATTGAAGGTCATGAGGGAGCTGTGGAACAACCATCCCCCCTACAGTCACATTGGACCTTTCATCCTTCTTCTCCTCAATTGTCTCCGTCATCAGAGAACTTGACATAATCCCAGTCTGAGGTCGCTCAGATCCTAAACTGTTCTGAGATGCCATGGTTTTGAGATTGGCCATCCTCTCCTCCCTATCCATTGTCTTCTCTTCATTCGCCTTTTCCATCTTATTGGCTTGTAACTTGGCTTTTGCGTTAGCAATTGAAGCTGCTTCGATCCGCATCAAGTCTGGAATCTCCCCCCTTTGTCTCTGTTGAATGACATACCCAGACGCTTGGTATAGTGATTCACATAGTTCAGGATTGTTGGCCCACATATCTATGGAGTGCTTGTCATTCCGAGCATGGAGCAGAGTGAAAGTAGAGTTCTCGAAATCAGGTTGCTTCTCATCCTTCCCTTTCACTTTTCTAGGAGGTCCCTTCTCAACATCATTGAAACAGTCAATTGGAAGAGCATCTGCCTTATTCTTCTTGTTTAAGTTAGCAGTCCAGCAAAAGTGGTTGTAGTCATCAGAAATGAAGAAGTGCATGGCTCGATAATTCTTCTCCTTGGCTTGCTTAAGACTCATACTCTTGGGTTCTTGGAGGAAATTTACAGCTCTAGTGAGTGGATCATCGGGAATTTCGATATCCTCCTCCTCCTTCTCATCAGCCTTCATCTCGTCTTGTCCATCCTCAAGGGGTGGAGGGGCTTCGTCTTCTGTTTCTGGGGTGTGTCCAAGATGAGTTCCTGGTGTAGAAGGAGGGTTGGTGGTGTTGGGAGGTGGTAAGATCTCGCTCCCCCTCTTGTCCTGCTGGAAGGTCGATGGAGCTGGAATTGGATTGGGTGCTGGGGCTGGGACTGGTGTAGGAGCAGGGGCTGGAACGGGAGCTGGGGCTGGAGCTGGGGCGGTAGGTCTTGTCCATGTGGATTCCCCAGTTTGGTTGTTGTAAAAGTAAGTGTGACCATTGGAAGATTGCAGCTCTGTCCATTCTGGAGGCAGCTCTGTGGATACCTGATTCCTGGGGGGTGGGGCTGGGGTTGGGGCGGGTACAGGAGCTGGTGCTGGGACTGGTACTGGGACTGGGGCGGGTGCTGGAGTCTCAGCAACTGGTTTGTCCCATCTCGATTCTCCAGTATCTGTGTTGTAGTAATAAGGAGCTCCATTTGAGCTTTTGTACCTATTCAATCGATGAATATGAGTTAAGGACATTCTCTCATAATCAAAACATATCTCAATAATCATCATTTTTTGAGAAAAATAAATAAGAGTGAGAAACGAAACTCGACCCAAGGCTTTGGAATTTCATCCACTTGTTGATGGGCAACAACAGGAGCTGGAGCGGGCGCTGGGACTGGTACAGGGGCTGGGGCTGGCACTGGAACTGGGGCTGGAGCGGGGGCTTCCTGTACCACCTCTTGTAGGCACTGAGCTGGAAAGTACCCTTGTGTGGTTGACGAACGAACGAACCACCACAATCCTTGATCATCTTGCCTCAAAATTTCCACCTGCTCGTTCAGAGCAAGGGATATTGCGGTAGATCCATCCTTTGCCGTATACTCTTGAACACAAACCGCATATTTTTTCTCTGCCATATGGGACCTATATTGAATGAAACATCAAATTATCTATCAAAAATCGAATTGAAAGTTTTGGAGCAAAAAATCTAGTCGATGGATTATTGCCTTAATGACCAAATAAGTTCATATAACTAATCAAAACAGAAAGGAAATTCAATATTCCGCTCGAATTAATCGCTTAAATGATCAATAGGCCACAACAATACTCATTAAAATAAGAAAAGCTAACTTCTCTTGAAAATTTCTAATAAAAAAAGGTTAGATTAGATCATTCCTAAGAGGATATTGCAGATATGCGTATGATCTTCAAGGACATCGGCTATATTTCATTCACACAACAATATCAAATATTTATAAACTTTGAGAAGCAATGGTAAAATTTTGAGTTGAATTTTTGTTCAAAAATTGTAATTTTAAAAAACATTCATTTCATCCGATTCTCATTTCGATTTTTTATTTTTGATACCCTCAATCTTTGTTATCATTGTTGGTACTTCAGATGAAGAACGTAAATAAGAATGATAGTGAAAACGTTGAGTCTAACGAAACTGTATCAAGCGAAAATGAACGCAAGAATCAAATGGAAAATTCACCTATAATGATCTGCAGATATGGAAAGGGATGCACTCACACCGATGACCCGATGCATTGTAATAAATTCTTCCATGGAAACATCTCAGAATATGATGGTTTAATTGTTTAAAATCATCTTCCATTTTGGTCGAAACTTAAATTTTAAAATTTTGATCATTTTATATACTTTACCATATATTCATCATTTAATAGAGGATGAATTGGCCCAATTATATATTTGTAATGAGTGTGGGAGGAGTTTTGATATGATATTTGATCTTCAGGTTTGTAGAACTTCAACTTGAAATTTTCATTGTCATTCAACATAAAGCGAAGAAAACGATTTTGTGTATTTAAATAGCTTCATCTTCAGAGGAAAACAGCTTGGTCAAATGAGTCTTTAATTGGTTGTAAAATAAGTGCCCTTCTAGAGAAGAAGGAGTGGCATGAAGGGACTGTAGTTCGGTATAATCCCCAAAATGAAAAGCACCAGATCGAGTTTCAAGGAAAGGGGGAAAGAAGGTGGATGCGGGTGGATGCATATGAAAATGGCTGCTTTTTTTATATTAGATCGGGGAATTAGTCCAGATCAAATCCCTGAGGACCTACAGCTTACCGAGAATAATCCGGGGGAGGTGATTTTGGAGATGTATTCTCAGCAAATCGCTCCTCTCGAATCTTCCTACACTTTTATCGAGTCTGTCACCCAATCCTACACCTTTGCCCAGTCCTCCCTTTATAGAATGTATGGAAATCGAATTCAGGAAACGGGACATAAGACTATGGGGCATCAGGTGGTGTCTAGGAGGGTATTAACGAGGTCTAGTTCGGGTACAGACCCTTCTTCTTCACACAAAAGAGAAGAGAATGAGAGAAATAGAGAGGAGGAAGAGGAGGAAGAATCCGACTCAGATGGCGAATCTAGCCAGACTAAGGAACAGAGGAAGAAGAAGGTTGGAAAGGGGTGTGCTTTGTTGTACGGGGAATTGCTACCCAGGGGGGTGAACAAAGCTTTGTCTCTCTCAAGATTGAATGCATTTGAGAGCTCATCTCTCTTTGAGCTTGGGATGGGGACAGGAAAGGTAGCTCTCCAAGCATTCCTCCAGTTCCCCTCCCTAACATTCGTCCATGGGGTGGAGCTTAATTCAGGGAGGTTCACAATTGCAGAGATGGCGGTTGATAAGTTGGTGAAGATGTACCCAAGCAGGTATGCTGTTGTTCAAAGAGAGGAAGGGGTGAAAATCGTGGTTGAGGAGATGTTGCCCCCTCCCAGGCAGATCCAAAAGTTCTCCCCTTTCGATAAGAATGAGCACACCTATAATGACACAGTTTTGGGATATAAACCAAAGATTTTATCAGAGCAGGAGATTGGGGAGTTGGATTTGGAGGCGATGCTTTGTTCAATTGAAGATGAAACTTCTTCCTCATCTTCAATTTCAACTCTTGAACTTCAGGATGAGTGCAAGAGCGATGAGAGAGAGTTGAACGCAAAGAATAAGGATTCTTCATCATCTTCAAGTGATAATAATGGGAGGGATCAAAACTTGTCAAAAAATTCTTCTTCAACAAACTCACAGCAATCAAGAAGGAAAAGGAAGAATTCCAAAATCAATTTTACTTTGAACAGCAACAATACTGATTCAAACCCTCAAGAGGGTAATCAAAAATCAGATTTTCTCTCCATTCTTAAAGAATTTTTCTTTTCCCCCTCTGATGATTCAAACACAACCTCCTCCAACTCCAAGAATGGATCAACTAAGCATTCCTCCTTCTCAGATAAGAGAGATAAAAATTCTCCAGGTTATCGCAATTATTTAGACACCTCCACCACTATAGCCCCACACCCCACCATCAAGGGAGGAGAAGTTCTGTTAGAAAGTGGATGTGGAGTTGTGATTCCTTACAACCCTCACCAAAGAGTCGAGGATGAAACAGTTGGGGAATATAGACAACCACCCTTCCAAATGAGAACTCCTGAAAGAAGAAAACCCTCTACCACAAAATCAAATCAAATGAAGAGGACTCTTGTTTTGGAATGTGGTGATTTATTTAAGATTTCAGCAACAACTCCTTACCAACAAGAGGAGGAGGAGGAAGAGGTGGCGGAGGTGGTGTGTGAAGATGTTGAGAGTGGAGTTAGGTTTCATAATGGATATTCCCACTTTGCCACCAAACCACCCTCCTCTCTTTCTAGATCATCCACTGGAACTCTTTCATTCCCAGATCATCCTGAGGGTGATACATCAAGTAGATCAAGTCCAGAATCATTGGCATCCCTTGAGCCATCTGTCAGTAATCATCACAAGAGGAAGACTCATAAAATGGTGGATGATGATGATTTGGAATGCAAGGATGATGAGGAGGATGAGATGAAGCATGACATTATTCGATCTAGAACATCCTCCAATTCAGAGGGGGATAACGAAACCAAGAATAGTTCTGGGGAAATCTCCAAGTATAATGAATATACAATTGGTGATCCATTCCTTCTTGGAGATGGTCAATATTCTCCTTCTGATCAACACCCTCCATTCCAAGAAGAGATTCTTCAGAAGCCAGATCCAACCATAAGAGATGCAGATATCATCATGATGGAA
>Ga0114932_10004432_pt1 | contig 13130 bp, 12 predicted proteins | sample 2SBtaG_2_FD_87286 | JGI IMG/M metagenome (GOLD analysis project Ga0114932, IMG submission 87286) | Deep subsurface microbial communities from Kolumbo volcano to uncover new lineages of life (NeLLi) - 2SBTROV12_ACTIVE470 metaG | ecosystem: Environmental > Aquatic > Marine > Volcanic ...
GATTGTGAGGAGGTAATTCCCCATCTCATTCACATTATCCCCTCTATTCAATGCATCCTCATACCCTAACTGTCCTTTATGGTTACTATCCCAACATTTAGGGAGGTTAGTATATATAAATGCGCATGAGGTTTGGCCTACAAGAAAGATAAAATGACTTTGAATGAAAGAGAATACATCAAAAAAAAATCTTAGATGCAATTCGATTTGAAGAGGTGAAACTTGAGATCCAAGGTCATCAGTATCCAAACAAGGCCCTATTTCTCCACCATTATCCCCCCTATCGATTGTGTCTCCATATCCTAGCTGTCCGTAGTTGTTGCCCCCCCAGCACTTAATGGTATCGTTTGGGAAAAGGACAGGAAAACAAAGGTTGTTGTGAGTATTTTTTTGTTGTTGATCAAAATATTGATGATTGTCGATGTTTGATGATGTATGAGTTATAATTATCAGTAATAATCAAGATATAGAAGACTTCAAATGGAATAAGAATAAATAAAATTAATAATTTACCTGTTAAAAAATGGCGTAAAAAATGACTAAAAAATTTGCATACATTTTCCATGCTTAATATTCGAGTTAGAAGGATATAATCAGCCTAAAATCCGATATAAAAATGAGTGTCCCATTTTCCTCCTCCTAAAACAGCTGATCTTATATAATTAAGAAGAAATTCAAGAGAATGTGATTCTCGAAATTTGTTTGGCAAGTTCCGATGATCAATTTAACATCTAACAAGTTTTTAATCTTTTATTTCTGTTTGTATTTATGTTTACACGATATTAAAGAACGTCTAGACATGGATTAAATGCTATATAATCTTTTTGTTTATTCTATAATTTCGCCCTTTCTGCATCAATTGATTTTTGAGTAAACTTTGTCGGATGATTAAACATATATCTGTACTCTTTGATACAATAAATTAACTATCTTTGCATCTTGTAAGTGTTTGTCTTAGAAGTTTTGGCCTCAATTTAACCACTGCTATCGTTCTGACATCTTTTTTTTAATTCGTGCGTAGATTTTATGATTTACTGAATTCATTTACAAAAAATTACAATTTTCTCTTTGATGTCTATGCAGTATGTAATGTAGGAAAAAGGTATCTGTGTATATCATTGGGTCAAGTGGTACCAATGGAAAGACATTACATCCCTAATTCTCCTTACACCGCCCCATATAGAGGGTTAGTATGACTTCAACACCACCCCACCTATCGGGCTGCTGCCCAAGAAATAAACCCCCTAATTCCCCATGTAAAAGGGGTTTAGGGGGAAATACACTTCTTTTACCATACAAGAGCGACAGGAACTCAAATAGGTCCTCTATTTTAAATCTTATCTATCTTGCTTTATATTGTTTTTGACTAGTTTCCCCAGCCACATCTCAATCTACAAAATCTATCAATCTACAAAATCTCAATTTATCTATCACATTACATTTCAAATTGGCTTTCCCTCATACTCCACCTTGTGAAAAACCCTACCTAACTTCATATGAGCAGACTATGAAGGTTTATAGGGAAAACAAAGTTTTCGAGAGGGTGGGGAACTTGAAGGATTTGAAGGCAAAATTTGTGGACATTATTTTTGAGGGGAAGATTGAGGGAACATGAGGTCTTCTGAATGACTCTGAGATTTTGTTTGAATTAACCCTTAACTATATTGCTGTATGATGTCTGAATTTATGGTGTAAATGTGGTTTGTTGCTTGGTTTTGATCAGAGTTTCAAGATAGGACAATCTTTCCCAAAAATTTTTGATTTTATTCTTCAATTCCATTTTTAATATACTTATTCCATTCTATGGAGTTTGTTCCTCTTCTTCCTCCTCCTCTGCTTTTTTTAGATCCTGGGTTTACAGTTGAATTAGTGCTTGTTTGCCCATTTTACACCTTTTGACCCATAGTTTGTTGCTGGACGAAATCCCCCATCTCACCAACTCTTTCAAAAGGGAATAGTACTTCCTCTCATCTTCCAAGTAGTAGAGAATCACTCTTTCTAGCTGTTGTTTCCTATGTTCAGTGAGAAGTCCACAGTAGGCCCAATATATTGGTTCCTCATCCTTTGGGGATGTTTGGAGTCCTTCTCATAGAATGGCATTGACTCTCCCCTCTTCCCAGTCCAAGATCTTTGAGCAAGTTTTGATTAACTCTGTCCACAGTGACGACCTCAATTTCTGTGTACAAGAGCATGTCAATATCACATGGTCCAAATCTTCTTCCAGTGGTTGATCGCAGAGGAGACAGAAGAGAGTCAGATTCTCTCCATCCTTTTCCCCATAACCTCTCCGAATCATGTTACTACTGGTTGGGATCCAGTCAAGGAGCATCCTTGACTTGTGGATTACCCCCACCTTCTCATTGTTGGGCCTATCATCTAAGACAATTGCCTCTCTCACCATTTCCTAATCAATTTCATTCCATTGAAGGACTCTATCCTTTTGCCCATTCACGATCAGATTGAGCTACTCATTCAATCTGTTGAGGGCAAGTTTTCTCATGATTCCAGCTTTCACTTCAAGATGAGAATTAACCCCATCAATCATGAGGAGGACAGATCTGGGTAGCGTGCAAAATAGGACATTCTTCTTCCATTGCAGAGGTAAAGGTGTTTGGATATCTGTTTATGAGCCATTCCAGCTGTTTGCTAACCAATCTGCTATTACAATCAATTTATCATTGATTGGAAGTTCATGAAATTTCCTGTTGTATTCTCTGGACCCCATTTCACCAAAACTTTTATCAGGATAATCCCTTATGTGTGCGACTGTCCAACTTCCTCTGTCCAGTTGAGACTCAACTGGCATGATTTCGTTCCAATGGTCATGAGATTTGATTTTTCCTTTTAAAGCATCCTCTGTTATCTGAAATGGTTTTGAGGTTTGGGTAATGAACGACAGGCAAGTTGAAAGTACAGTCATATTTTCAAACTTGTCCATTTTCATGATTCTCAGGGTTGAGTTAAACATAGCAAGTTCCGCTCTGTAACTCGAATCAACTTTTAGAGAGCCAAGATCAAATATCCCTCTAAAGTTGTTATGTTGATGAACATCTACAATCCCTCTGTGAGCTTTTCTCGAAATCGTTCAAACTCAGCATCTGTGCATATTATAATGTCTCTAGTTCCCACTCCAACCTCAGACATCGGTCGCCAAGTAAATCCATCTGTATCATTTGGAGAGAAAATGTGCCCAAGTTGAGTCGGATTTGTAACAACAGGAACTTACGAATTATCTAAAAAATTACAAATGTCTACTAACAAAAAGAATGAAGATGTAGGCAAAATTCAAAATTCAACTGAACCTCGCAGAACAAAAAGAGATAGGAAGAAGAGAACTTTACACAATATCGACAATCCACAAGATGATGGAGAGAGTGAGGGGCTGCAGGCAAGAAGAAGAGGAGGAAGTCCAAGAAGAAGAAGAAGAGGAAGAAGAAAAGGAAGAGGCGAGCTGCAAATCAACTGTCTCTAACTTCTTTATTAGATCCCTCCACTTGTTCAATGCTTTCAAACAATGAAGATAGTTCGGATGATGATTCTGATTATTCAGATGGCGGTGGAGAGATAGCAAGGGGGATGGTGATGAGGTGGTGATTGTTGATGAGGAGGAGAATCAGATGGAAAGGTTGATGAACGTCTGAGGAGTTTCATTTGAAGATGAAGGAGGAGAAGAGGAATGGGAAGAGATATTAGTTCAATCAAATCAAAATCTAACTCCACAATATAAGTATCAACTTCTCATCTTCCAATCCAATTTTCTACCTGTTTTGAGGAGAATTCTTCAAAATCTTACCCTGATCTTGATGAGTTGGAAATTTATCAATCTTTAAAACCAGTTATCACAAGAAATCCAAAAAAGGAAACGAAGAAGAAAATATGGCAGATTTATGAATCAAAATTATAAATGAACAATGGATCTTCCTCATCATTTGATTCTAATTCTATCAATGACCAAGATTATGATGGAAATAATTATTGCTCTTCAGATCAAGATTCATTTACTTACCTTCTTCTTCCGCTAGAATTCCCATATTGAGATAATTGGAAGAGTCTTGTAGTTTGTTGTTGGAAAAATATAAAAATAAGAATTACATTTCAACCACATCTCACACTGCATCTCTCCTCTCTTCCCTTTTTACCCCCCTTTCTCTTAAATCTAAGCAGGATCATTACACAAATTATAAGCTCAACAAATATTTTGAGGAGATGGATGGAAGAAGAAATCAAGGAATGTTTGGAGGATCTTCTTCTTCTTTTTCTAGTGATTTTATTTCTCCAACACTCTTCTCTTTAGGATCTTCTTCCTCTTCATCCAAGATTTCTACTTTGTATGCCCCCATGATTCTCATTTCAAAATATGTCAAAGATCAGGAGAGATTCAAAAAGGAAGAGAGGAGGAGGAACAAAGGAATGAGAAGTCGTAGATCTTCATCAAGATTCAATTCTCAAAAACAACAAAATGAACAAGAGAAAACATCAATAACAACATCACAATTAAAAGAAAAGAAGGTATTTTGGGATCCAATTATTTCACTCTCCAGTTATTCAACCTCCCAATCGTCAGATTCTGATTTGTTTTCTGTCATTGACAATCAAATTTCAAACCTCAATAAGAAACAAGATAAAGAAGAAGATGATATTTGGCCAGAAATAGTAATTAATTGGTTGTAATATTGAATCTCTTCTACCTTCCTCTTTATTTGTTATTTCTTTTTTGTGTTGCTTCTTTCTTCCTTTCTCTCTTCTTCTTAACATTCTGATCTTGTCATTGTTGTTTTCTCTGATTTATCTTCCTAACCTCATCTCTCCTCTTCCTATCCTCCAATGCAGCTAATGAATCCTGTATCGCATATCTCTCATTTGTAAGTTGTCTCAATCTCTGTCGATTTTCATAGTCCTCATCTTCAATTCTGCCTGATAGCAGGGAACACTTGAATGCGATACATGAACTCCTTGAAGACCTTTCGTCACCTCTTTTAACTTCATCAATTCCATCATCATTCTCTGTTGATTTTCCGTCATTTTTCAACCTCAGTCCACAAGGAAGCATCCCTTTCCACCAATGCCGCTTGATGACAGGATACGTGTTCAACTTTCTCAACCACCCTTAATTGCATTTGATGTGTTCGATTTACAGAATCTTGAGTACTGGATACTTGGATGTTCTCCTGGTGAATTGTGAGAGAGGAAGACGAAGAAGATGAAGATTGGGAAGTTGTGGTTAGAAGAAATTGTCTTCTTCATGTATTCTTGGAGATTTCTATCTTGGTCTTGCGCTACTAGATCTTACTCCTCACCAATAAGGTCTTATCAAATTACAAAGATCGTTTAATCACTTAGCAGTTCCAAACTCATTAAAAGCTAATCTTACAACAGCAGTTGTCTTATCTATCACAATTTTTAATGGTAAAAAAAATACAAGATCAAATATAAAAATCACCAAAAATACATACACCTTGACATTTTTTATCTGACCAGCTCCAGTAAACAGATCATATAAATGGTTGGTGGTAATTGAATCTTTCATATTTCCCCCAAATATGTTGTTATATTCACCGCCTTCTGGCTCTTCTTCAAGTGGATCCTAGATGACTTCTCCCTCTTCATTAACAACAACCAAACTAGCAAATTCCTGAAAACTCCGAATTGATTTACTTCTTCTGAATAATTGTCATTCGAGCCTTTACAAACTTTTAAGTTTCGATTATATATGCTGATTTTTTTGTGAAGATGTTTATGAGTAAAACAAGTATTATAAATTGTTGAGGGAGATGATGAGATGGTAGTGATATTGTTATAATTGGAATAGCTTGAGTGTTTGTCGTCAGAAAATGCTGAATTTGAATTTGACGGACTTTCGCTATTAGCTTCTTTTCTATCATCATTTTGATTGTTATTTTATGTTGTTTGATTGCTCAAATTCTTCTAATGACACAAATATGATATCATGGATGTATAGTGACGCCTATTTTCTGATCCCTCGTATTTTGCATAGAAAGCATGGGATACACCCAGATCAAACCCTATTTTTATAGTCTGTTGAAGTGAAGAAGCTGAAAGAGTTGAAGAAATTGTGGTAGATGTGTCTACTAGTATCTCATCATCTGTTGGATGAATATTCCAACTTGCTTGTTCTAAATGTAGCAGGGTTAAGTCTAATAAAATATTCCCCTCATCCTTTATTGTACAGCTGTTATTGTTTTTATTTGTAGTCTTCTTGGGTGGAGAGAGGGTTTGTGTGTTGATCACTTGATCCAACTGCCTTTCCATCTTCTTCTCCTCTAACATGGATTCTTGAGATGGTAATAGATGTGAAGAAGATGATATAGTGGTGGGGGGTAATCTGAAATCTTTTTATTGTTGTTTGGAAGTTGGCAGATGGTAGTTTCTTATTGCATTCCCTTAAATTATCTTTCTTCTTATTCTAAGCTCAAATCATACTAACCAAATAACTATGATGTTTACTTCTCAGAGATCAACTATTGTGTATCCATGATAACAGTTGGGAACTAATTTTGGTTTGGAAAGTAATAGTTCGCGGGTTGGTTCCGAAGGCTGAGAGCAGCTGGAAAAGTTTATTTGTCGAAGGAGATCAAATACACTCCATTCCCCCACTATTAAGAGAGATATAATCATATAACTAACTTTTATTGGACTATGGGGGTATCTACTTTATAACCTGGGTGATAAGAATCGTGATCTAATTAATTGTGAGAAGATATTATCCTCCAACTCAGCCTTCATTTTTTTCTGAAATTGAGAAAAAGGAGGTCCATACTTCTAGCAACTCTATAGACATGAAATAAGGTTCCATAAGGTTTTAGTAGTAATTAATCAAATTACATATTCATAATTAATATGCTATCATATTAATTATTATACAATCTTTAAAAATAACGAAATTACACCGCATTTGGCGTCAAACCTGTGGAAATGAAAAAACGTAGACGTCCCTAACTTTATTAAGCAAGTCGATTGTAATAAATACTATCCATAAATGAACATATTATGCCTAAATTTCTCTATTTGTCATGATTAGATAATTCAAACACAATAGGAATATCTCTAATTATTCGTAATTACTGCCAAGAGTCAGAAAGCGAACATGTAGATCAAAATTGAAGAGATAAGACATCTATTTCGTAAATCTATATATCAATTTTTTGATAATTAAATCAATATCTGAGTTCTTAAGAGGTAAAAACTAAAAATTACAAGTTGGTTTTGACATAAAATCCGGAAATATCACGAACGCATTATTTTTCCTGATTAACAATCGAAATTTGTGTGAGATCTTCAGTACATTGTCAGTATTTAAATATTATTTTTTATATTTAAAATGCTTAAAAAAACAGGCGATGAACCAAAAAGCCAGGTTTTATTATTATGGAAAAAAATATAGATCTTGATATTGAGCGAGTTACAATTCGATTGATTTTTTTTCAATATAAAAACCTGTTTCTTTGACATAAAATAGATAAGATTCACACTAAATGATCTCAGAGGGAACGAGAAACTGATGTTGCGTCAATTTCAACTTTTAAAAATGGAACATTTGCAGCTTTTTAGGTCCTTTCAAGCCCTCAAACAGGAGCATGAGTTTGCATCCACTTCACTTGCTACACTTTCAAACGCCTGGAAACAGGTTTGTATCTCAGTTTATTTCGATTATACATGTTATTCCATTATATAATTCTATTGTGATTGTTTGTAGATGGATCTGGATGTAAGGCAGATCCTTGCAGATGCTGAAATCCTCCTTCCAAGTTGTCGGCTTTGTAATTTTCTTTTTCCTATTTTTACTATGGTTGCGTTTTAGATGATGAAGGGAATAATATATTCCCTGAGCATGATTATAATATCCATGCATGCAATGCTTCCTTAAGGAAAGAGTACTCAACTCTGATCAAAGTTGGATCTTGGATGGAGGATGAAGAGATTGATGAGAATCTGAAAATTGGTTTTTTGTATGTTTTCTTTCTATTCTTATCTTTTGGCCTAGAAATCGAAGAAATGCAGAGAAAATTGGATCAATTACTAACTGAGGATGGGGAAGATATTGGAGCACCTTTGATAAAGAAGATGAGAGCTGAGAAGGAGTTAATAGAAGAGGAAGAGGGAGATGAAGAAGAGGAAGAAAATTTATCACCACTTTCCAATATCTCAATTAATGATCACAAGAGAATTGCATGGTCAAAGAGTCTAGTTTCAACATTGATTTCTCAATTATCCTCTCAATCATCATCCTCTTCATCATCTTCTGAGGATGAATCACCAGCTAATCAGGCTTTCTCTCAAACTATCCATTCCCTCCAATCCAAACTACTTCATATGAGAACTATGGTCCTTGATGCTTACTCAGAAGTTGGAAGGTTTACCAAAGAGAACATTATTATGCAAAAGCAGCTCAAGAATCAAATTAGGGAGAAGTTGGGGGACGATAGTTCAATTTATTATTCTCATGAAGGTGTTGAAGAGAAGAAATTGAGACGAGCTTCGAAGAGACCTTATTCAGACCTTCAAGAAGATTTACTACAGACCAAAAAGCTGATGGTGATGGAAGAAGAGGATGATATGGAAAGAGATGAGACAATATCTGCTGCTTCCTCTACTCATCCAGAACTAATTAAATCAGATGGGATGATCATGATTCACAAGTATGAGAATGACAAGAAAATCCGAATTTTAGAAAAGAAAATACAGCGATTAGAGGTGAGGTTGATTAGGGGGGCATCCATAAATAGAAATCTCCAGAAGCTGATTGAACTAAATCAGCTCATCCAGTATAATGCTTTAGGGGAGCAATTCAACAAAGCCATGAAGATATGTGGAAGTGGGTTAGGGTTATCTGAGAGAGAAACGATGCGTATTGATGATATATATCACGGCAAATTGAGAGAATTTGAAACCAAGTGTGAAGAGTTCCGACATCGTTATGATGAAGATATGTCCAATTTGTTCCTAGGAAGAGAGAATTTATATTCACGACTAGACTTATTAGTAAGGAGATTGGAACCCGTCACAAACTATCTTATGATTTTTGAATCTGCAGAATTGGAGTCGGGGGAAGTGATAGAAGATGAACAATATATACAGGCAAGGGAAGAATTGACCAGCCAGGATGTGTTTGATGAATTGTTAGATGTCGAAAGGGCCACATATATAGTTGAAGATAGATGTGATCAAATATTGACTCGCATTGAGAAGATTGAATTGGAATTGAAGGAGATGGGTCGAGTTTTAAATGGAAAGGCAAACGAGTGGCATAATTCTCATGTCACTATATCGAAACAACAAAGACATATTGAGAATATCTGTCATACAAATAGCATATCGTTCGATAGAATTATGGAAACTGTGGCCTCTAAATTCAATCAATATCAGAGGCACGTATCACAGTTTAGTTATCCAGACGAGATACAGCCTGAGACAGATGAGCATCAATCAGATAATGAAGGAGAATTTGATGAGGTTTACTGATATATCTTCTCTCTAACTATTTTTAATTAAATAGAGCAATGAAGATAATGATTGCCAAACAGAATTTGCAGAAAGCGAACATGGAAATAGATCGCCCGAGCTTAGCGACCCAGATCTGAGAAGAATCTTAGATTCAATCAAAAATGAGATGAAGCGTTTCGAAACTACACAATTTAAGGCATCAGAAGTTATATCAAGAACAGATTCTGGCATTATCAGGGGTGACAATTTCGTCTTGTATTTTGGAAAGGTTTAGTCAATATTATTTTTTTATATTAATCTTGACTATTCACTAGGAAACTGAGAGATTTATCTCACTTTTATGTCCTATATGCCACAAAAGTGAGATCAACAGAGTGTCGGATATGTGTGGCCATACTTTCTGTCACAAATGTTTAGAGGTACGATTTATTTCTCAAAACAATATCAGATATTGTTTTGATTTGTAGGGTGCAGTAAAGGAAAGAAGAGGAAAGCCAAGATGCCCAGTTTGCAGGCAATGCCAATCGATGATGCATATAAGATCTATCTTTAAATGATCAATCAGAAAGGAAAGTTGAAATCAGGAACAGTAAGAACACAAAAAACGATTAAAGAAAACTAAACAATCACCAATTAAAGGATACTCATATTGTATTGAATTCCTAATTTGAAATTAATATAAATGATAATAAAATGATATTCGTTTCATAGTAATAACACTCTTGGGATTCTTTGTAATAGTTGCCCGTAAATTGGTCTTCACTCATATCATTTATGAAGGGAACCATTGCATAAAGATCTTGCTTGATCCACATAGACCTTACTTCATCTCCCATTTCCCCAATCCAACGACTTTTCTGTGTCCAATTATAAGAATATTAAGAAAGCTTCTGATTCGATTCCTCTTTCACTTCTGAGAACTTGTCCACATCCCAAATATTCACTTTCTCAGTTGGTTCTTTCACAAGTTGAGCAGGTAACTCTTCCTCCAACTAATCAATGTTCAACAACACCTCATCACTTGCCACTTCATCTGACTCTCCAATCAAGGATTCCCAACTGATTCACTCCATAAAATCCAGAGGCATATCCAGAATCAGGAACGATTGAAGACCATGTTCCTCTTGAGGATAGATGGGACCCAATCTTAGATGTGAAAAGCTCATCATAGGTTGTCCCTCTTCTGTTCTCAGGGATCAAAGGAGAATGGACAAAGGCATGGGTCCTAACCCCTCCCACAAACAAAGTCTTCTTCAACCCTCTTAATGGATAGTTATTTGCTCCCCTCTCTGGATCTCCTCCATTATCACTGATGAAGATGAAAACAGGGTTGTCAGACAATCCATCCTTTTTTGCAGATGTCATAATCATATCAATCGCATCATCCATCATCTTCACCAACACAGCATAGGTCTGTCTGTCAGAATTTGGAATGTCCTCAAATAAATCTGAAATTTCGTTGTAACACTCATCATTTGTTATTAAAGGACTGTGAACGTTCTGGAGACGGATGTACATAAGCAAACGATCATTCGAAAATACGAGAACAAACAATAATTGTAATTGATGTTCAATCGAACAATAAAGCACATACGCTCTTCTCATCAAAGCTAACATTAATAAGTCACAAATCTTGATCTGACTCATACACATCGGTGCTCTCCACACTTAGATTGAAAATCTAATCAATTCTTCGACCACAAACCACAGTCTATTGTTGAGGGTGGAGCAATCTGTAAGAGGACCAAGCTCGATGTAAAAAGTCTGTTCCCCATCAACCATATCATCAAACAAACCTCCATAGTAGATTGTGTCGCTATCAGATGTTGTTGTAGATAGAGAAAGTAATGTTGAAGAGACTTGCACCTCAGATGCATTGCTCACTGTAATGGGGACCTCATAGCTTCCAGATGAAAGATAACTCAAATTCAGTTCCAACTCAAGAGGCTGACTTTACCCAAGTTCATCTGTTGGGTTTCCCCAGGCCAAAGGGAGGAATGATCCATCTTGCTTGTTAGAAAACTCAAAAAGTTCATTGTCTAGAGTATGGAGGGTTATGATGGAGGAAGAGGAGGAGATGGCCGAGTAAAAAGAATCTGAAAATGAAATTGAAGAGCGGACAATGGCAAATGGTGTTCTTCCATCAGAGTTTTCTTCATCAGCAACCAAACTTCCATCATATTCGTACTCCTCTAACCCATTCAAAGAAAGGGTTAGAGGAGTCGACCAATTTGATGTTGAGAAGGCAAACTCATTGGTCGTGCTGTTCATTGGGTAGAAAATGCTCTGAAGAATCATTGAATCCCAACTCGATGTTAACTTCACTTGTCACCTCAATGTCCAAAACAATCTGAAGATCACACTCCCTTCCAAGTTCAGAGACGTCTTCTCCATATTCGCAATCTAAAGTAGAGAATGTAATCCCAGCATCATCATCATCATAAGCAATGCCTGATAAATTGGAAGTGAATATCTTGTCAGAAGGAACATCAAAGATGCCATAAGAAGTTTCAATTGTAGCCCAGAAAGTGATATCAAAGTCCAAGGACCCATCATCAATTTCACCATCCATCGCAAGAATGGTTAGGCTGTCTCGATATGAAAGGCTATCTGATCCATGAGAGGATGTATGAAATGAACTATTGACTTTCAATCCTCTATTATCAACATCAATGTTACTCTGAGTTGAACATAGAAGACCCTCTTCAGAAACTTCTACCCCAATGATAATTTCTTCAATATAATTCCCAAATATGTCTGTTCCAGTCAATAATTGTGAACAGGTCGAAAAGAATGTATTATAGAGAGTGAATTGAAGAGTGCTCTCCAAAAGAAGAATACCCTTCTGTTGGAGAGCAACTCCCCTCACTAATCTCCATATCAATGGCCAATCTGGTGTAAGTAAGTGATCTTGTCAGGATATCAAATGAAGATGAGTCGATAATTAGGTAATATGGATCTTCTGTTTGATAGATCCCAATTACAACCTCAGATGTCGAATCTATATCATAAACATCTCCATCATCCCTCCTCTCAACTCGAATCAACTGTGTCTAGTTATAATTTACATCATTGAAGAAAAGCAGGGACGGGCATACAACCACAGCTTCATGAGGGACACTTGTGATAGCATAAACAATCACTGTACTCTGAGGAGGGTAAGGAAGAGAGATATGAAACTCAAGGGTACCCCCTTCTTCTGTTACGAAAGGAATGGAATAAATCGAATCAGGAGTTGAAGACATCCAAAGGAAACTGTCAGATAAAACCTCAATTTCCAAAGACACATTCTCATCTTCAGGATCTCCAATTCTCTCACCACTCACAGTGTTTCGAATTCCTTCATAATTTTCATCCTCGGTCGAGATCACTTCTACCAAAATATCAAATTCCATATCTTGATCTTCATCGAAATTGTCATTCGAGGTTACAATCACAAATTCACCCATACCATAGTTAGACTCAGAATCTGTTAGACTATCAGGAGAGATAAGAACCATCACAATAGAGGGGATGAAACCAACAATTATTATCCCATAAACTTCGGTTGTTGGGTATACATAAATGGTCATTTCATCTCCATGATAAGGTTCAGATACATTGTATCCCTCTGTTTCTACCACCAAGTCAGCCTCATCATCATCCACAGACTGGAAAGAAACTGATCC
>Ga0114932_10004435_pt1 | contig 13120 bp, 8 predicted proteins | sample 2SBtaG_2_FD_87286 | JGI IMG/M metagenome (GOLD analysis project Ga0114932, IMG submission 87286) | Deep subsurface microbial communities from Kolumbo volcano to uncover new lineages of life (NeLLi) - 2SBTROV12_ACTIVE470 metaG | ecosystem: Environmental > Aquatic > Marine > Volcanic ...
ACAGTAAGAATACCAACTATGGTGGCATTACCAACTCCTGTTATTGTTCCACCTACACCAGCAGCACCAAATTCAAGACCACCTACTGTAGTAGTAACACCTATTACTCTCAGTTGAGTAGCATTAATAAAATCAGTAGCACCTGTACCTGTTAATCCAGAACCATCACCAGAAAATAAGGTAGCAGTTACTGTGCCATCGACATCTAATTTTGTATCAGGAATTGTACTACCAATACCAACTCTTCCGCTAGTATTAATACCAGTAAGAGTATTTTTATTTCCTAAATTAGCTAAATTCCTGGCTCTAGACATTTAATGTTTCCCCGTCTTATGGATTAGATTCTGTATCGCCGTTCACAATAAAGTTTACTGCAGATCCAATACCTGTTCCACCAGCATCAGGAGCAGCAACTTCTACAGTAAGAGATTTTCTATCTGTCAAAACAATAGGATAATTAGATTCAAAGAAAGTTGTCTCATTCGGAGCAAGATCAACCCTCAAAATTCTCTGTGCGGTAACACCATACCCCAAGGCACCTGGTGTGGTAGTAGGATAATCATTAATAAAAAGAGATGCTCTTGCTGTTCCTAATCCAGTATTATGCATTATAACACTTCTTACAAAAGTAGTAGAAGCAACTCCTACTCCTCCAGCAGTTGGTGTAACTCCAACAGTCAAAATACCAACTGTATTAATACCAGAAATAGAAGTTATATTGAGTAAGTTTGTCTTTTGAAGTGCCATGATTTCTTTTTTGGTTTAGTTATTTATCAAATGAACAAGCAGGAAGTAATATCAAGAGCACCACCACCACTAGCAGATACTCCCTCTAATTGAGAACCATCTCCATAGAATGCAGTAGCACTGACAATACCAGAGGAAGCATACATTGTAATAGCAGATCCTACTGCTGCATCACCATAAGCAGTTAAGATACCAACCGTAGTAATACCAGTAACTTTCAAGTCACCAGCAATATCAACTACTTCTGGAAAACTAACTCCTGAACTAATTGTTCTGAATTTAACCGAGTCATTATATCGAAGTGAAACTTCTCCTGCGGCATTAAATTGAGCAGCTGTTTTACTATCATCCAGACTTTTAATCTGGAAAACATTATCGTTTAATATATTTAATGTTCCAGTATCATTTTTAATCCATGATTCAGTACCATCATGATATATGGCAAAATCTCCCGCATTACCAAATTTTGCACGAACGTTATCTGCTAATGATAACGCAGTACCAACCGTGGTGATACCAGATAATATTGCATTACCAACCCCATCAATGGTTCCACCGACACCAGCAAGACCAAACTGAACACCCGATCTGAATGTAGATAATCCTAGAACATCTTGGTTAGTTACATCTTCATATGTTATTGTACCCCCAACAGTGACATTACCACCAACATTGAGACTCTTTGCTATTCCAACACCACCACTAATAATTACTGCACCAGTAGTTGTAGATGTGGATTGTGTAGTATCAGTAACTCTTAAGATACCACCAATAGTAACAGCAACACCAGTGATAATATTATCAGTAGATGCAACACCTGTTAATCCAGATCCATCACCAGAGAAACTAGTAGCAGTTACAATTCCAGTATAGTATGCACTGGTAGCAGTTGTAACACCAGAAACAGTTAATTTATTACCAACAGTTAAATTACCAGGAGCATTGTCAATGGTAGCTGCATTAAATGCTTTATATGCAACACACTCAAGGACATCTCCATTTGATGCAGAATCTACAAGGGCAACAGTAGATCCATCCGTAGCAGTATAGTCATTAGCATATATTAATCTTGCACCATTTAAGTATACATCAATATATCCTGGATCATATCCAGAAGCAAATGTAAAGTTAGTCTGAATACCAGTAGGTTCAAACGTCTGACTCGCAATGATTACAGCCGAATCACCTGGCGATCTTCCAATATAACCTTGTCCTTCTGCCATAGTTAACTAACCCCAGTTAAGATGCTTAAATTGACATCAATAGCATTTGCAGTATCACAGAAAACTCTTACCTCATCAGTTGCTTCCAAGATAGTTTTTCCTGCATCACTAATAACAAAAGAACTTCCCGTGGGAACAGGAATCTTACTTGCCAGTGCTGCTTGTATTCCCGCACTTGTATCATGAACTTCAATTGTCAAATTGACTGAATTATCAGTGTTATTTGCAAATGTTCCACCAATAAGAATACTCTTAGTCGCAGCAGCAGAAGTATATGCTGTTGTCATTCCTAAGAATTTAAATACTTGAGCAGATGCTGCTGCTGTATTAGTAGAAGCACGATCAACAACAACTTGACTCGCTGCATCTCCATATCCTGTTACTTTCGTTCCAGCAATAAAGTTGGTATTATCCACCAAATCACTTACGGCAACTCCTACCGTAGAAATACCAGTAATTATAGTACTAGTGATTCCAACTGCACCAGAGGAACTGGTTGTTACAATTCCTGCTGCTCTTGTTAATTTGTTTGAAAAAGCTTCAGCCATTTTCCTCTATTTGTTATGTTTATTTATTAACCGCCAAGTGCGATTGCAAGTCCAAGTGAAACACCTGGTGTAACTGTAGCAGTTGCAACACCGCTTGATGGATCAGAAATTGTCCATGCAGTTCCATTAGTAGATGCTAAATTAAGCAAACTTACTCCTGCACCAACATAGGTTCCTTCCGAAGAAAGACCAATAGACGCAGAACCACTGAAACTAGTAGCAGTTAAAACACCAATAATCTCAGCATCACCTTTTACATGTAAATCACCACCAACATATAAATCACCACCAGTAGTGGTAATACCTCCTGAACCAGCAGTTGTAGTAATGCCTCCAATGTAAACACCACTAACAAAACTAGAAAGACCTACAAACGTAGAAAGACCAGAGATATAGATCTCTCGTCCAGTAACTTGATCATAGGATATATCACCAGAAACATTTAAGTTACCATCAACAAAAACATCATCTCTAAATGTGGCAACACCAACAATAGTTGACATCCCTGATACAAACACATCGGTTCTAAAACCGACTGCACTCTCAAAGGTAGAAACTCCTACAAAAGTAGAAAGTCCAGAAATATAAAGATTTCTACCAGTTACTTCATCATACTGAATATCACCAGCAACATCTAGGTTACCAGTGACAGTGGCATCCCCCTGAACGTACAAAACCGTAGTTCCAGTGGTAGCACCAGTGGAAGTACGGACATCGAGGAGATATGCAGGATTTGTGGTTCCAATACCTACTAAACCGCTTTGAAAAGCAGAAATAACAGTTCCAGAACTACCAACTTGCAGAGTCTTCTTAACAGTGGCAATGCCTGTGGCATTTATATCGGTTACACCAATACCACCAATTACTTCGAGAGTATAATCAGGAATAGTTGTTCCAATACCAACTCGTTTGTTGGTAGAGTCAGCCAAAATAAGGTCAGAGTTGACCTCCAGCCCATGTTTGACTACAAAATTCTTATTTACAGCCATAAGTCGGGATCACTCTCCCCCGCATGTTTAGTCTTAGTTATTTATCAACTTTGCATTCTAAGGAGAATTTTAGCATGTTCATTGCTTCCACCAAGTCTAGTATCTACAACAGTAACTGATCCATCAGTATATCCACTACCTCCACCACCAGAAGCATTTAAACCACCACTTCCACCTGTTGCACCATTTCCTCCTCGTGCTCCAGATCCAAGATCTAATCCTGCCGTCTGCATAATATTATATCCTGCTTTAAATCCTCTAGTAATAGAAGAAGTATTAGTTACTACTGTGCCATCCGATAATCTAAATTGAGTGCTTCCACTGATATCATCACATGGAGCAACACCTTGTTGAGCCCAATAAACTCCCTTGGTACATCTTATTGTTCTTCCACCATTACTTCCAGTCCGAAACTGTCCAGTAAAGTTTACGCTGCTCCTTTGATCTCCAGGATATAATAAAGGTAAATCAAAAGCAGATCCAAACACTCCATTAAGAGTTAAGGAACCATCAGCAATTAAAATACCACCAACACCAGCACCCTGACGAGTACCACTAACACCTGCAATACCTATTCCACCACCAGCACCACCCCTTCCTCTGAGTTCGGTTCCACCAAAAGTTGTGTTTTGTACTACCTGAGTTTTACCTCCTTCACCAACACATGCCATTAATGCACCTTTTCTATAAACAAAAGGAGTATTGATAGAATTAATTAATCCTGCAATTACATATTCTTCATTTTGTTTCATTGTAAATCTAATTCGTGAATATCCACCTTCACCACTAGTACCATCACTACTACCACCTCCAAAAAGATCCATTTCTACATCAAGATCTCTATCTTTTGCAAAGATACTATAGAATTGAGTAAAGATATTATTATCAACATTTGGAGATGCAGGACTTATTTCAACATCACCATCCTCATCAGCATTAAGATCAAGTTCCGAAACAGTTGCTGTAGTATCAACTCCAATTGCTTCAATAACTATTATCGATTGATCTTGAGAATCAAGAACTCTATAATCAGCATAATCTGATTTGATAGGGGAATTAGATGCTGTTGCAGAAGAAACACTAGCACATACAGTATATCCAATTCCTGGTCCATTAGTACTTAAAGTTAAAGTCTTAGATGTAGATCCAGAAACTGTAGTCGTTCTAGTTACATTACCAACAGTAGTAGTAACAGTTTGTCCTTGAGTATAATACAATCCTGCATATCCACTACTATTAGGATTGCGTGATCCACCCAATAAACTTAATATATCAGATCTATATGCACTAGTACCTCGACCACCTCCTCCACCACTACCAGATGGTCCAATATCACCTCTATCGCCGCCACTGCCGCCACTAACTCCACCACCGCCGCCACCGCCGCCGCCACTTTGATTACCACTTATACCTCTCTTACCAACCTGCAGACTAATATCACTTGTTGTCGCAGTCATACCTTCACCACCACCTACATATCCCTCACCATCACCAGCATCGGAACCAGAGGAAATTAATCCACCGCCACCACCACCACCGCCGCCGCCAAGAACAGCAGCTAACACACCATCAACATAAACACCTGTTGCTCCACCACCAGCACCACCACCACAACCTTGACCTGAACTACCATTACCTGAAGTTCCACCATTGGCTACACCAACTGCCCCATGAGCATGTCCATGTCCACCTGTTGCACCATCCTGTCCTTTTCCTCCAATCACAAATCTTACAGTTCTAGCACTAGTACTTGTGGGGAGAATAAACCATTGACTTATTGCAGATCCACCAGAACCTCCTTCCCTATATCCACCATTACCACCACCCTTACCACCAGCACCCGCAGCACAATCAAATCTAATATCAGTTACATTTGCAGGTATGGTAAACGGTCCTGTACCTGATTGTGTAATTCTATTATCTGTTGTTCCTACAATCTCTGCTACTGTACTTTGAGTAACTGTGCCATCAGTAACATCTTCTCCATCTAACTGCCATTGATATGCTAAATCAGTCCCATTATTCGTTAATGAGGCATCTAATGTAAATAAAACACTTTGATCAGCAATAGTTGTAGCACTAGTGGGTTGAGCAATAATCTCAATTAATGGATCAACAGTAACTGTTCCTATACCAGAATTAAAAGGTTCATTTGTTGCATTTCCTGTGACATAATAAGAAGGAACATAATCTGCTTCAAGAAAAAACTTTCTCCCATCATCTGTAGGAGTTATTAAATTAGAAAGAGTAAGAGTAGTGGTTGCAGTTCCTGTAACATAAGTGCTATCTGATAAAGCACCGACTCCCTCCTCATGCCAACGATACGTAACATATCCAGCATTATTTGCGGAAGTAGGAAATGTTGCCGTCGCAATACCTATGAGAGAAACTGTTCCTCCACCTGTAGAATTAATTCCTACACCAGTAGATCCAACCCCTGTTGGATTAGTAGTAAAAGATAGAATTGGACCATTAAGATCCAAGTCTATCTGCTTATCGTCGAATATTGACATTAGGAGAAGTTCTGACCGCCGACTATACCGTACAAACTACCACCACCATCAAAAGTCTTGAAGGAATATATATCAGTCTTATCAGCAGTAGTGGTAACTATTGGAACCACACCAGAAGGCCAATATACATCAAGAGAATTACCTCCAGTATCTTTAAAGGTATCAATTCCAACATTGAAATTGCCAGTGCCATTCTGTGCTAATTTAACAGTAAAGGAAGTAGATTCACTTGGAGGATTTGTCAGAGTAAAGCTGGTTACTGAATCATAAAGAGTTAAGGTAAATGTCTGTGCAGATGACAGATCAATACTTACTACATTAGATGCAATAGTAAGAATACCAACATTTTCTGAGTAACTTTGAAGTCTTGTATGTGCCTGAACATCTAATCCATCAATCGTTGGATTTGTAGTTCCTACACCAACTTTACCTCCACTCGTTACTACAACTACATTCGTACCAGCACTTCCAACCTGAACAGATTGTAAAGGATCATCAGTAGCAACACCCACAGATGTAGCATGAATCGTACCTGATGTAATATTAGATATTTCATAAGTTCCAACTGCAGTTAATGCACCACCGACAGTAACGTCTGCTGCAGTAACTAATCCAACAAATCTAGAATCTCCATTCACATGTAATGAAGTTCCAGATGCACCAACAGCACCAATCTCAGCGACATATCTAGGAGATGAAGTTCCAATACCCACTAAATCTTGATCAGTGTTATAAATTCCATCATCATCACTAGTTCTACTCCACTGAGCAATTGAACCTAGTGTTGCCCAAGTAACACCAACACCTGTTGATTTAAGAACATCACCTGCTGATCCAGCATTTCCATCACTACCATGCAATTTCTTATCAAATCTTACATCTTTATTAGATCTTAATCCGTAACTATTTGCTGTAGTACCGATACCAACACCATCACTATCGATAGCAACAAGAGAAGTTCCTCCACCAACTTGGAGTGCATTAATACCAGGTGTGGTAGTAGCAATTCCTACTTGATCAAATACTGCTATTTCAGAGTCACTAGAAAGACTAATTGATCCAAACTTACGCCATTCATTGTTAGATGTATAAATCCAACCAACATATCCACCATCAGCAGGGTCAGAGAAGTTGCTTATATCACCAGGATTACCTGAAAGAGAAGGTTTGGAACCAGAAAGTGTATGCTTTCTAGAAACTGTTTGATCTCCTTGTACATAATAAGACTGTGCCTCAATACCCTTAGGAGAGTTAGAAGTTAGTTTATTAGTAACAATAATAGGACCATTAAATTTAGAAGCAACCTTATTGTCTGCTCCACCTTCAACAGTTATCGAACGATGTACATTAACTTCAGTGTTATCACCAACATTTAATCCTGCTAGTTCACCAATGTCCTCACCAGTTACAGTAGCAACAGGTGTATTAAATATTTCTTCCTTACCAGTAGCAGAACTTAATCTCTTATTACCATTGTAGGAGACACCCTTATCATTCATTCCAGTATAGAATACTGCACCACCATCTCTACGTGTTGATTGTGCTAGGAGTTCTTCTTCAAAAGATAACTGTCTATCTTGCTTATCTGGGAATGCAGTTGAATAGTTACCTGGACCAAACCCAACATACTCAAATGTGTGACCAGAAGCACGAATAATTGAGTGTCTACGTAATTCAACTGGTTTCATAGAAACCTTTCTAATTACAGATCCAGTAGTATGAATACCTGCTTTACTTCCAAGTACACCACGGAATGCAGTAACAGCAGCAGCACCAGAAGAAACAGTAGTCTTAACTCTAACTATTTCATCATCAACAACTAAGTAATCACCAATATTAATATCTAAATTCGTCAAATTAGTGATCGAAATAGATCCAGTGGTCTCAGTTGCAACAGTTGCAGATAGTGTAGTTGTAATTCCAGCATAAGTTGGAACCATTCTTCCATTTAAACTCTCTGCTCCCTCCGTAATAACACCATCATTCGCAGCAAATCCCTCACGGAATGCAAATGCTGTGCCATAAGCAGTAGGAGATTGTGTAGCAACTCCAACATTAACTGCAAAAGAATTAAGATTGATATTTTCAGTTACCACCCAATTTCCATTATACATGGTGGAGGTTGTTGTAAATCCAGTGAACTCAACTCTATGATCAACTCTCAATCCATGAGGATTAATAGTTGTAACAGTAGCAATTCCTGCATTTTCATTGTAAGTTAAAGTATCAATTCTAATTGCTTCACCAGTTAAGTAGAAATAAGAATCAGTAGCATCTGTACCTCCAATACCTGTGGTAGTAGTGAATCCACTAACAGTTGTTGCAGTTGCTACATTAATACTAGTTGCTGCTCCAATAGGAACATCAGTAATTCTATAAAGACCATTATATCCAGAATAAGATTCAGATCCTATTCCAAGAACCCTCATAGTATCACCAGTATTATCATAAATCTTATCAACTGTAAGAGTTGCAGCAGTATATCCACTAGTCGTTCCTATACCAACATCTATACCAAGTGTATTTCCTATACCATATGCACTACCACCATCCATAACTTTAACAGCAGTAATAGTACCACTAGCATCAACGGTCAATTTAGCAGTAGCATTTGATCCTGTTGTAGAAGATCCGAAAGATACTAACTTAGCATTATAAAGATCTCCTGCACTTCCACCACCATATCCAGCACCAGCAGCAGTAATGGTTAATTTAGTAAGACGATTTAATCCATGATCGATATTAGTGGTAATGGTATGAGCAGTTCCAGCAACAGAAGTAATATTAGTAATACCAACACCAATAACCTGATCTCGGTTATACTTGTTTAATGTTTCTTTCGTAATACTCTTCTTAACATCATTAATAACAACATCTCCAATCAAATCAGACTCTACAAAACACTCAGATGGTGCAGGATCAGAATTAGGAGTATCTCTATCCGTTTGTGGATATAATTCTTTTACTGGTTGTGAGAAATTCTCTCCAACAAAAGGTGAAACAGTTGGTTCATTAGAAGCGTTTAATAATGTTAAGTAGTAAACACCGTCTTGTTCACCAGAAACCCACTTCTGAGATTCTTCACTACTGTAAACATAGTAAGTATTATCATATCTTTTTCTCTTAAAGTATGGTAGAGAAGTATTTCTTGCAGAAGTATCATTCGTAAATGTACCAGGATTAGTTGTTAGACCAACACTAAATTGCTTGGAACTACTAATACCCGTAACTGTAAAGGTTCTATTATACCCTGCTTTTGCTGTAGCTGCTGTATTCTCACTACTTGTAACATTAACTATTTCTACTTCCGAACCAACAGAAAGATTATGTGGAAGTTCAGTTGCTACACTGACACTACTTCCATCCCATGTTGCATCAGCAATAAAACTAAAGTTTCTTTGTTGAGTGTCATTAGCAAGAGATCCACTACCAAAATATGTCTCAATTTCTGTATTTGTAGATCCAATAGCAGTATTTGATTCTTGTATAATAAATCCATCACTAGGAGCTCTAGCAGCACCACCGTCTTTAGGAAGAACATATCTTGCTCTATAAAGAGTATCTACAGAGTTTCTAGTATCACTTCTCCTCTTAATATAAGATCTAGAAGTAGCATCACCTAGTCCAGTAGATCCGATTCCAGTAATAATATCAAATATTGCATTTTCAGTAGAAGCAGCAGCAACTTTAACATACCACTGAGTCTGATCACCATCCCACTGAATTGGATGTCCAATATCACCAGAGTTCTTATCTGATACTCTACTTACAACTTTTAAAAGACCACCTTTATTGTTAATAGAGATTGGTTCTCCATCTACTGAGTCATTAAAGGTTTTAGCAACCTGAATATTAAGATTGGTAGTAACTCCTGTGGCATTAGTATTACTCTCAGTAATAGCAAAATAAACTGTATTTGGATCTAAACCATCAGGTAAATGTCCATTATCACTTATAACTCTAACTGATTCACCATTGATAAGAGTATGTGCTCTATCAAAAGTAATAGTATTGGAATTTCCACCATCACTACGATTACCAATACTATTAATACCTGTAGCACTTTGATTAACAGTAAATGACTTCTCAGAACTATCCTGAGAACCAGGCATCACAATACGAGAACTATATTCAGTAACAGTTCCAGCAGAAGAAACAAGAACTTTTAAACTATCATTTACTCTTGCACCAACTCGATATCCTTCAAGAACATTTTCAGGAGGTGCTTCTTGATTAGTTTTACCATAAAGATAAAGATTAGCAGTCGATCCAACACCAACAGCAGAATATCCAGAAGGAAGAGTTTTTAATACGTCAATTGATTCAAATTCAACAGCACTTTCAGTAAGAGATATCTCTTTAGGAGGAATAATGTGAGTAATATATCCCGTATTGTCCTGAGTAAATGCGTTTTTCTTAAATCCTTTAGATACAAGAGATTTTGCTCCAAAGTTAGAGTTGGAGTTTGTAAGAGATTGATCTCCACCACTCTCTGCTAGGAAATGCTCTGCATAACCAATAGCGAACACAGAAACAATCTGTAAAACAGCGTCATTTGAACATTTTATATGATAGTTCTTATAAGAAGGTTTATAAACTGCTCTTGAATTTGTATGAAGATTTGATATTACAGTTGAATCATCATATGTTCCTGTTTGTGGAGTATCATTATTATAAAGAACAAATGCATTATTATCTTTCTGCAATCCAATACCAGTGAACTGAGCAACAACCATTGAACGGAATCCAGTTGCTTTATCACCATCAGCAAACATACCACACATACCATATACTGATCTCAACGATATGTTGAACATATATGGAGAAGCAGAAGTAACAGTGTCAGAACTTAATGCTAAAGTAGCTCCAGCAACACTTGGAAGTGGAGTTAATGGAGCATTCTGAACAATATATTTTGCTTCAGTATCGCTTGGTTTTTCAGAGATAACAAACTGCCCATCATATCCAGCAGCACTAATACCTTCAATACGGAAAGGAGTATCTACTTGGAGACCATCTACAGCAGTTGTGGTGGTAACTGTAATAGTTGTAGTTGCTGTTACCCCATCACCAGACTTAATACTAGAAATTCCAACAGACTTACCAGTTGATCCAACAATTCTATACTCATCGATCTTAGGTTGAATATCAATTCCTGCAGATGGATAGTCTGGTTCAATAGCACGACCAGAAGATTGACCATAAACAAGACCAACTTTTTCATAATACATTTCCAGATCAGTACGACCTGCATCATATACTAGAAAATCATCATTGATGCTGACATCATTAACACCATCAGCATATTCAAAACAAGTTAGTTTATGATGAGAGAAATTAGGAACGAACTCATTAGTAGTATAGTCAAGATAGCACTTTCCGTTAGGATTGGCATCAAACATAGAGAATTGCCAAAAATAGCAACCACCAGTTACACGAAATAATGCTGTTCTTTCTATATTATCATTTGTTGGACTTGGAACATATTTCGGTCTTATCTTCGTCTTTCTTAAATCTAAACCAACAAGTGAAGTACCACGAGGAACTATAACCCCACCAAAAACACTGTTTAACTTATAAAGTTCATTATTAGGAGAATCTAAATCAAAATTAGAATTTAAATCATATGGTGGAAGATCATTTGTTGTAGCACCATTTCTTAAATAATATTGATTTGCACCAAAAGGAATATAACCTGGTCGATTATCTACCGTATGTTCGCCTGGATATAATAAGATTGTAGTTTTACCAAATCTATCATTGTTCAGTCCTTTCTGATATGAAAATCTCGATGATTCTATTAATGCACGTTGAATAGTTTTAAAAGGACGAGTAAGTGAATTACCCTGATTTTCAATACTATCAGTTGCATCTAGATCATTAGGATTGACATAGAGAATATTTCCACGAACTGACTTCAGAAAATTGTCTAATCTAGAGAGACCCATCTTGCTTGCATTATAGTTCTTGTTATGGATTATTTAGCATCCAAATAAGGCATCCATTAATTTTCTTGCCAAACCTAACATGAGGAAAAAATTGGGGGGATTTTTTTCCCTCTTTTTTGGAATTAAAGTTCGATTTTCCCTGAGAGAGGTTCAGTATAAACTAATCGATCCTCTGGACAAGTAGCACGTACCAACTCCAAGACATTCATAAACTGCTCTACGTTATCACACACTACTTCTTTCTTATCTCCTTCATTAGAATAGAGGTAAAAAGTTCTTGCTTGTGTATCTACTACACACTTCATTAGAAATTCTTCGTCCATCCAAGCACTCACCATACTCATTTACTATACCACTATCTATGGAGATTGTCAACGAGTCCAAGTGTTCTGACCAGAATAAGAAGGATCATTTGCCTTAGGATCAGGATAATCCTCCCATGTTTCACCCTCATACTCTGCCACTAGTGGATTGATGTCCTTTCTCTCAGCATACACATGATAAAAACAATCAATAGGCATTCCACCTTTTGATTGGAGATAGATCTTCTCATCATCCCATCTCTTTATAATAATGTCTTGATGAGCACCAATAGGTTGAAGTTGAACTGAAATACTATCTAGATGAACTAAATCTTTCCAATAAGAAGGTAAGAAAATTTCTTTTCCACTTCTCAATCTCCCTCGATGATAAACACCAACCTCTGCACCTTCAATACAAGCATGAGCAAGACGATATCCTTCTCTTGATGGATGAGGTATATCAAACTTCTTAGGAAGACCGTCTGCTACGGAATGTCTTGCCTCCAATCTTCCAGTAGAAACACAATCAACAGATCCTGTAACAAATATATCTCCATCAACATATACTCCTCCACGAATCCATTGTGCAGTTGGAATAGATCCAGAAGTACCAAGAGACTTCTTAGGCATCTCACAATCAGGATCATCATTAGTTAAAGATCCTACCATCATCGTAGCACCAGTATGACTAAACTCTGAAGGTTCACCAAAAACTACTGGTCCTTCAGCAAACAAAGCACCATTAATTTCTTCACAACCTTCTTTAATAGCAGGAACAATACCAACTCCCACTCTAAGTGCTTTTCCGCAATTTACTGTGTCTTTAAAATCCATTTATTTACTCCTTAAT